>MDTE01058417.1_pt1 | contig 11230 bp, 10 predicted proteins | sample 811231 | NCBI WGS metagenome assembly MDTE01 (sample SAMN05326651, study PRJNA326480) | marine metagenome | isolation source: seawater | place: Indian Ocean: Red Sea | collected 2010 | reverse complement strand
TCCTCTTCTATCTTGAACCCTATCAATAAATATAGGACTAACTTTTTTACCGCCGTTAACAAATGTACAATAAGCATTTGTAAGGCGTACTAGTGTTGTTTCTGCAGAACCTAATGAAACTGACAATAATTCAGGGACATCATCATAAATACCAAAATTATTTGTTACTTTGGAAATTTTTTCAAAACCTACTTTTTGAGCTACACGAACTGTCATTAGATTTCTCGATTTTTCTATACCAGTTCGTAAAGTTGAAGGTCCGTAAAACTTTTTTCCATAGTTTTCTGGTTTCCATGTTTTTAAACCCTCTCCTTGGTCAATTACAAACGGGGCATCAAGAACTAAAGTTGATGGAGTAAAACCATTTTCTAAAGCTGCTGCATACACAAAAGGTTTAAATGCTGAGCCAGGTTGCCTTTTTGCCTGTGTTGCTCTGTTAAATTCACTTAATTTAAAACTAAACCCTCCGGCCATAGCCAATACTCTTCCGGTGTATGGATCCATTACAACAATGCTCCCGTTAATCTTAGGCAATTGTTTTAAATCCCACTTGTTGTCTTTTATTTTTTTAACATAAATAATGTCATTTAATTTTAAAAAATTTTCAAAATTTTTTTTCCTAGTCCAATTTACATTTTTAAAATCTATAATTCCTATTTCTTTATCTCGAGTCTCAATTTTTACAACTAACTTTTCAACGTCAATTACTTTAGCCAGCTTCCAATTTAAACTCTTGTCAATTATCAAATCTTTGGTGTTCTTACTCCAATCTTTCTTATTTATATTTGCCAAAGGACCTCTCCATCCATGTCTTCTATCGTACTGCTCTAAGCCGACTCTAAGAGCATTTAAAGCTTCTATTTGATAATTAGAATTTAGCGGTGTTCTAATAGACAACCCCCCTTTATATAAATCGTCATATCCATAATTATTATTTACTATCCGTCTAACTTCCTCGGAGTAAAAATTTGCTTCTTCAAGTAATTTTATTTTTCTTTTTTTGGTTTTTATTTTTTTTCTAGAAAAATTTTCATATTCCTTTTTACTTATATAAGAATTTTCATATAAATTTTTTAGAACAATATTTCTTCTAAGAGTTGCCATTTTCATAGATTTATATGGATTATATTTACTCGGTGCTCTTGGTAGAGCAGCAAGTAAAGCAGCTTCTTCATAATTTAAATCAGTAACAGCTTTGTCAAAATATTCTAAACTTGCTGCTGCTATTCCATATGTTCCTTCTCCCAAATAAATTTGATTCAAATAAAGTTCCATAATTCTTTCTTTTGAATAAGCCCTTTCTATTCTAAAAGCTAAAATCGCCTCTTTTATTTTTCTTTTAATAGAAACTTCACTTGTAAGTAAAAAATTTTTTGCTACCTGCTGAGTTATTGTTGAGGCCCCTTCTAACCTTTTTTCTGATAAAATATTTTGAATATTTTTTATTATCGCCCTTGTTATACTTTTAGCGTCAACCCCAGGATGAGAGAAAAAATTTTTATCCTCAGCTGACAGAAATGAATTAATCACTTTTTTGGGTATGGATTCATAGGGTATAAATAACCTTTTTTGTAATGCATATTCAGCAATTAATTGACCTTCTCCCGAATGTACTCTGCTGGAAACTGGAGGCTTGTAATTAGAGAGTATTTTGTAGTCTGGGAGGTCGGAAGAAAAGTACCAAAGTGTTGAGATAGAAAAAAGCAAACCTAGCGCAAATACGCCAAAAATTAATCTTGCAAATCTTTTAATTAAAAACATATCAATATCAAAGAAATGATTGAATTTAGGCTTTCTTAAGGCATTTTACGAGATTAATTGTGCTGATGTGTATAATTGCATGTATTTCTTAATAAATTTGATATATATAAATATATATAAGCAAATAAAGTAAACGAAATTCAAAACTATGACAAAAAACATAATCACAAACGGGAAAGTTTTTAAATGGAAAAAAATTTATACATCGATGCTTCGCATCCAGATGAAACTAGGGTTGTTCTTAAGTCAGCAAATCATATTGAAGAATATGAGTATGAAAATAAGAACAAACTTAATCTAAAAAGTAATATTTATTTAGGAAAAGTAAGCAGAGTAGAGCCTTCGCTCCAGGCAGCTTTTGTAGACTATGGTAAACAAAGGCACGGCTTTCTAGCTTTCAACGATATTCAGTCTGACTACTATCAAATACCACATGATGATAAAATAAAACTAATTAAAGAAGAAGAAAATTTAAGATTAGAGCTAAAAGAAAAAAGCACAAATACTGAAAGTTCAGAAAAACAAGATGAAGAAGTTAAAAACAGTAATGTTAATGGTGAACAAAAACTGAAAGAAGAAAGCTCTCACATTGATAGAAACAATCAATTTAATGATTTAAAAAAAAAATATGGTATTAGAAGATATAAAATTCAAGAAGTAATAAAACCTGACCAAATTATTCTCGTGCAAGTTCTAAAAGATGAAAGAGGTCAAAAAGGTGCTGCTCTCACTACATTTATTTCTTTAGCTGGAAAATACAGCGTTTTAATGCCTAATACTCCTAAAGCAGGAGGTATATCAAGAAAAATAGTCAATTCTGATGATAGAAAAAAAATTAGAACTATCCTTCAAGAGATAAAAATTCCAGATAGTATGGGTGTAATAGTTAGGACTGCTGGCTTAAATAAAACAAAAAATGAAATAAGTAATGATATAACAAATACCATTGAATCATGGGAACAAATCAAAAGCAAGGCTTTAAAATCTTCCGCACCTTCATTGGTGTATGAAGAAGGCGATATAATAAAAAGAGCCTTGAGAGATATGTACGACGGTGAAACAAAAAATGTAATCGTTGATGGTAACACTGGATATCAAAAAGCAAAAAATATGATGAAATCTTTAATGCCTGAAAATGTTAAAAAAATAAAAAAATATAGAGGCAAAATACCTTTGTTTCATGAAATGGGTATTGAAAGAAAATTAAATCAAATTTTTGACCCAGTGGTGAAATTAGAATCAGGTGGTTACATAGTTATAAACCCGACAGAAGCTTTAATAGCTATAGACGTAAACTCTGGACAATCAATAAAAGAAATTAATATAGAAAAAACTGCTCTAAAAACTAATTTAGAAGCTGCTGATGAAATTTCAAGACAAATAAAAATACGTGACTTATCAGGATTAATCGTAATAGATTTTATTGATATGCTTAATTTTTATAACAGAAGAAGTGTTGAAAAAAAATTAAGAGAGAAATTAAAAGATGATAGAGCGCGTGTCCAATTTGGAAGAATAAGTAACTTTGGTTTATTAGAAATGACGAGACAGAGATTAAGAGAAAACCCTGTTAAATGGAATATGACTTTATCAATAGATTCCTTTGCATTAAAAGTAATAAGAAAAGCTGAAGAAGTGGCTTTTTCAAATAAAGTTAAAATTATAAATATTAATATTCCTGAAAAAATTAAAGTTTATATAGAGGAGAATTTGAATAAAGAAATAGATTATTTTAGAAAAAAATATAGGTTTGAATTAAATATAATATCAGACAAAAATTTGATTCTTCCTGAATATAAAATTTGTTTACTAAGTAAAAATAAAAAAATAATTAAAAAAATAGAAAATATAGAAATCATTGAGAATGATTCAAATAATAAAAACAAAAAAAATATTTTTTTAAATAAAAGATTTAATAATAAATTTAAGAAAAAAAATAAATTTAAAAAAAATTTTGGATACTACGGTAAAAATAAAAAAAATAATTACTCTTTCAAAAAGCCTGAAAATTATTAAATTAGGTTTTCTTGTGGAGAAGACGCGCTGCCATATTTTCTTTTTTTCATACGCTCTGCTTTGTATGCTTTCCTTCCTGCTATTACAGCATTTTTCATCGCTTCTGCCATCAATACTGGATATTTAGCTTCGGCTATTGCGGTATTAACCAAAACAGCATCACATCCTAACTCCATAGCTATAGTAGCATCAGAAGCAGTACCGACGCCAGCATCAACAATTACTGGTACTGATGATTGTTCTTTTATTAAACTAATATTAGTTTTGTTTTGTATTCCAATTCCTGAGCCAATTGGAGCGGCTAATGGCATAATGGCACAAGCACCTACGTCTTCCAATTTTTTAGACAAAATAGGATCATCAGTGCAATAAACCATGACGTCAAAACCTTCTTTGACTAAAATTTCTGTAGATTTTATTGTTTCAATCATATTTGGATATAATGTTTTTTTGTCTCCTAACACTTCTAATTTTACTAATCTCCATCCTCCAATTTCACGAGCTAACCTCAAAGTTCTAAGTGCGTCATTAGATGTGTAACACCCAGCAGTGTTTGGTAAATATGTAATATTTTTAGGATCTAAATAATCCATTAGTAGTGGTTTTTCTTTATCAGAAATATTTACTCTACGAACAGCAACTGTAACAATATCTGCTCCTGAAGCTTTAACCGCTTTAGCTGTTTCCTCAAAATTTTTATATTTTCCCGTGCCAACTATTAATCGTGAATTAAAATTTTTGTTAGCTATAGTAAAGATATCTTCCATTAAAATTATCCTCCACCTATAAAATGAACTATTTCTACTTTATCGTCTTTGCTTAAAATTAAATTTGGATATTTATTTCTTTCTACAATAACACCATTTACTTCTACCGCTACTTTGTTTTTCTGTATTTTCAGCTTATTTAGTAGTTGGTTTAAATTAGTCCCAAAGCTTATTTCGTAGGAATCTCCATTTAATTGTATTTTTGCCACATTTAAGTTATTCATTTAAATTATTTTAACTTATTTGAATGACAAAAAAAATACTAATAATAAACGGACCTAATCTAAACCTTCTTGGGGATCGAGAAGAATCTAAATATGGCAAAACAACCTTGGAGGAGGTCAAGAAAAATTGTCAATCTCACGCAAAATCTATTGATGTTGAAATTGAATTTACGCAGTCCAACATTGAAGGTGAAATAGTAACAATGATACAAAAAGCAAAAAACGTTTTTAATGGCATAATTATTAATGCAGCAGGCTATACACACACCTCAGTTGCTATTTTAGATGCTCTTCTTGCTGTTAAATTGCCAACAGTAGAGCTTCATATAACAAATATATATAATCGTGAAGAATTTAGGAAAAAGTCTCTAATAAGCAAAGCTGCTAAAGGAATTATTTGTGGATTTGGTGTAAAAGGATATATTATGGCATTAGATTCAATGAAAGAAATACTAAACAAACAAAATGAAAATAAATAAAAAAATTATAGAAGAACTTACTGGATATTTGAAAGAATTTAACCTTAGTGAAATTGAATATGCAGAAGGAACAACTAAGGTAAAGGTTTCTAGGGCTATAAATAATCCTACCATTGCAGCTAGTGAAGTTAAAAAAAAACAAACAATAATTGAAAGTACTGGAACAAATATTACTTCCCCTATTGTGGGAACAGCATATCTGGCCCCCGAACCCGGAGGAAAGAAATTTGTTGAAGTTGGTCAAAAAATAAAAAAAGGACAAACTATTATGATAATCGAAGCAATGAAAACAATGAATCATGTACCTTCAACGCAAGATGGAGTGGTAAGTAAAATTTTAGTAAAAGACGGGGAGCCTGTTGAGTTTGGACAACCCCTTATCTCAATTAAATAATGTTTAAAAAAATTTTAGTAGCAAACCGTGGGGAGATTGCGGTTCGTGTTATTAGAGCTTGTAAAGAATGGGGAATTTCAACTGTAGCTGTACACTCTGATGTAGATACTGATGCAATGCATGTAAGATTAGCTGATGAAAGTATTTGTATAGGAGCACATCAACCTCAAAATAGTTATTTGAACATCGCCGCTCTAATGTCAGCTGCTGATGTAACCGGGGCAGAAGCAATTCACCCAGGATATGGATTTTTATCTGAAAATGCACAATTTGCAGAAATTGTTACCAAGCGCGGATTAAAGTTCATTGGACCTAGTGCTGATTTAATAAAAAAAATGGGTGATAAAATACAGGCTAGAAAAATTGCAAAAGAAAGCGGTTTACCTATTATTGAAGGATCTGAAGGAAGTGTTAATTCAGTAGAAGAAGCAAAAAAAATTAGTACAAAAATTGGATATCCAGTTTTAATCAAAGCATCTGGTGGCGGTGGAGGAAAAGGAATGAAAGTTGCTAATAAACCTGAAGAATTAGAAAAATTACTTCCTTTAGCTAAATTGGAGGCAAAAAAATATTTTAATAATGATAATGTATACATAGAAAAATATTTTAAAAATCCTAGACATATTGAAGTACAAATTTTATCAGGCAAAAACAGAACTGTTCATCTGAATGAAAGAGATTGTTCTGTTCAAAGAAAACATCAAAAACTTATAGAAGAAACTCCTAGTCCAATTATAGACCAAAAAATTAGATCAGAGTTGTTAAATAAAACAGTCAAAATGGCAGAAGAAATTGGATATGAGGGAGCGGGAACTGTTGAATATATTTACGAAAATGGAAAATTTTATTTTCTCGAAATGAATACAAGAGTCCAAGTTGAACATCCTGTAACGGAAGTAACAACAGGAATTGATATTGTTAAACAACAGATAGCTATTGCGAGTACTGGTAATACTGATCTAAATCAAGATGATGTTAAACCAAGAGGTCACGCTATAGAATGCAGAATTAATGCTGAGGATCCCAGTAAAAATTTTCAACCCTCACCCGGAATAATTAATGTATGTCACCAACCTTCAGGTTTCAGAACTAGAGTTGATGGAGCTATTTTTCAAGGATGCAAGATTACACCTTATTATGACAGCTTAATTTGCAAATTAATATGCCATGGAAGAAATAGAACAGAAGCGATACAAAGAATGTTACGTGCTCTGGACGAATTTGTTATAGAGGGAATAACAACAACAATTGATCTTCATAAAAAAATATTAAGTCATGAAAAATTTATTAGTTCAGATTTCGACGTAAATTGGTTGGTTAAAGAATCTTTCTATTAAATATTTTCACAACTAGTAACCCATAAATCATAAACTGGATGGTCTATTGATTCTAATGTTGGGCTTGATACAAAAGTCCAGCCATTAAATAGAAAAATTCTATTATTATCTTTTTCGGAAAGATCTTTAACTTGTATGTAGGCAACAGTATCTGAGCTGTCTTCGGTAAGCTGGCATTTTAAAGCTTTGATTTCTAATGGTCCAAAAAAATTTTTATCTCCTACAGCGAGTTTTATCGATGAGGTTTTTGCTGTTATTTTATCTAATGCTTTAAGATTTACATAAACTTTATTGTCGTCTATCAAATTTGATTGGTTTGAATCAATATTATTTTCTTTTAAAACAATATTTTTTTCTTCTGATTTTTCTAAAACATCTTTATCTTCTTCAAAAGTAGGTGATAAATCTTCTAAATTTATTAAAGGAACAGATTCAATTTTGTCTTCTGCTAATGAAAAAGAGCTAAAAAGTAAAAATGATATAAAAAATAAAATTTTTTTATATTTTCCAAGTTTCATATTTTTTTGTATTTTTTTGCGAATCAGATTTTAGTGACCCTTCTGGTCTATAGGCTTTTAAGGTTCCTGTTAAGTTTTCTTCGTATTTTTTTTGCCACTGGAATTTACTTAAATTTTCAGAGGGTTTGTTTTTTACTAAAAAATGTATCCATAAATGCCATTCAGGAGGAATTTTTGATGATTCTATTTTATCTTTATAAATTACCCATCTTCTTCCTTTAGAATTTGAATAATATTTGTTTCCAAATTCATCAGCCCCTACAAATTTTCCAGTAAACAACGTGTAAAAAAAAGTGCCCACGGTCTGCTTATTCCACCAAGTAAATATTTGTTTAAAAAAACTAAACATAATTTTTTTTCAAATGATTATATTTTTTCACAAATTTAAAAATCCACACAATTAAAAATTGTAAATAATTTGTTAGACATACAATTTATTTAGTATATATCATATTAATGCTTACTATATACGAAAATAATCTAAATTTAACCATACTTTAACTTAATCATGTCAAAATTTTTGGTAGAAACTTTTTATACTTGTTCATTTAAAATCACACATAAACTAGATGAGCTAAATGAACAAAAACTTTCTGAACTCGAAAACAACAATGATGGTAAGGTCGAAATAATCGACGTAAAATTAAACAATCGAAAAACCAAAACTATTAGTGACAAAAATCAAAATACAAAAATTGAAGAAACTTCATCAAAGAATATTCCAGAGTTTACCTCTATTATTAAAAATAACATTACTAAATCCGAAAACTCAGAAAACATAGACAAACCAAATGCAGACATAAAAAGATTTTATAAGCAAACTAATGTTAGATCTAAAATGCCAGATAGAAGAAAAGGATATATTCAAAAAGTTTCGATTGGAAATCATAAAATTTATTTACACACAGGTGAGTATGATGATGGAAAAGTAGGAGAAATTTTTATTGATATGAACAAAGAAGGTGAGCTTGTTAAAGCCTTGATGAATAATTTTGCAATAGCTATATCTTTGGGTCTTCAGTATGGGGTTCCGCTGGACGAATTTGTTGATGCTTTTATTGAAACAAAATTTGAACCTTCTGGAAAAATCAAGGGCAATGATAGAATATTAAGCGCTTCATCAATTTTAGATTATATTTTTAGAGAGTTAGCCATATCTTACCTTGGTAGAGAAGATTTGGCACATACTCCATCCATCAATAAAATTAGCAATGATAAAATTCCTAGTGTTGAAGAAGAAGATACTTTTTTAAAACTTGTAAAAGATATAACAAGCAAAGGCTTTGTCAGAAGCAACTATAAAGAAAAATTAGTTGACTTAAGCAATGTAAAAATTAATCTAAAAAGCAAAAAGTAGTTTTATCAGCTTCTGAGGTAAAAAATTTAAAGAATTAGCCATATCCCTGCCCTTTTCTAATGATAGTGTTGTATTAATAAATGACTAAAAAAAAAATTCTTTTTCTAGCTGACTCCACAAACGATTTGCATGACCTTTATAATAATTTAATAAATGATTATGATGTTTATTGGGTAGTTTATTATAAAGATTTGGTTGAAGATTTAAAAAAGAAAAAAATAAGCTCTGAAAAAATAAATTATATTAACTCATTTGATTTTTATAACAGTAAATCTTTTCTTATTCGTTTATTAAAAAGATTTTTAAAAATATTTTCCATTGAAATAGATAAAATATCCTTAATTAAAAAAATTAAAAAAATTGATTGCTTGATCAAACCTGATTTATGGATAACTGATACTGGTGGAATTTTAGCAAAAATAAAAACAAAAGCTCCCAAATGCCAATTTAAACATTCAACAACATACAAAAAATACTTCCTAAACAAAAATATATTTGATTATGACTACATTTTTCTACCCGGTGTTTATCACTTTAATCGCATTTTAGAATTTTATGGCAACAAAATTGATAAAAAAAAACTAGTAGTTGCTGGAAGCTATAGACTAGCTCCATTTGTAAAAAAAAAGGCATTAAACAATTTAGAAAAAAAAGAATTGTTAAAAAAATTTAACCTCCTCGAAAATAAAATAAATGTATTATTTGCTCCAACTCATGATGCTTTTGGTAAACTTAGGTTTTTTCACAAAAATTTTGGTAACCAATTTGATGCTCTGCAGAAAATCTCAGATTACATTGTTAATAAATTGAATGGAAACTTTATTTTAAAACTTCATCATTATCAAAATAGCCTATTAGAAAATGATAAAATTAAACACATTTTTAACAATAAAAATAATTATGTTTTTAATTCAAAGTATGAACATCAAGTAGAAGAAAATGGAGATATATATCGTTTATCAGATATAATAATTACCGATACATCTGGTGTGTCTACTACTGGAATATTTCTTGGGAAAAAAATTATTTTTTTAGAACCAGATACTAAATATCATAATTGGAATGAGGCAGATATTAAGTCTGAATTTAGACCTGGTTTTGTTTGTAATAATATTGATGAAATTTTTATTTCACTTAAAAAGTATTTAAATCAAAAAAACCTATTCTTAAACGAGAGAGAGAAATTCTTAGAAGAAATGTTTTTTGAACACGAAAAAGATCCAACTATAAAAATATCCAATAGCATTAGAAAAATATTAAATTAAAATCTACTTTTTTTTTTCATTAACTTTTATATTTAATTCTTTAAGCTGCTTTTCATCTACTTTTGAGGGGGCTCCCATTAATAAATCCTCTGCATTTTGATTCATGGGAAACAAAGTTACTTCTCGTATATTAATTTGATCTGCTAACAACATAACTATTCTATCTATGCCAGGTGCCATTCCGCCGTGTGGGGGTGCGCCGTAAGAAAGAGCTTTAATCATGCCACCAAATTTAGAATTTACATCTTCTTTTGTATATCCGACTTTCGAAAAAACTTTATACATTAAATCAGGCAAATGATTTCTTATTGCGCCTGACGATAATTCAAAACCATTACATACCAAATCATATTGATAGGCGTGTATAGAAAGTGGATCAGCTTTATCAAAATCTTCAAAACTTACTTGGGGCATTGAAAATGGGTTGTGACTAAAATCAATTTTTTTATTTTCTTCATCATATTGATACAAAGGAAAATCAACTATCCAACAAAATTCAAATTTTTTATTATCTATGAGATTAAGTTCGTAACCTAATTTTTGACGTGCGGCTCCACAAATTTTTTCAACATTTTTTTCTTTGTCACAAGAAAGAAATATCGCATCATTTTCTTTCAACTTGCACATCTTTGCTAAATCAGAAATTGATTTTGTTGAAAAAAATTTTCCAATAGGTCCTTTACCGATTAATTCGTTATTCTTTTTTTCTAACTGTATATAACCTAAACCTTTTGCACCCTCTTCTTTTGCCCAGTTGTTATAATTATCAAAAAAACTTCTTGGTTTTGATGATGTGTTGGGGGCTGGTATTGCTCGCACAACAGACCCTTTTTCTATTAATTTTTTAAAAATATCTAATTTAACATCATCTCTTTTTATTATATTTGTCACATCACAAATTTCTATTGGGTTTCTTAAGTCTGGCTTGTCTGTTCCATACTTAAGCATTGAATCTTTATACTTTATCCTCTTGAACGGCTGCTTTGAAACAGTTTTACCTTTTCCAAATTTTGTGAACAGTTCAAAAAATAAAGGTTCTAACGTTTTAAAAATATCTTCCTGCTCAACAAAAGACATTTCTATATCAAGTTGATAATGCTCTCCTGGACTCC
>MDTE01041458.1_pt1 | contig 11230 bp, 9 predicted proteins | sample 811231 | NCBI WGS metagenome assembly MDTE01 (sample SAMN05326651, study PRJNA326480) | marine metagenome | isolation source: seawater | place: Indian Ocean: Red Sea | collected 2010 | reverse complement strand
TCAAGAGGTCGGCGGAAGGGGGAGTTAAACGAGGGAAGAAGGCGAGCTCCAAGCCCGCCGTCCGCCGAAGAACCTAGAAGTCTTGCTCCGTCAGGTGCTTACGCGGGCTTAGTCAGGTGCCTTCTCGCAACGTTGACGCAATAGACTAGTCTATGAATTGTTTCGCAAAATCACACCAAACAACGGGACCATTTCGACCATCCTTTCGACCATCCTTGATGATTGAGAGTTCCGATTTTCGTTGTGCTACGCCGCGTGATCTTTCCAAATTTTCGGACTTCTTCGACCCAACGCGCACGTTTTTCCGAAGTGTCGTCTAAAAATGTAGGCTACCTTTGCTGGGTTTCGCCCCCGCACGCGCACTCGCACTCGCGAAGCGCACCCAGTTCGAAAGCCACTGAACGCGGTTCTGGATCCCCGGTGCTCCGAAATGGGTTCGAGTTCTCGCTCCAAGAAACGGAAAGCCCGAGACCATCCGGAGTCGGTGGCCGCGAGTGAAAAACCCGGGGCAGGGGCTGGTGGTCCCTGGAGCGTGTCGCTTAACTTTGTTGCGGTGAGTGCCGCGGATCGGACCCGCCCGCTGCTCTTCGCGATACCGCTCGATGCGCGCGCGGCATCTCTCACGAATTCGACCTTTACTGTCTGTTCGTGGTCTTTGATATTTGCACGCGCTCTTCTGCGCTCACGACACCGCCGACAGTAACACAACCTCCCGCCCCCCACTCCCCCGCCGCGTTACCCGCCCAAAAAGCCCTCACTGCGAAAACAACGGATTCACCCCTGACGAGCCGATTCCTTTCTCCCTCCTCCGCAGGCATTGGCGCGCGAAGGACGCAGGAACTCAAAGAAATCTCCGCGTCGTGGGTCGACAACCAAGGATCAGACGCTCGCGGAGCCGCTCGTTTTAGAGGTGCGCGACAGAGCCCGTGCGGACGAAAACACACCCGCCTCGGCGAGGAGTCCGTCGCCCAGATCCCCGCGTCCTCCTGTCTCCCCCACATCCTCCGGTCTCCTCCTCCTCCTCTCGCCGCCCGTTTTCGCATCCATTTGCGTCCTCAACGTGTCTCGACCCTTTTTAATCCCATATCGACCCATCGCTGACAGAACCTGCCCTCGACGCAGGTCTACCCCGGGGAGACGGCGAAAGAACTCTGCGAACGAGTGCTTGTAAGAGGTTTTGACTTTGGGCGCACGCCAGAGGTGACGTGGGGGGACGTCTGCGTTCCTCTGAAAGATCGCCTCGATCAGCTCTCAGGGGAAACGTCCGGACGCATCGAACTCGGCTCCGGCACCACCACGTTCACGGTGAAGATTCCGTCGGGCGCGAGGGCGGCGACGGCAGCGAAGCCCTCCTGGCGTGGTGAGGCTGGCGGCGGCGCTGGGGTTCAAGGCGAAGGGTGCCCCGATGTTACAGTTGACGCAGGCGCCAATGGAGTGCCTCAGGAAAAGACCGAAGTCATCTCCGGCCACGTCGGCGAGGGTTTCCCAGGGATATCCCGGGACGCCCCCTCGCCCCCCTCAACCTCTGGACGTAACCAAGATTCGGACGATATGGGCGATGGCAGACCTTCTCGCCGCAGCGCACGAAGGCCCACGCGTGCGCCAGACAACAGTCAGGGACCTCAACAGCTGGAGAACCAGCAGAAACCGTCAATACAAGAACGCCCGACCGCAGCAAACGAAGATGGAGCACCGTTGAATAGATCTGCCGGAGAAGGTGCTGCTGCCGAAAAGACCTCGCTGCGGGTCCCTGGGCCAACGATTGACGGCACCAGTGAAAAGGCAAGACCGTACCATAACTTTTCAAGCATCTACGCGCGTACAACTTCTATATCTTCCTTGCTCGTCGAAGCGCGTGTCCCGATGGACAATAAAATCGTGGCCAATCTCGCGCCCAGCGCGGCTGAGAATGTCGAGAATGCCAAGAATGCCGAGAATGCCGAGAATGCCGAGAATGTCAAGAATGCCGAGAATGCCGAGAATGCCGAGAATGCCGAGAATGCCGAGAATGTCGAGGAGGAGGGAGGTGATTTGGATGAGCTCGCTGCGGCAGGACTGCTTGCGGTGGCTGCGAGTAACATGGTTCCCACTCCTCGCAAGCGCAAAGCCATCGCGACGACACGCGTGACAAAGATTGAAGATACCAGTGGCGGCAGCGAGGAGGACAAAGCGGACGGCCAAAGGAAACCACTTGAATTGAACGCGTCGCCTGAGACCCAAAACATGGGTAAAGGGTGGAAGCGCAGCTCCTCGTGGGATGCGCAGGGTGCCCGTCTTGGGGACGGTGTCATGGATTCCCAAATGACACCTCGTGAACAGGAAAACATCTACGCTTCTTACCGGGTCGAAGGTGCAGATCCATCCTTACCTGGCGTCGACAGTCAAGGTCAGGAGAAGGCTATCAATCAAACATATGGGGAACGCAATCTTCTCAACTACCTTCCCCACCAGCAACCGTCGCCTCACCTCGCCTCGCTGTCAAAGGAGGCAGCGGCTGCGTCGCGTGCGGTTGTACAGGCATTTGCCATCTCAGCACAGCTCAGGCGCTCCACCGTGGGCGATATCGTATCCAGGTTCTACAATCATCAGCCTCCGTCAGTCCGCGCGGGAGAGGGTGAACGATCCTTCCACAATGATCCCACCTCGGCTTTCAAGAGGCCTTCGCGGGGTTGGTGCTCGGCAGTTTCCGTGCCCAAGGCTGCGGCTGCAGCTGTTCGCGCAGGGTACTCGGGAGACACTCCTAGTGGAACCGTCGGCGATGAAGCGATGAATCGGATGATGCAGAGAGCGTCAGTAAACCCTGGTAGCCAGGCGAACAGTCAGGCGCTGTGGCAGTGGCAGAATGAGCAGGCAAGTCTGGCACTATCCAACCAGCACCACCACTCTTGGGGTGGGTTTGTCGGTGCGGCAAAGGATGAGCGTTTCAATCTCCCCGTATCGCGTGAAGCCTTCAAAAAGGCACGCAGGAAGAACTCGATAGAAATCTCCAAGCTTAGCAGCGTGATGGAGCAGCTGCGCCGCGTGGTGTCCTCCATCAAGGAACCCCTCCCTGCAAAGACACGCGCGATAGTTATCTCCCGCGCACAGAGAATACTGGAGGGCATATGCAAGAAGGCAGAGTGCATCCCAATCAGCGAGCGCGCGCCACTCTCTGCTACGGTTGCAGAGGTTCAAACATGGGTGCATCAACAGCTGAACCAGCGTTTCGATCTGAGGATAAATCACGACGATGAGGCTGTCATGGAAGGGTTGGCAAGCCTTGTTGCAGCTGCGGACCTCGCTCGATGACAGCCTGACTCGTGAAGATCCACATGCGGCCCATGAAAATTTTTAATTTTTTGACAATAAAACCCCTAGTAATCTTAGTGTGGCATGGGCGGCAGAAGCACAACTCGTTTATCTCGTTTATTAGCGTTGGCGTTTTACGCATATCACTCTAATTTCGCCTGTGATTCTATACAGGTCTACGAAGGTGAATAATTTTTTCTTTCAGCTGTTTCATAAGGGTGTGCAGTTGAGGGGAACGACGCGCGTCGATTTTTCGTTATTTCGCCGCACGTGCGTTTCTTTTGCGCGGTCTTGCTCGCTTGGAAGCGGCGAAACGACAAGCCACCGGACAACAACACGACGGCCATCTGGGAACGCGAGACTTCCGTACTTTCGAACTTCTTCGCTCTATTCAGGTTTGAGTCCGACGCGCACGGAGAGTGATGCTCGAAGGATTCGACAGAAGTTGGAGTGAGAACTGGAAGGAGAGGGCAGTGGTCTTGGCCCTCTCCTCACGGTTTCCTACAAGCGCTGGCGAGCAGTGTCAGAAAATGCGACTTGATGAACTCAGACGCATCTCTCAGCACATTCAATTGAAATCTCCGCCGTCGGCGCCTTTGCAAAAGGTGTCATCAGGGATTGACGCTGAAGTAGAGAAGCAAAATTTGGCAGCTGTCGAGGTGGGCACAGCGGCAAAACTGCAGGAGCTCGCCAGAGAGCGAGCCGAGGCTGAAAGGATGCACGAGGAGTGGATGCAAGAGTCGCTTGCAAGGATAGAACGAATTAAGGCCGAGACCGAGGCTGAGGTGCATCGGGTGGAGTCAGCAAGGCAGACCCTGCGTGGAACACACACTGCGAAATGCGACTCTGCGTTCCACTCAGAGGTGAGCTCAAACGCAGAATACACGAAGCAACACCGCGAGGAGGAAGGGGAGAACAACTTAACACCGTGTGACGACAGCGTCGACGCGAAGGGAGAAGCGAGCTGGATCGATTCGCTGGTGGTGCCCTCACTGAGTGCAGTGCGCAAGCACTCGTTCCAGAGAAGCTCGCGTCCCTTGCAGCCAGAGAAGCATCAGAAGCTTCCTGCGAGACTGAGGCGAGCGTTCGGATTCATCCTCAGAGATCGAATATTGCTCCACATTCTCGCAGTCGTTGTGATGACCAAGGCAGGAAGGAAGAACGCAAGGATATCCAAGCGCAGTGCTGAGTCACCAACAGAAAGCCCCTGCGCCAAGCCAGTCCACCTAGTGTCTCATCTGCGCGACGTGTTCGCCGCTTGAGGGCGCCCTTAACATCCTGATAACACAAACTCTAGATATGACGGAATTCCATCGTCCCATATAATCAGAGGTCTTCCCAGAAACGCGAGGGCGCTTCCGTTTGCCAGACTACCTCATCACTTGATCTTCGTCGTCGGACTCACTCCGACGTCAGAAGGTTTCCCGTTCTCTTCCGCGCGCGCTCTGTGCCTCCAGCCAAACATGTAATACACGAGCTGAGACGCAGTGTGTTTCATTCAGTTTCGGTGCTCCTGGTAAGAGAAATGGGCGTTGTGCTTTCATGTAAGCGAAGCTTTGAATGGACGAACTTCACAACTTCCCCCACCTCGAACGACGCGCGTGAGAACTTGTTTATATGGCAGCTGATGGAGGAAAGGAAGTCCGGGCTCCGGTTGCAATCGTCTTCTGATGCGCGATTTCCATCGCCGGCTTCCTGACTAGAACAAGTAGGTTCGTTCTCTCCTGCCTTCTCCTCCATGGTCGGTGTCGTCTGTTGCTCTGGGCGAATCTGGCTGGAAAACTCGCGCACACGCCGCAGTCCTGCAGCAGGAACGCGTTATTTTTAGAGTTGTGAAATTACAAGTCTAGGTTACCTGCGTGTAGTTTTGTTCACTGCTTGGTGTGTGCCTCTGGGTACTTTGTGTGTGGACTTCGGAGTTACGAGTGGGAAAAAAGGTGTGATGAAAACTCTATCTCAGGCTCTCCTCGATTTCCTCCAGCGTCTTCCCCTTCGTCTCTGGGACAGTCAGGTAGATGGAAGACAGTGCAACAACTGACATGACGGAGAACAGATAATAAGTTCCTGCGGTACCCAAGTTCTCGTTAAGGGTGGGCAGGTACAGCGAGACGAGAAAATTGGAGAAGAAATTGGTAAGCGTCGCAGTGCCAACAGCTGCGCTGCGGACCCGTTGAGGGAATATCTCGCCGACGAGCAGCCATGCAATCGGACCAAACGACACCTGGTAGGCTCCAACGTACGCAAAGATGGCAGCAACTGAAGCGCGCGCAGTGAAGGATGTGCCCGCTACGTCTCCGCTGGCCATTGTTTCACTGCAAACCGCAAGCGTCAACACGGAAAGTGTCATAATGCCGACGCCGCCGAGTAGCAACGGCCGTCGCCCTGCGGAGTCCACAAACGCCACCGCGACACCAGTCATCAGGAGCTTGAAGAAACCAAGGATGACAGCGACGCCCGCACCATCCGCTGGGTCGTATCCGGCGTTGATGAATACCTGCTCGGCATAGTACAACACGCTGGGTTGACCGGTTATCTGCTGGAAGAGCACGACGGAGATGCCGATGTACAGGGGCCGCAGGTTCTCGCGCCTGAACAGCTCGTTGATGCCGCCGACATGGTGGTCGGAGGATACCATCCGGGCCATCTCCGCATCCACGATGTCTCTGTTGGCCTTCTTGCCTCGTACCTGCTCGAGTGCTTCCCTCGCCTCTGAGGCGGGGCGACCGCGCTGCAGAAGCCAGCGCGGAGAGTCTGGCAGGCGAGACATGCCCAACATCAGCAGTGCTGCCGGCACAGCCGGGGTTGACAGCAAGCTCCTCCACCCTTCGTCCTGGCCAAAGATGACATACGAGCCCAGGTAGCCGAGCATGATGCCTCCGACGATGAAGCCCTCTTTGAGGGATATAAGCAATCCCCGGACAGACGGCGGCGCGGTCTCCGCGATGTACATCGGTGCGGCGTGCATGGCGAGACCGATTCCTAAACCGTATGTGAATCTTCCCATAATGAGCACACCGAGCGACGGCGCGAGGCCCTGGACAATCGCACCAGCACCATAGAATAGTGCGGCGAGCTGCAGCTCTTTTTTACTCCCGAACTCGTCGCCCACCTTCACCGCCGCCGCCGCGGATGCGAGTAGCGCACCCGCGAGCGAGGTGCTCACGACCATCCCCTGCTGGAACGAGTCGAGCGCATACCAGTCCACGCCTGACGTGTTTGGGTCCATTATGGAGGTGAGCGCGCCGGATGTGGTGCCAATGTCCCACCCAAAGAGTAATCCGCCGATGGCGGGGAAAAGGAACGCGAAGCCAGTCACCCTCCAATCCACCTGGTCCGGCCGGCCTCCCCCACCCCCGGGCCTCGGCTGCAACAGTCCCACGCGGTCTCCTGAATCGGATTCGTCCAGCTCAGAATCGTTTGGCTCCATGCTTGAGCGAGGTTGGTAACCGTGACGGTGACCATGTCGTAGCATGATTCCGAGGTCCTCGCGATTCTTGGAACGGGACACGCCGCTCAGGGGCGCGCGCACACCCTCGGCTCGGGCAAACACAAAACTCTTCACGCGGCTGCGATTTTTAGCTGCTTCCGGTGAAGCCGAAACGCTGGCGAAGCTCGTCGAGCGGTGGTTCCGGGCACACAGAGATATGAACGCGCTACCTAATGAGCCAGAGCCGCTGGCGGTAGCGGCGCTCATGCGTTTGGTCGCGTCCCTTCTCTTCCCACTGTGGCCCTTCGCTGGGAGGAAAGGATAATAGTCTTACTAAGCACTTAGCTCGTCTACTGTTGACGTGACGTGGCCCAAAACTCCAACCGGTGCACTGCCAGACTGCCACAGCAAGAGATCAAGAATATCCGAGATTCGCTGTGACGGGATGTGTCGTGTTTCGGTCGCGCTCTGTGCGCAAGGCGCACCTGGCGCTTGCGCCGCACTTCGAACGAACGAGATTCGGCGCGCTGTCATCTAGCTGGAAGCTGGACTGGCTCTGGCTGCGCCGGCGCCCGCTTTCCGCGCGCGACCTGTTCTCCGCTTCCGAGAAGAACGACCTTCGACAGATCTGAACCGAGAGGAGGAGGCACTCCCGACGCTATGCCTTCCGCCCTCACAATCGTGGAGTTTGAGGGAAAGTTCGAGTGGAAGCTCGCTGAGTACGAAAATGAGTTGACTTACAGCCACGTGGTGGAGATTGCAAAGTCGGGACGGGCCAGATGTCGCAAGTGCGCGCCAGATCCACCCCAGCGCCCACCCTCCTTCAAAGTCTCGGAATCTCGACGTGCCTGACCGTGCCCGCCCTTTCCCCTTCCCTTCGAACCTCGCAGGTGCAGCGAGTTGATCGCCAAGGATAGCGTGCGTATCGGTGTTCCAATAAAGTGGCGCGGGGGTTTGTTTGGCTGGATATCCAGCTGGCAGCATCCCTCCTGCCTGCGCGTGCCAGGCGTCACCAGGGACGAGCTCCGCCGCGAACTGCACGGCGTTGACGCTCTCACCGACGAACAGGCGGATGAAGTCCTCGACCAGCTCACCAGCGACAAAGCAGTCGAACTGGAAGAGGTGGACCCGAACGACCCGGCTTTCACCAAGCGCGAAGATCCCGTTCCAATACTTCCTGCCCCCGCCGCGCTCACGAGACCGCTTCTGCAGTTTCAGAAGGAGGGTCTTGGCTGGATGGTTGCGAACGAGGCTGGAGCAGTGCGTGGTGGAATCCTCGCGGACGAGATGGGCATGGGCAAAACGATTCAGACGATCTCGCTTCTGCTACACGCTAAGGCAGAGCGCGCCAAAGCTGCGGTGGAGGCGGCAAAGGAGGGAAAGGCGCTCACCGCCGCAGAGAGACCAGGCCCGACCCTCATCGTGGTGCCGACGTCAGCGCTCGTGCAGTGGGAGGATGAAATCCGGAACTGTACCCAACCCGGCTCGCTGAGCGTGCTCGTCTACTACAGTGACCGAAAGACAATGTCGAAGGAGACGCTGGAGGGCGTTGACGTGGTCCTGACAACGTACCCGGTGGTGGAGGGCGAGTGGCGCAAGGTGATCAATCGTGCAATGGTGGAGTGCGAGTACTGTGGCAAGAAGCTTCTACCGAGGTCCCTGGTGGTGCACCAGAAATATTTCTGCGGGCCCGACGCGGTGCGAACGGCGAAGCTTGCGATGCGGGAGAAGAAACAGAACGTCGCAAACGAGAAAGCCATGCGGACACTGAAGATTAAGCAAGGAAAAGCGAGTGATGTGGTTGAGGCTGCACTGCCAACACCTGGTAATCTCTACCGTGAGCTGATGTCAAAGGCTGGGCGACCGGCGATGTCCATGTACGACAGTGCCATCAAGGCGCGTCAGATCCCCAAAGACCCGACTGCCGTCGAAAGTGTAGATGACGCGTCTGACTCTGATGTTGTCATCGTGGGCGAGACTCCGGCAAAGGTAGAGGAGGAAGATGCGGTGCTAATGGCCGTGCTCGAGATATCAAGGCGAGAGGAAGAAGAAAGAAGGATTGCAGCAGCCAAGGTGGACGCAAACGCCCTGGCAAAGACTTCAAGATCCCGAAAGCGCGCGGTCAAGGCGGTAACAGAGAATTCGGATGTGATTGGCTCGCATGCTCTCGTGCAGGCAGCATCATCTGGGGTCGAGTCAACGGTCAAGCGAGCCCACAGCAAGGCCACACAAATGAAGAAAGAAGAGCAGGATGATCCCATTGTGACCATTGGACAGCACACGAATGATGTGAAAGGCAAAGATACGCGACAGGGTGTCAAGCCGAGAAATGTGAATGAGAATATCAACAAGGCTCCCGTCACCAGCAGAGGTCGTGCGAAGGGCAGAAATACCAAGGGCAAAGCTGTGGGCAAGCGCAAATCTCGCACAGGCGATGACAGCGACGACGACAAAGACTGGACCCCTGGTGCGGCAGAAAGTGCTCAAGAGGAGCATGATGCGCAGATAGCTCGCGCTGTTGCATCGGGCCATGATGTCGACGACGTCATCGTGTGTGGGGCCGTGGATGCTGGGAATCGCCGCTCCTCTACCGCCTCGGCATCTTCTGAAGGTGCTGAACCTGGAGATGATGACGTTGACCTCTCTGACTCTCTGCTTCACACTGTTGATTGGAACAGAATCGTCCTCGACGAGGCTCACAAAATAAAGGCTCGCACGACCAACACCGCAAAGTGCATCTATGCGCTGAAGTCCACGACAAAGTGGTGTCTAACCGGCACTCCTTTGCAGAATCGTGTTGGAGAGCTGTACTCACTTGTCAGGTTTCTACGCATGGACCCGCACGCATATTATTTCTGCAAGGTGAAAGGTTGTGAGTGCAAGAGCCTGTGCTGGAACTTTGGACCGAACCAAAAAGCGTGTACGCAGTGTGGACACCCGTCACCACGTCATTTCAGTCACTTCAATCAGCACGTCATCAACCCAATCAATCGCTATGGTTATGTGGGCGATGGTCGCAAGGGATTCCTGACCCTTCGGAAGGACATCCTCTTGCCTGCGCAGCTTCGACGCACAAAAGCTGAACGCGCGGAGGACGTTAAGCTGCCCTCGCTCACTATCAAAGTACATGTCTGCCAGATGGACGAGGTTGAAAGGGATTTCTATGAGTCTCTCTACATGCTCACTCGTGCTAAGTTTGACGGGTACGTGAAGAAGGGATCTGTGCTTCACAACTATGCCCACATTTTCGAACTACTCTCCAGACTCCGGCAGGCGTGTGATCACCCTTACCTCGTAGTACACTCCAAAAATAACGCCACAAAAACTCTTCCAGACGTGGACATAAATAAACGCGCCAAAGTAAGTGGTGGTGCGAAGGCTTCGGATAATGATGAGGCCATAATGGTGGCAGCTGTCAATGAACCCAAATATTGGTGCGGCATGTGCCAGGAGGAGGTTGTTGACGCAGAAGATGCTGCACTCTCCGGATGCAAACACGTGTTTCACCGCGAGTGCATCATGCAGTACGCAAGCTGTGCCCCCGAGAAGGGTAAAAAGGTGACATGTCCTGTGTGCCGCGTGGCGCTCACCATTGACTTGCAGCCGAGTGATTTGTCCGGAGCGAATAAGCCCCCACGCAACGCAGCAGCACAGCACAAGAAGGACGAGCTGCCCTCAAAATCCATCCTGTCACGTCTCGATCTATCCCAGTACACCAGCAGCGTCAAGGTCGACGCCTTGTTGAAAGGCCTTAACGATATGCGTTCCGGGAAAGATGGCCATCTGAATAAGGCAATCGTGTTCAGTCAATACACGTCCATGATTGAGATCGTTGACTGGCGGCTGAAGAAGGATCGCTTCACCGTAGCCAAGCTGCTCGGCAGCATGCCAGTCACCCAGCGCGCGGCGAACCTAAAGGCATTCAGGGAGGATCCCAACGTCTCGGTGATTCTCATGTCACTCAAGTCCGGAGGTGAAGGTCTCAACTTGCAGGCGGCAAACTACGTTTTTGTGCTAGAGCCGTGGTGGAACCCCGCTGTTGAGATGCAAGCCATCATGCGCGCACACCGCATTGGGCAGACGAGAGGGGTCATAGCAGTTCGCTTCTCCACCAAAGACACCATAGAAGAGCGCATGATGCAGTTGCAGGAGAAGAAGAAGCTGGTATTCGAGGGATGCATGGATGGAAACCAGGAGGCGCTGGCGCAGCTCACAGAGGAGGACCTTCAGTTCCTATTCAAGCGATGAGTATTCAAACCCCCCTACAAAGCAACCCGATGCGTAACTCCCCGATCACGGTCTATTTCTTTTCCTTTTTCAATTTAATGGCCGGACCGGAGCCTTAATGAATACCTTCGTAATACGGAAGGTATATGATAGTGTGGAGCTTTTTAGACAGTTCGATTTCTAAACCCTGATCTACTGCTTTTGATGGGACCAATCCCATCGCATCGAATTCGAAAAAATATTGAACCTTCGTAGTCTACCTTCTTCTTCTACGAAGGTACGAGTTAC
>MDTE01161345.1_pt1 | contig 11232 bp, 8 predicted proteins | sample 811231 | NCBI WGS metagenome assembly MDTE01 (sample SAMN05326651, study PRJNA326480) | marine metagenome | isolation source: seawater | place: Indian Ocean: Red Sea | collected 2010 | reverse complement strand
TTTGCATCTGATTTATCGCCTTTACCAAAGAGAAATCCTAGAAGAAGCATTAGAACGCCTAACACTGCAGCGACTGAAATAAAGATTATAATTGGTAAATAATTCTCTAACATGAATAGCACCAAATTTTATTTCTCAAAAATCGCGTGTATTGTAGCACCTTTTTTTAAAAATAAAATAGCAAATATAATCAAACACTTAGGATTTAATTATTAATAGTTAATTTGTTTTAATTATTTATTGATGTGGATATATTGTGGATATTTTTATTAATAATATTATTTAACTAAATATCAAATGCTTATAGAAGAAGTTTTCATTTATTATGCCGATGGCCGGACTCGAACCGGCACAGCTTTCGCTACTGCCCCCTCAAGACAGCGTGTCTACCAGATTCCACCACATCGGCTTATTATAATCTTATTCTTCGGGTATTTGAGGTGATACAACAACTGAATCATTATTTTGATCATCTTCCTCTATGAGACTAACTGAGTCTAAAATGCTCTTATTTTGAACTACAGTCCCCTTATTAATATAGGCGAGAGTTAAACTTGTAATAAAAAATATAGTTGCTAAAACTGCGGTTGTTCTTGACAAAAAATTAGCAGAACCTTTTGATCCAAACATTGTTCCTGAAGCTCCTGCCCCAAAAGCTGAACCCATATCTGCTCCTTTACCTTTTTGCAAGAGAATCAACACAACAATTAATATTGCTGTAATTACATGGAATACGAGTAAAAGGGAATTTATATCAGTCATTTCTTATTTCCTCAGCTATATTATATATTTTAACAAATTCATTAACATCTAATGATGCTCCTCCGATAAGTGCCCCGCTAATATGGCTCATACTAAAAAGGTCAGGCGCATTCTTACTATTTACACTTCCACCATAAATAATTTGAATATTATTATCTTTTAGGCCAATTTCTTTAAGAGTTTTTTCTATAAAGAGGTGAACTTCATTTGCTATTCCTGGTGTTGCTGTTTCCCCGGTTCCTATTGCCCAAATAGGTTCGTATGCAATAACAAATTCATTATCTCCTTTTATTAGATTGTTGTTTAACACTGTGACTAGTTGATCTTTTATATGTTTAAATGTTTCATCTTTTTTTCTTTGCTCTAATGTTTCTCCAACACAAAGTATAGGTTTAATATTATTTTGTATGGCCATGTTGAATTTTTTAGAAACTATTGCATTGGTTTCATTGTGATATTGTCTTCGTTCTGAGTGTCCAACTATTGCATATTCAACATTAAGATCTTTTAGCATTTTTGCAGAAACTTCGCCCGTAAATGCTCCATCCTCTTCAAAAGAAATGTTCTGTGCTCCTTTTGAAATAGGAAATCCAGTTTTGGAGTCAATCTCATCAAGATAGCAGTCTGGAGGGCAAATTAACATTTTTACATTAATATTTTCATTAAGATTTAATTTTGATAGATAAGATCTAATGAACTCCTTAGAAGCATTCATTTTCCAATTGCCTGCAATTAAGTACTTCATTTTATTTCCTTTAAAATTTCTTCTTTTATAAACTCTGCCACCTCTGTGCTTTTAGAATCATTGTCTGTCTCTATTAATATCCTTATTAAAGGTTCTGTACCAGATTTTCTGATAATTGCCCTTCCATTGTCTAGTTTTTCTGTTGCAGAAGATGCAATAGATTCAAGTGTTAAATCGTTAATTGTCATATCATCATTTTTAATATCTATACTTACTTGAGGAATTAATTGCAATCCTTTAGTTAATTCGCTTATTGGTGATTTTAATTTAATTGACTCTCTTATAACTAAAAGAGCAATAAGAAGACCATCTCCTGTTGGTGAATAATCAAGATTGATAATATGACCAGATGTTTCTCCACCAATAATCGAGCCTTCAGATTTCATCATTTTAAAAACATTTTTATCACCAACATTAGACCTATATAGATCGACATTTATATCCTTTAAGCTAATTTCTAAACCAATGTTAGATAAGATTGTCCCAACAATCTTAGAATTAAATTCAGGATTATCTAAATTTGATTTTGCCAAGATATATAAAATTTCATCTCCATTAAGGGTTTTTCCATTTTCATCTATTATAAGGATTCTATCTGCATCACCATCTAAAGCGATGCCAATATTTGAATTTGTTGCTGGAACAGTGTTTTTTATTGTTTCAGGGCTTGTGGAACCACAATTCTTATTAATATTATAACCATTTGGTGAACATGCTATTGGGATTACCTCTGCGCCTAATTCGAGTAAAATTTGAGGCCCTATTTTATAAGCGGCCCCATTAGATGCATCGATAACTATTTTTAGACCTTCCAAAGGTTTGTTTTCATCATTAAAAACAGTTTTTAAAAGCGATTCATACCGGTCTCTTGAATCTCCAGACCTATATGCCTTTCCTATATTGTCTGCTTTCTTTGTAATAGGTTCATCTGAGATCTTTTGTTCTATTAAATCTTCCTGAGAGAGGTCAAGTTTCTCCCCATCTTGATTTATAATCTTGATTCCATTGTATTCATAAGAGTTATGAGAAGCACTTATAACAATTCCAAAGTCACTTTCAGATGTCCTAACATAATGAGATATAGCAGGCGATGGCAGTGGACCAAGAAGAACAACCTTTAAACCATATCCAACAAATGCAGATTCAAGAGCTGATTCAAACATATAACCAGAAACCCTTGTATCTTTTCCTATAGCAACTGTCCCCCCTTCAGGTGCCAAAACAGATGCAATAGAAGATGCCAACCTCATAGTAAAGTCAACAGTCATAGGATATTCGCCTACTCTTCCTCGAATACCATCAGTACCAAATACTTTTTTATTACGTTCTTTTTCCATGCCTATCCTTAAGAATCGATCATTGTATAGGTATTAATATATTTTTAGCTAATTTTTATTAAGCTTTTATAAGGATGATTAATAACTTAATGCTAATGTTGGGTCGCAGGTCCACCTATGTCAGTCGGATTATTGTCCTCAGAAGAATCATCATCTGAATCCCAATCTTCTGGTGGTCTAGGTTCTTTGTCATTCATTATGTCTTTTATTTGTAGGTCTTCTATGGTTTCGTATTTTAGTAAAGCTTCAGCCATTTTGTGAAGGCGATTTATTTGTTCTTTTATAATATTTGTAGCAGATTCATAGCTTTCATCTATGATTTTTCTTACTTCATCATCAATTAATTTAGCTGTGACATCTGATACCTGTTTAGTTTGAGTTACAGATCTTCCTAAGAAGACCTCTCCTTCGTCTTCACTGTATGTAAGTGGCCCTAGTTTTTCTGAAAGTCCCCACTTTGTTACCATATTTCTAGCAAGATCTGTTGCTCTTTCGATGTCATTTGAAGCACCAGTTGTAACCGCTTCTTTACCAAAAATTGTTTCTTCTGCTACTCTTCCGCCAAACAGACTTGTAATTTGTCCGATTAACCTCTTTTTACTTATGCTATATCTATCATCTTCAGGTAAAAACATAGTAACACCTAATGCTCTTCCTCTAGGAACAATCGTAACTTTGTAAACTGGATCATGGCCATCTATTGATAGACCAACAATTGCATGTCCTGCTTCATGGTAAGCAGTTAGTTTCTTTTCATCTTCACTCATAACTAAAGATTTCCTTTCTGCTCCCATCATGATTTTATCTTTGGCTTTTTCAAGGTCATCCATATTTACATATTTCTTATTACCTCTAGCTGCAATAAGTGCAGATTCATTAACTAAGTTAGCTAGATCTGCTCCTGAGAATCCAGGAGTACCTCTGGCAATAATTGATGGTTTAACATTCTTATCTAGTGGTACTTTTCTCATATGCACTTTTAAAATCTGCTCTCTCCCTTTAACGTCAGGTAATGGGACAACAACTTGTCTATCAAATCTTCCCGGTCTAAGAAGAGCAGCATCTAAAACATCAGGTCTGTTGGTAGCAGCGATAACAATTACACCAACATTATCTTCGAATCCATCCATTTCAACTAAGAGCTGATTAAGTGTTTGCTCTCTTTCGTCATGACCTCCACCAAGTCCTGCACCGCGTTGTCTACCTACAGCATCGATTTCATCAATAAAAATTATACATGGCGAGTGAGCTTTTGCTTCCTGAAACATATCTCTAACTCTAGATGCGCCTACTCCTACAAACATTTCAACAAAATCAGATCCTGAAATTGTAAAGAAAGGAACTTTAGCTTCTCCAGCTATTGCTCTTGCAAGAAGAGTTTTTCCAGTACCAGGGGATCCAACCATGAGAACTCCTTTCGGTATTTTTCCACCAAGTCTCTGGAATTTAGATGGATCCTTAAGGAATTCGACAATTTCTATGACTTCTTCTTTCGCTTCTTCGATTCCGGCAACGTCTGCAAATGTTACCTCAATTTGATTCTCCCCTAGAAGTCTAGCTTTACTTTTACCGAAGGTCATAGCGCCTCTTCCCCCGCCTACTCCTCCTTGCATTTGTCTCATGAAGTATATCCAGACAGCTATTAATAAAATTACAGGAAAAGAGTTTATCAGTAGGCTCACAAAGATATTCTGATTCTTAGGAGGATTCGCACTTATTCTTACTCCAGATTTATTGAGTTCACCAATTAATGCTGTATTGTCAGTTTCTGGATTATAGGTTAAAAATTTATCACCGTTAATTCTCTTAGCCTTAATGACATCATTTTCAAATACTACTTCGCTAATATTTCCTGTTCTAACTAATTCTAGAAAAGTAGAGTAATCAATTGTTTGTTGACGGACAGAGTTTGGAGAAAAAGAATTAAAAATAGTCAACATGACTATCCCCATAACTATCCATACCGTTGCATTTTTAAAAAAGTTGTTCATAAAATCTGAGTATACCTAATCTTTTTTCCTATAGCGTATGTTTCTTTACTTTCAGGTCTTGATGATTTTGGCTTAAACATATAAACGTATTCGAAATATTTTACCAAATCGTTTTTAAAATTATCAAAGCCATGCCCATTAAATACTTTTATTACTAAAGCTCCTTTAGATGTAAGTCCATTTTTTGAAAATTCAAGCACATCATTAGCAATTTCATAGAACTTATATTGGTCTGTAATCTTATTACCCGTTTTTTTTGTAGAGATATCTGAGAGAATCAAATTAAATTTACGATGATCATTTAACACAAGAATATCTTGTTGAATATTTTTCTTGGTAAAGTCCCCTGCAATAAACTCAACATTATTTATTGGTTTCATTGGGTTTATATCATTAGCAATTATGGCTCTCACATCATGATTATTAGCTATATATTCTGACCAACTACCAGGAGAAGAGCCTAGATCAAGTATTCTTGATTCTTTTTTAATTAATTTATACTTTTTATCAATTTCTTTTAGTTTAAAAACTGCTCTTGACCTAAAACCAAGTTTTTTTGCTTTTATAAAATATTGATCTCTAGATTGATTATTTCTCCAGTTTGTCTGAGGCATAATTTTTAAACTAGATATATTCTATTTTTAGTATATGGAGTGATTGATTTTCATTCTCAATAATTATCTCTACCAAGTCATCCTTTGATTTACCAATCAAAGCTCTTGAAACTGGTGCCTTATATGAGAGTAGACCTTTATCTATATTGGACTCATCTTCTCCGACTATTTTGTATTTAAATTCTTTTCCACTTTCAATGTTTTGTATTGTTACTGTGCTACCAAAAACTACTTTACCTGAAACGTTCACTTTCTTGATATCTATTATTTCTGCATTTGAAAGTTTTGATTCTATATCTTTAATTCTTCCTTCTATAAAACTTTGTTTTTCTTTTGCCGCATGATATTCGGCGTTTTCTTTTAGATCTCCAAAACCTCTTGCTGTTGAAATAGCTTGAATGATTTCAGGTCTGTCTTTAGATTTTAAAGTCTTTAATTCTTCTCTTAGAAGACTGCTACCATTAATTGTCATTACATGTTTATCCATCTATCTCGATATAGTTCTGCAACTTGTTTACTTTTATTGTACCAAGAAAATCAAATGACTCGATTGTTGCGAGAGCAGCCTCTAAACTTGTGTAATAAGTTATTCCTGAAATTACAGCTTCAGCTCTAATTGAGAATGACTCTTCAATTGACTGTTTACCTTCAGTAGTGTTGATAATTAAGTTTATTTTATTGTCTTTAATCAAATCTACAATATGGGGTTGCCCTTGATGTACTTTATTTATATACGAACAATTAACATTGTTTTTTCTAAGAAAATCAGCTGTACCCTTGGTTGCGATTAATTCAAAATTATTTTTTGTTAAAAAATTTGCAATTTTAGTTAATTTATCTGACTTATCAGGTTCTCTGACAGAAATAAAGACGTTTCCTTTTTCAGGTATAGTTATACCAGCTCCGTACTGAGATTTTATATATGCTTCACCAAAGGATTGGCCAGTTCCCATAACCTCTCCTGTTGACTTCATTTCAGGACCTAGAATAGGGTCAGTATCTGGAAATTTATTAAAAGGGAATACTGGAGCTTTCACTGAAAAGAAACTTGGTTTATATGATGATCTAATATCCTGTTTACTTAAAGGTACTCCAATCATTACTTTTGCAGCAATTTTAGCTAATTGATTTCCAGTTGCTTTTGAGACAAAAGGTACTGTTCGAGATGCTCTTGGATTTACTTCTAGTACAAAAATTTTATCTTCTTTGATAGCAAACTGTGCGTTTACTAGACCTATTACTTTAAGTCTTTTAGTAAATGCAATCATTTGAATTATAATCTCTTCTTGAATTTCATCTGAAAGAGTATAAGCAGGAATGGAACATGAAGAGTCTCCTGAATGAACTCCAGCTTGTTCTATATGCTCCATTATCCCACCAATTATGACTTCTTTTCCATCAGATACAGCATCGACATCAACTTCAATTGCATTATTTAAAAAATGATCTAACAACACTGGAGATTCGTTTGAAACTTTGACAGCTTCGTTCATATAGGTCTTCAACTCATCATCGTTATAAACAATCTCCATTGCTCGTCCACCAAGAACGTAAGAAGGCCTTACTACTAGAGGATAACCTACCTTCTTTGCATTTTTTAATGCCTCATCGAAGTTTGTTGCTACTTCATTGTATGGTTGTAAGAACTTTAATTCATTGACTAACTTTTTAAATAGTTCCCTGTCTTCAGCAATATCTATTGCTTCAGGCTGAGTACCAATTATAGGTGCACCAGCAGCTTTTAAATCTTGTGCTAATTTTAAAGGTGTTTGACCGCCAAACTGTATTATTATTCCTTCTGGTTGTTCGATATCTACAATAGCCATAACGTCTTCAAAAGTTAATGGCTCAAAGTAAAGTCTATCTGAAGTATCATAATCTGTAGATACTGTCTCAGGATTACAATTGATCATGATAGATTCGTAACCAGCTTCCGAAACTGCCATTGCTGAATGCACACAGCAATAATCAAACTCAATTCCTTGACCTATTCTATTAGGTCCACCGCCAAGAATGATAATCTTCTTTTTATCAGTAGGTCTTGATTCGCATTCTTCATCATAACTAGAATAAAGGTATGCAGTAGATGTCTCAAATTCAGCAGCACATGTATCTACACGTTTGAAAACAGGGTTTATATTGAATTCTTTTCTTTTATTTCTAATTTCTTGTTCATTAGATTTAGTTAGTTCAGAAATACGCTTATCAGAGAAACCTTTCTTTTTTATGTCTCTTAGAAAATCAGGATTAAAACTACTTATATCAGTTGTTGATATTTGTTTTTCAGTGTTTACCAAGTCTTCAATGTAGCTAAGAAACCATGGGTCAATCTTGGTAAGATTAAAAACATTTTCTATTGAAAATCCTTCTCTAAATGCCTGTGCTACATAGAACAATCTTTCAGGACTTGGTTCAGATATCCTGGTTTCAAAATTATCATCAACATCCATTTCCGTTAAACCAAAGTGATTAGATTCAAGACTTCTTATTGCCTTTTGTAATGATTCTTGAAAATTCCTACCTATAGCCATAGCTTCCCCTACAGATTTCATTTGGGTGGTTAAAGTTGAATCCGCTTTTGGAAATTTCTCAAAAGTAAATTTAGGTATCTTGGTTACGACGTAATCAATGGTTGGTTCAAATGAAGCTGGCGTAGTTCCGCCTGTAATGTCATTTTGTAATTCATCTAGAGTATAGCCTATAGCCAGTTTAGCTGCTATTTTAGCTATAGGGAAACCAGTTGCCTTAGATGCTAAGGCAGATGATCTAGAAACTCTAGGATTCATTTCTATTACAATCATTTTTCCATTTTTAGGATTTACTGCGAACTGAACATTAGAACCTCCTGTGTCAACTCCTATTTTTCTAAGAATTGCTATAGAGTGATTCCGCATGATCTGGAATTCTTTATCTGTAAGAGTTTGAGCTGGAGCAACAGTAATTGAATCACCAGTATGAACACCCATAGGATCAACATTTTCAATTGAACAAATAATTATGGCATTATCTTTGTTATCTCTAACAACCTCCATTTCGTATTCTTTCCATCCTAATAAAGATTCTTCTATCAAAACTTCTGATGTTGGTGATAACTCTAAACCTCTTTTTATGATAGTAATAAATTCATCTTCATTATGAGCTACTCCGCCTCCACTTCCTCCTAAAGTAAATGATGGGCGGATGATTAAAGGATAGTTAATTAAGCTAGCTATTGATAAAGCTTCATCTAAATTGTTAGCTAATCCAGATTTTGCCACATCAATATCGATTTCTTGCATTGCTTCTTTAAATAACTCTCTATCTTCAGCCTTATCTATTGCCTCTTTTGTAGCGCCAATTAGCTCAACATTATATTTTTTCAGGATACCTCTAGAAGCAAGGTCAAGAGCTGTATTTAAACCAGTTTGACCTCCCATTGTTGGCAATAGAACATCTGGCTTTTCTTCGATAATAATTTTTTCAATTGTCTGCCAATTAATTGGCTCGATATAGATTGAATCAGCACTATCTGGGTCTGTCATAATAGTAGCTGGATTTGAGTTAACTAAAATCACTCGATAGCCTTCTTCTTTCAGTGCTTTGCATGCTTGTGTTCCCGAATAATCAAACTCACATGCTTGTCCAATAATAATTGGTCCGGCACCTATTATTAATACAGAATCTATATCAGTTCTTTTTGGCATGAGACATTAAATTAGTAAATTTTTTAAATAATGAATTAATATCGTGAGGTCCTGGAGAGGCTTCAGGATGTCCTTGAAAGCTGAAAGCATTATCTTCTGGTATTTCTATACCTTGAATTGTTTGATCAAATAACGACCGATGAGATACAGAAACATTATCAGGCAATGAATGTTCATCAACAGTAAAGCCATGATTCTGGCTGGTTATAAAGACTTCGCCTGTTAATAAATCTTGAACAGGATGATTGGCACCATGATGACCAAATTTCATTTTCTCTGTTCTCCCGCCACTTGCTAAAGCAAGTAATTGATGTCCTAAGCATATCCCAAACATAGGAATTTTTGTTTCAAGAAAAGACTTTATTGTCTTAATTGCATAATCACAAGGTTCTGGATCACCTGGACCGTTAGAGAGAAATATTCCATCTGGTTCCATTTTACTAATTTGGGCAAATGATGTATTGCCAGGTACTACAGTTACATTGCATCCTGATTGATGAAGTAAATGCAAGATATTGGTTTTTATCCCAAAGTCTAAAGCAATAACTTCATGTCTATCTATATCATTCTGAATTTCATATGACTGAAAATTATAGCTATTCTTAGTCGTAACTTCTTTTGCTAAATCCATTCCAGTAAGACCTGGAAATGATTTAGCTAATTTTATACATTCTCTAATATCTTTATTATCTGAGCTAATACAACCACTCATTGACCCATTTACACGAAGGTGATTTGTAAGTTTCCTGGTATCTATATCAGATATGGCAACTATTTGTTGTTCTTTTAAAAATTCCTCTAAATCAATTTCATTTCTCCAGTTGCTAGATATTGGGGAGGTCTCTCTAATTATAAGACCTGATGTATATGTTTTGGCGCTTTCAAAATCTTCTTTATTGGTTCCTGTGTTACCAATATGCGGGTATGTTAGTGTAACTATTTGTTTGAAATATGATGGATCAGTAAGAATCTCTTGATAACCAGTCATTGAAGTATTGAAAACAACTTCACCAATAGAAGAACCCTTTATACCAATCGATTTACCTTTAAATATTGTTCCGTCTTCTAATGTGAGAACCGCTTCAGTCAATTTGTATTCCTAGTTATGTTTTTTATAAAAAAGGAAGGTACCTAGTAGGTCCTTCCCTAAAAATTTCTGGAACCCAAAGTATATTAGGTTCTATTAATTCTCATGTCACGTAATAATTATCTTTTTTTTATTTATATTCCTAATCGATTAAAAAAATTCTTTACACTTTCCATCCATTTATCTTTGTTGGGTCGATGCTCTTTTTTGCTTTTCATGATTGATTCTTCAAAGGCCTTTAGGATATTTTTTTGATCTGTGCTTAAATTGACAGGTGTTTCTATTTGAATTTGACAGAATAAATCTCCTATAACTCTTTCTCGATAAGACTGAACTCCTTTTCCTTTAAGTCTAAATACTTCTCCTGACTGTGTTTCAATTGGGATAGTCAAATTTACTGCTCCGTCAATCGTTGGAACTTCTACGATTCCACCTAAGGCTGCTTTAGTGAAACTAATTGGGACTTCACAATACAAATTACTACCTTCTCTCTTAAATATAGGATGTCGTTTTATATTAACATCAACGTACAAATCTCCTGAAGGTCCTCCTTTCATTCCAGCTTCACCTTCATTAGATAATCTAATCCTATCGTCTTGATCAACTCCAGGTGGTATTTTTATGGATATAGTCCTTTCTTTTTGAACCCTGCCTGAGCCTGAACAATCATTACAAGGGTCTTTTATTGTTTGTCCGATACCTCTGCATTCAGGACAAGTTTGTTGAAGTGTGAAGAAACCTTGCTGAACCCTTACTGAGCCTCTGCCATCACATCTTGAGCATGACGATGGCTGAGTCCCTTTTTTTGCACCAGATCCTGAGCATGTTTCGCAACCAATCAGAGAAGGAATATTTATTTTAATCGTTTCACCAAAAACTGCTTGTTCAAGATCAAGATCCAGTTCATACCTAAGGTCTGCTCCTCTTTGAGCACTGCTTTGTCTTTTTTGCCTTCTGTTGTTGCCAAAAATATCACCAAACATATCCCCAAAAATATCATTGAATGCATCACC
>MDTE01083346.1_pt1 | contig 11232 bp, 12 predicted proteins | sample 811231 | NCBI WGS metagenome assembly MDTE01 (sample SAMN05326651, study PRJNA326480) | marine metagenome | isolation source: seawater | place: Indian Ocean: Red Sea | collected 2010 | reverse complement strand
TTATTATATAAATTTAAATAGTCATTAAAAGTTTTAGGAGGTTTATTGTTTTCAAAATCTAAAAAATATATTTCTGAAATCTTATAATTGTTAAGGGCATTATTCATTGAAGTCCATCTATCAAATACAGCACTAACGAACATTGATACCCAAGGATTCGTTAGTAAGAACCAAAATTGTTGAGAATAATTTGTGTTGTGGATTTTATTTAACTTATAGGAAAGCTCTTTATTAACTCTATAAACTAGTCCTTCCAAATAGACAAAATCATTTTTAAATTTTTTTCTATTTTCCCAGTGATATCTAATGGTATTGTGTTTACAATTATCATAATTTTTGGATTTGACACACCAATCTCCTAACAATAATTTTTTTTTTTTGGTTTCAAACAATCTATTAAACGGGCTTGTAATTAGTCTCAAAATTTTCTTATCTTTCTTAAACTTTATATACAGATTTCCCTATTGTCAGATCAACTAAAGAAAGTAGGATTATCTGATGCGTGTTTTCTATATGGTTATAAGACCTACTATTTACTGAAAAGTTTATATTACCAAGTTTTGATAGCTTATTTTTCCCGTTAAACCCAGTTAGGGTAATAATTGATTTAAATTTTTTATTTCTGGCTGCTTTACATCCATTAATCATATTAGGAGAATTTCCGCTTGCAGAAATAGCAATTAGAACATCTCCCCTTTCTCCATAATACTCTATAGCTTTTTCAACCCATTTTTCATAACCAAAGTCATTTGAAAAACAGGTTATTAAATCTGACTCATTATAATTTGTGCATTTTATCCTAGCATTTTTTGTTAAATCAACACTAAAATGACTTGCTATAGCAGCGCTTCCACCATTACCAAATATTAAAATTTTTTTATTGTTTTTTTTTAAATTTTTAAAAATATTTTTTACCTCAACTATTTTTTTAAAATTTTTATTATCAAAGTTTATAAGTTCTCTCAAAGAGTTGTAATAATTAATTAAGAATTTGATATCTTTATTCATCTTTTAAAATTTTCATTAATTTTTCTTGAAATTTTTTTTGATTTTTATCATAAAAAATATTTGATCTATACTTATCAAGATTTTCATTATATTCATTAAAATTATTTAATATTCTATTAAATTTTTTGATTATATCATCTTTATTCCTTGATAATAATTCATCACCAAAATCAAATATTTTTGATGGGTAATAATCTCTATCATAAATTAAGATTGGTTTTCCACCTGCAAAGACTTCGTCAATTATTGAACTATGTAATCCAAAAGCAAAATCAGAAAAAACAGCCGATTTTTCTGGTGTCCATTTTTTTGTATCTTCCAATATTTTAATATTGTCTGTTTTTTTCATCTTATTTATTGTATTTATAAAGTAAGGTTGACTAAGCCACTCGTAATTTTTTGACTTTATTAAAAAATTTATATTTTTAAATGTTAAAGCTAAATCAATTATAAGCTCATAAAAACTATTATTTAATCGCATATTGTTACAAACATTCATCCCATTTTTGTACCAATCGGCTTTAGTATTGAAATCGATGACCAAACAATTTAATGATGAAATTAGTTTGGGCATTTTTTTTCTCTTAATATTTTTTGATTTAATTAAAAATCCATTAATAAACTTTACGTCACTATTTGTATATTGTTTTTCAATTAAATAATTTGTACTTTTAGGTCCAGATGTAAAATAATAATCAAATAAAATTCTACTTGACCATTTTGAAGTGACAATTCTATCTTCTAATGAAATTGAGAAAATATTCTTTTTTTTTGCTACAACTAATATCTCTGGAGGAAAAAGATCGCCATGACCAGAAAAAAGATATCTCAAATTTGAATTCTTATTAAAGAAATATTCTGATTTTTTAATCTTAAAAATTGAAATACATAAAATTTGAAAAATTTTGAAATCCCATAGCAAGATTCTTAAAAAGATTTTTAAATTCTTCATCAAAAAGGATAAAAAAGTAATCAATATTTCAATATTATGTATATTTTGCCAAGAGATATATGAAATATTATTACCTGCATAAAATTTTTTATTTTCATCATTGAGATAATTATTATTCCATTCGACATGAAGCATGTTACATGGAAATGTTTTATGATCAGATTTTTCTGAATAAAAAAAATTTTTTTTATAAAGGCCAGATGTTAGAATATCATGTGGAAAAAAAATTGTTTTAAAATTCTTATTTGTATTTTTTTTTAACAAACCAGATTTTTTTCTACCCTTTAAAAAAAATATTTTTTTGACAAGAATTTTGAAAAAGTTAATTATTACATTAAACAGAATTGATAAGTAACTTAAATCAAATTTATTTTTATTTTTGACTCTAAATTCTTTGAAAACATGTTGATTTACTAAATCATTATCAGCCCAAATAAAAATATTTTTTTCAGGATTTTTTTTTAAATAATTGCATATTTCAACTAATTCAATTGACTCAAAAATTTTATTTTTTAAATTAAATTCAAGACAAATTTTTAAGTAGTCTTTATTATAAAATTCTTTTTGTAGGTTTTGTGTGGTAAAAAGTTCCTCAAATCTTTTTGAAAAATTGCTTGCCACAGGTAAATAGTTAAAAGTTTGAGAGGTTATTACTTTATTTAAATTATAATCTTGATAATTAAACCAATTGATATTTATTTTTTTTAGAAAACTAACAAATTTCCTATTTTTAAAATAGGATGAAATTTTTACAAAAAAAATATTATATCCAAATAACTTAAATAATATCATTATACTTAGGTTAAGAAAGTTTAGTTTATCAAAAATTAAAGTCGTCATTTTACTTTCTTACATTGAAATTTTTTTTGGTTAAATGTTCTTTAACATCCATAGGAGTATATTGAGAGAAATGAAACATACTTGAAATTGAAAGACCAGAGACTTTAGTTGATTTAATTAATTTTGAAGCATCACTTGGATTTCCACATCCTCCCGATGCAATCACTGGAGATTTAGATTTTAAGTTTATTTTTTTTATAGTTTCAATATCGAAACCTTGCATCGTTCCTTCATGATCGATTGATGTGCATATTATCTCTCCTACTTCTAAGTCATTAATTTCTTTGAGCCAATCTAGAAGAAGTTTGCTTGTTTTAGTTTTTCCAGAATTTATGTAAATTAATTTTTCTTTATTAAGTTGACTTTTATAATCTATCGAGATTGAAATACATTGACTTCCAAATTTTTTTACTGCTTCCTTTATAAAATTTTTATTAAGAAAAGCTTGCGAATTAATGCAAATTTTATCTGCACCTATATTTAATAATTTTTCAATATCAAATAAATTTCTTACACCACCTCCTACTGTAACAGGCATGAAGCACTCGTTGGCAAAACTTTGAATTAAATTGTAATTAATATTGTTTGATCTATGGGCATCTAAGTCTAAAAATATAATTTCATCTACCTCCCTCAGGGCGTAAATCTTAACTACTTGATGTAAATTACCTACTATTCTCCAGCTTGCAAAATTTTTTCCTTTTACAATTGAAAAATTTCTAAAAAGTATAGTGGGAATAATTCTGATTTTATTCAATTTTTAAAAAATTATTTATTAATTTAAGGCCAAACTTAAGACTTTTTTCCGGATGAAATTGCACGCCATATACGTTATCTTTTCTAATAACGGTTGCAAATTTTTCCTTATAATTTGAATAGCCAATTACATTTTTTTTGTCATCAGCATCGAAAATATAACTATGGCAATGGTAGAAATCTGATTTATTGTCTATTTCATTAAACAATTTATCATCAATAATTTGTTTTACTTCGCTCCAACCAATATGAGGAAGTTTGATATTTTTGGATCTAAATTTAACTACCTCACCTTTTATAAAATTTAATCCTCTTGTTTTTTTATTATTTTCGTATCCATTCGTAGCAAGTATTTGCATGCCTAAACATATGCCAAGTAATTTTTTTCCTTTTTTTACATGCTCAATAATTTTTTCTTTTACGCCTAATTTTTCAATATTTTCCATTGCATAATCGAATGAGCCTTGGCCTGGTAAAATAATTGCACTACTATCTTGTATATCTTTTGATTCATTGGAGAAGATTGGCAAGAATCCTAGATGTTTTACAGCTTTGATTACTGAATTTACATTTCCAACCTTATAATCTAAAATTAAAATTTTATTTTTCAGAAATATTATCGTAGTTTATTTTTTCTAAATTTTTGTTTTTATCAAATATTGGTAGCCCTTGATTGTCACATCTAAAAATTTGTGGGTTGGTAAATTTTTTACAAATTTCTAAAAACTTTTCCTCTGAACAGTTAATTTCATTTAAAATTTTTTCTAAACTTACGCCAAGATATGTACTTGGATACTTTCCTCCTTTTTCTTTTGCAATTTTTATAGACTCTTCTCTATTCATTCTGCCTCTACGTATATGCCAACAACACCAGTCCGTAATTCTATCATATCCATATTTTAAAAATTTAAAATAATCATGAACTCTCATTTGTAAGTTGTCTAGATTTTCATAATTTACTAAATTTCCTTCTACATTTTTTCCATAAACTTCAAAACCATTTTTAACTGCTAATTTCATATTAGAGTGACCGTCCCATGGAATATAATGGCCTAAAAAAATTCCAGTTGTTTTATTTTTTTTTAATTCTTTCTCATTTGGATAAGTATAAGGAATTAAAGATTTCTGTGGAAGTTTTAAAATTTTACTTACATCTGAAGTTCTAAATGCAAGCAAACCTCCAAATTCTTCTAACCATTTTCTATCTAGAATATTATTATTTCTCATGTAATCTGGACCGCCATTTTCATTTTGAGAATTTTCTCCCCAAATAATTAAAGGAATTTTCATATTTACTGAAATTCTGACAGGAATTGTAAATATCGTTATATGTTCTGCCCAAGAAATATCTCCCAATGTTTCAAGAGTAAAAAAATTTATTTTTCTTCTTATTATAGGATTTGATGTATATTCAATACAATCTACACCGAGTTTTTTGAGACTCTCAATATTTTTCCTTCCAATATCTGATAACATATCGGTAGTAGCAACGACACATAAAGGATTTAAATCTAGTTCTAAGGCTTTTAAAGTTTGATAGATTGAGTCTTTTCCTCCGCTGACGGGAACTATACAGTCATAATTATTGTTTTTTGACTTAAATTTTTTTGTAATTTTTAGTAATTCTTTCTTTCTTTTTTCCCAATTAATTTTTTTTCTATCTTTAAATGACTTGCAAGCATCACATTCACCATCTTCAAAAATTTGTATGTCAGGCTTAGTTTCTGGTATTATACACGACTTACAGTATCTTAAATACATATTGTTATTTTGATATATGACTCCAAGTTAAAGCCACAGCCTCATCAATATTTTTTTTAGATCTTTTATTTAGAATTTTATCAAAGTGAATGGTGTCTAAACCATAACCAGGTCTGACGCATTTAATATTTTTTACAGAAAAAATCTCACCCTTTTTGATTTTTTTGGTAGTATATATTGATCTTCTAAACTGAAGATTCTTTTTTTCATTATTTACCGGTCCAAATTTTGCTTTACCGATAGACTCCCAAGCATTATGAATTTCTTTAACAAATAACTTCATTTGTTTTTCATCGAGAGAAAATTTAGAGTCTACTGATTTTACATTATTTAGCTTAAAGTGTTTTTCAATCACACATGCTCCCTTTCCAATAGCCGCGATCGCTGCACCCAGGCTTATCGTATGATCAGATAAACCGATATCGCATTTAAATTTCCTCTTTAAGATTGGAATAGCAGAAAGATTAATGTCTGAATTACTTGCAGGATAATCACTAGTACATTTTAATAAAATTAATTTTTTACACCCATTTTTTTTTGCTGTATTTACTGCTTTTTTTATTTGAGATAGAGTAGCTAAACCAAGTGAAATGATTAAAATTTTTTTTGTTTTTGCAGCTAATTTTATTAATCTTAAATCTGTATTTTCAAATGAAGCAATTTTATAAATTGGCGGATTAAATTTTTTTAAAAAATTAATAGCTGTTTCATCAAAAGGAGAGCTAAAACAAATTAAGTTATGTTTTTTAGCTTCTTGAAAAATTTTTTTGTGCCACGACCAAGGTGTATGAGCTTTTTTGTACAAATTATATAACTTGTAACCATGCCAAATGCTGGATTTGTTATTAATTACAAATCCTTTCTTTTTAGAGTCTAAAGTCATTGTATCTGCTGTATATGTTTGAATTTTAATAGCATCAACGTTACACCTTGCTGCGGCACGTACTAATTTAATTGCATTTTTTAGAGAACCATTGTGGTTTCCAGAAAGTTCAGCAATGATAAATGGCTTTTGAGAATTTCCAATTTTTATCATTAAATTTAGGTATTTAATTTTTTTAGGAGCTTTGAAATTTTTGCGTCATCTGAATAAATCTTTGTTAAAGTCTTTTTTGTTTGATTTGGAGCGTGCGTAAAACCAATTCTTAAAAGGTTCATCCAATTGACATTATTTTTTTTTCTTACTTTTTCTATTTGGTTAATGATATTTAAATAGTATTTTAATTTTTTTTTTCTCATGTTTTTAATTTTAAGATATAATATGAATCTTTTCTAGATATAAATTCAAATCCAAGATTTGAAAGCAATTTAAAAGATAATTGATTACTTTTAATAACTATTGCTATGATTTTTTGTTTTATTTTGAGTCTTTTTAGTCGTTCTATAAACCTCTTTAACATTATTTTAGAATAACCTTTTTTTCTTGAGTTTTTTTCTATTAAATAATTAAAATAGAAATAATTTTTATCTTTAATTATAGAACAAGTCCCAATAGGATCTTCATTTTTAAGAAATATAAATATTCTATTTGATTTTACTTTAAGTTTATTTTTAATCCAGAGTTTATGATTTTCGTAAGAAATTTTTTTTTTACTTAAAGAATTTTTTATTACTAATTTATCATTTCTCCATAAATAAACTAATTTTAGATATTTATTATTAAATTTGATTAATCTAAAATTTCCTTTTTTTGAAAATTTTTTCAGCTTTTTTCCAGTCTTTTTTCTCATTAATATCTATATAAAAATTTTTATTCCTGACAATAGCAGTAGTATTTGATGAATATATTGAATCTTTTTTAACCCATGAATTAATATTTCCCCAATAAAACTGACCAGCATCAATGAAGCTGGTCGGTAAATCCTGTGATCTAAAATTTTTATATTTGTTGTTAAATAAAGCAATCTTTTTTTTTTTAAAATAAAATGATCTAAGATTTATGTTTTCTATTTGATGAGCAATAAAAGAGAAGTCTGCTTTAGTAGATTTGAGCTTTTTTAGACTTTCTTTTAAATCATTAGCTGTGAAAAAAGGCGCTGAAGCGTAAATACAACAAAGATTCCTAAATTTTAATTTTTCTTTTCTGACAATTTTTTTAATAAAATCTTTTACAACTTTTATAGTTGAAATTTTTTCCCCACCAAGTTTTTTATCTCTTAGAAAAGGAACATTTACGCCATATTTTTTCACAAGTTTAGATATTGATTTGTCATCAGTAGAAACATAAATTTTATCGAAAACTTTCGACTTTAAAGAATTTTTAATTGGCCAAAATATGATTGGTTTTCCGCAGAATTTTTTTTTATTTTTATTGGGTATTCTTTTGCTATTTTTTCTTGCAATAATTAGAGCAATGTTCATATACCTAAAAATTTGGTAGGAGAAATTTTATCGTTTTTTATATCGTAACCTTTCTGCTGTTTTTTAGGAAAAATTACTTTTAAAATTTCCCTCTGATCATTTCCCAAATCACTTAAATTGAATTCGTTATTTAAAGTTTTTCTGATACACTCAACGTCTAATAAAATATTTGAGCCTGGAGAAAATTCAAAATGTAAGTTAAGCCTGTTTTTACCTGCTACAGGGTGGAGTCTGTGAACAACATTACCGGTATGCATATAAACTGTACCTCTTGGACCAAAACATTTTATTCTCTCGCTAGAAAATTTATCGACTACGTTGTTCGAATATTTCGAAGCAATATTGAGAGATTTATGTGATTTTGGCAGAATTTCCATACATGTTTCGTCTTCTTTAATATCATCTAATAAAATATGTAAATTAAATAACACTGAATGATCTATATGCCACGAACTCGCAGCTTTAGAATTTAAAATTTTATCTTTATTAAGAGTCTCTGGAACATATGTATAATATAAATATGGATAATTTCTTGCAAAAATATCTGTAGTGAGAAAAGATCTTATTAGATTAATTAAATTCTTATCCAACCATAGTTCTACAAGTTTTTGAGAAATCTTAACTAATTCAATTTTGTATGAAATTTGATCAGATTTATACTCTCTCATTTCCTTTATCAAAATTTCATTTTCTCTTAAAAATTCATCAATTATATCTTTAGAAAAATAATTAGGTATAACGCAACCACCAAGATTAACTAAATTATTTAGAGCTTGATTTAGTTCCTTTTTGGAACAATTAGGATTATCTTCATAATTCATTTGATCAAATGATCGAGTAATTTTTTTTGAATTTTTGTTAAGTTGATTAAATTTCAATCTGTTTATAGTTCTGCCGGGGGAAAAAATGTTATAAAATAAAAGTCTCCAAAAGCTAAATGTACCTAGGTGGCTCTCGTTATAGTCAAGTTTGTTAGTTTTTAAATATAAATTTTTTAAAATATTTTTAATCATCTTTTAATAAGTTTTTTAATTTTTGATATAATAAATTTTATTTGAGAATTTTTAAGTCCGTAAAATATTGGAAGCGATACTTCTTCATCATAAAATTTTTCAGCAACAGGAAAATCACCGTGTTTAAAATTAAATTTTTTTTTATAATAGGGTTGAAGATGGATAGGTATATAGTGCACTTGTAAATTTATACCAGATTTTTTTAGTCTATTAAAAAAAATTTCTTTAGAAATTCCGATTTTTTTAAAATTAATTCTTAATGGATATATGTGATATGCATGTCCCATTTTTGCAGCGACTTTTGGTATTTTTACACTAGGAAAATTTGAGAAAGCTTTATCATAGATTAAAGCAATTTCTTTTCTTCTTTTTACAAATTTATTTAACTTTTTTAATTGACTTAACCCTAAAGCACATTGGAAGTCAGTTATTCTATAATTATATCCAAGACTTCTCATTTCATAAAGCCATGGGCGAGAAGGTTTATTTTTTACAACTCCATGAGTTTTTAAAGTTCTAATAATCTTAATAATTCTACTGTCATTAGAAAGTATAGCACCTCCTTCACCGGTAGTAATGTGCTTTACAGCATGAAAGCTTAATGTAATGTAATCAGCATATTTAATTGCATATTTACTATTATTTTTAATTGAGGCTCCAAAAGCGTGACAATTATCATTTATCAATTTTATATTAAATTTTTTTGAGATTTTTTTAATTTTTTCCCAATCACATGGATGACCCGCAAAATCAGTACAAATTATAGCTGCAATTTTTTTTTTATTTTTTTTCAGTTTAATTATCTTTTTTAATAATAAATCAGTATCAATATTAAAAGTTTCATTATTTATATCTACAAATTCTGGTCTTGCGCCGGAATAAAGAATTGAGTTACTCGTAGCTAAAAATGAAATCGGCGTTGTTAAAATTATATCATTTTTTTTCCAACCCAAAGCTAAACCTAATAAATGTAAGGCTGCAGTGCCACTTGATACTACTGAAGTATATTTAGAACCAAATTTTTGTGATAGAGATTTTTCAAATTCGATACTAGTGCTGCCCTGAGTAATTAAATTTCCTTTAAGAACTTTTATTACTGCTTTAATATCGGATTGATCTATATTTTGTTTTCCGTAATTAATCACTCTTATTCAAAATCGTTTTTATTTTTTATAATTAATTGTTTAATCTCTTTTATAGTAAGAAATTTTGAATTATCTCTACTATTATAACAAAAGTCTTTTTTGCAAGACTTTGCGTTTTTAAATTTTTTTAAAAATTCACTTTTAAAATTCCTAAATTTTAACGACGGTGTTATTACATAAAATTTCTTTGTTTCTAATGTATTTATTGAGTCATGAACCGATACCATTTCCTCGTTTATTTTTTCTCCCGGTCTAATGCCGGTTATTTTAACTTTTGAATTAGGACAAATTGCATTTGCAAGATCGCTTATTTTATATGATGGAATTTTTGGAACAAAAATTTCACCACCTATCATCATATCTAGAGATTTAATAACAAAACTAACCCCCTCATTTAATGTTATATTAAACCTTGTCATTTTTAGATCAGTAATATTTATTTCTTTTTTTTTTATTTGTTTTAAAAAATATGGTATAACAGATCCTCTACTGCCCATTACATTTCCGTACCTTACCACAGAAAATTTTGTACTTAGTTTGCCCTTATAATTGTTAGCTGCAACAAAAAGTTTGTCAGACGCAAGTTTAGTTGCGCCGTAAAGATTTATAGGAGAACATGCCTTATCTGTACTCAAAGCTATAACTTTTTTAACTTTATTATATAAACAAGATTGAATAATGTTTTGAGCTCCAATTACATTAGTTTTTATTACTTCAAATGGGTTGTACTCGGCTATTGGAACATGTTTCAACGCAGCGGCATGAATTACAATATCTACGTCTTTAAGAGCATAATTAATTCTTTCGTAGTCCCTTACGTCACCTAAAAAATATCTAATTGGAGAGTCCACTCTTTCAGGGAATAATTTTTGTAAATTAAATTGTTTTTGTTCATCTCTACTAAAGACTATTAATTTTTTTGGTTTATATTTTGACATAACAGTTTTAATGAATCTTTTTCCAAAAGATCCTGTTCCGCCTGTAATAAGAATGCTTTTTTTATTCATATTCTCCTTAATTTCTGTTCTTAAGTTTATCTAATTCTCGAAAAGTTTTGCTATTTGCATAAACTTCACTGTAATTACCTTGTGTACTAATTTTACCATCTTCCATTAGTATAATATTATCACAATTTTTCAGAGAAGATAATTTATGAGTAATCATTACTAATGTTATTTTATCATCAAGTTTATTGATCGAATTTATTATCTTTCTCTCAGTTAAATTATCTAAAGAACTAGTTGACTCGTCAAAAACAAGGAAATCTGGATTATTATAAAAAGCTCTTGCAATGTTAACTCTTTGAATTTGACCTCCACTTAACCTAGCTCCATTTTCACCTAGTTTAGTATCATATTTTTCAGGTAATTCTTGTTCTATGAAGTCTTTTATGTCA
>MDTE01062919.1_pt1 | contig 11232 bp, 9 predicted proteins | sample 811231 | NCBI WGS metagenome assembly MDTE01 (sample SAMN05326651, study PRJNA326480) | marine metagenome | isolation source: seawater | place: Indian Ocean: Red Sea | collected 2010 | reverse complement strand
AGCAAATTTTGGGTTCGGTATTACGACCGCGGCCGATCGCTGAAAAAGCGAGCATCATCAGTGCCTTTGTTGCTACGGTATTACCGCACTTTGCAACGGGCAGTATTGTTCCGGTGGTCCATAGCGTCTTTCCATTGGGAGAGGCAGCGGAGGCTCACCGTTTGATGGAATCAAGCGGTCATTTCGGCAAGATCGTTCTTGAGATTGACTAGTTTGACTTAAGCATTTTACCGCGCGTTGAATCTCGCGAATTTGTTTTAGGTTTTAAACCACTTGGCATTTATTCGAGCGTTTGTTGCAGTACTCAGAATGCTATTCACTATTCTGGCGCCGATCATCTTTATCTTATGTGTTGTCGGAGGCTATGTGTCGACATAGGATATGCAGGATGTGCGGTGAATTCTGATTGTGGAAGTAGTCGGTTGTCTGATGCGCAAACTGGCCCCTGACGTGTGGGCTATTTTTCTCGATCCCCTGACAGAGACGTCAATGCGTCCGGCGCTATTGTTGGGCGACGCCAGTTTCGCCATCTTTCCCAATTGGTCGATGGCTACACAAATCACGATCATTACCCTTTTGCCATTGGCGATGCCTTTATTCAATTTATTTCCGCAACACCTATGGTCGTCGGCGAGTACTTAAAGTATTTCGCCAACACTGAGAACTAACTGGTGGCGGCGAGGAAAGTCAGGGTGATCTATTCAGAGAGGCAATCGCTATTATTTAAGTCCTGGTATACCATATACCAATGATAGGATATTTTCGCTGATGGCCAACGTCAAACTCAGGCCAATCAAGACCGAACCGGTATTAAAGGACAAGGTCTATTCGGCATTGAAAAAGGCCATTATGTCGATGGATATCTATGCCAACGAAGAATCGGCTCGGCTTGATGAACGACGCTTGGCCGAAGAACTCAAGGTTAGTCGTACCCCTATCCGGGAAGCATTAGCATCACTGGCGCAGGAAGGATTGGTAGAGATTGTGCCCAGAAAGGGCGCCTTTGTGGTGCGTAAGCGAAAACAAGAGATTATTGACATGATCCATGTCTGGGCAGCGGTGGAAAGTATGGCTGCGCGCCTTGCGACCGAACGTGCGAGCGATGAGGAAATCAGTCGACTGCGTGATCTTTTCACCACATTTGATCAGTCGGAGGCAGTGCATGCCAATATCGATGAGTATTCCGATACCAACATTGCATTCCATCAAGCCATCGTTAATCTCGCAGATTGTGAACTGATTCGTGATATCGCTGAAGGTCTCTTCATTCACATGCGTGCTATTCGTGTTCGCACCATCAGAGAACGCAATCGCATGGAAAAGTCGATCATTGATCACCTGCGGATTATTGAAGCCATCGAACAGCGACAGACTGTCGTAGCAGAGCAGTTGGTGCGTGATCATGCGCTCAAACTGGCTACCCATGTTGACGCATACGTTGATTATTTAGACTAAATTAAAATGGGAAAGGCCTGTAAGGGAGGGGAGAAGAAAATAATGACTAGCGCAAAGAACCAAGTAACTTCTGATACCGCACAGGACACCTTGGCACAAAAGAGTGAATCGGCAGACCTCATTTCCGGAGGGGGCCTGGTTGCCAAGGCGCTGAAAGCCGAGGGCGTGGATACCATCTTTACCCTTTGTGGTGGACATATTATCGACATTTATGACGGTTGCATTGACGAAGGTATTCGCATCGTTGATGTGCGTCATGAACAGGTTGCTGCGCATGCGGCCGATGCTTATGCACGCCAAACGGGTCGGTTGGGCTGTGTCGTAACGACGGCTGGGCCGGGTTGCACTAACGCAATGACGGGTATTGCGACTGCGTTTCGGTCTGAGAGCCCCGTCCTGCACATTGGCGGACAGGGTGCGTTGAATCAGCACAAGATGGGTTCTCTACAGGATTTACCGCATGTTGACATGATGGCGCCGATTACAAAGTTCGCTGCAGGAGTGCGTTCGACGGAGCGGGTTGCCGACATGATCTCGATGGCAGCAAGAGAATGTTTTTCTGGTGCGCCAGGGCCGGCGTACCTCGAGATTCCCCGCGATACGCTGGACCGAGAGGTAGAGTTAAGTAAGGTCGTGTTGCCCGAATCGGGGCGCTATCGCGGTTCCACTCGATCAGTAGGGGATCCTGCTGACATAGAACGCCTGGCTGACATCCTGGTTGCCGCTAAGCGCCCTGCCATTTTGCTCGGCACTCAGGTTTGGAGCGGTCGTGCCCATGAGGAAGCGGTTAATCTGGTTCGACAGTTAAATGTTCCTGCTTATTTTAATGGTGCCGCGCGCGGCATTTTACCGCCGGGCGATACACATCATTTCCATCGCACTCGACGAGATGCATTTAATCAGGCTGATGTCATCATTATCGTTGGCACCCCCTTCGATTTTCGTATGGGCTATGGGAAACGGTTGCGATCAGAGGCAACCGTGGTGCAGATCGATATGGATTACCGTACGGTGGGCAAGAATCGAGATGTGTCGTTAGGGTTGGTTGGGCACCCGGGCGCCATTTTGCACGCTGTATTGGAGGCGACAACGGGTCGCAAGGACAATGGAGCAAGTGCGCGCGAGGTGTGGCTAGACGAGCTGCGCACGCTGGAAGCACAGAAAACAGAAAAACTGATGCCCCAGTTCCTTTCGGATAAAAGCCCAATCTCACCCTATCGAGTCGCGTGGGAGTTAAACGAATTTCTGACTGAGGACACCGTCTATATTGGTGATGGCGGCGATGTCGTCACAATCAGCGCGCAGGCAGTGCAGCCCCGTGCACCCGGTAATTGGATGGATCCCGGTGCTTTGGGGTCGCTGGGCATTGGTACCGGGTTTGCTATGGCAACAAAATTGGTGCACCCCGATAAGGAAGTGCTCTGCTATTACGGCGATGGTTCTTTTGGTATGACCGCTTTTGATATGGAAACGGCCAACCGCTTTGATGCGCCTTACATCGCGGTGATCGGCAATAATTCGGCGATGAATCAAATTCGATTTGGGCAAATTACCAAGTACGGTGAGCAACGCGGTGGTATTGGTAACTTGTTGGGTGATGTGCCGTTTTCAAAATTTGCTGAGATGTTGGGTGGTTATGGAGAGGAAGTGACTGAGGCCCGTGAGATTGCTCCGGCACTGCAGCGGGCGCGTGAGGCGGTACGAAGCAGCGGAAAATCGGCTGTAATCAATGTCTGGGTTGATCCTAGGGAATATGCGCCTGGCACGAAGGCGCAAACAATGTACAAGTAGCTGTTAGGCATCGATCGATTACACACCGGAGTTAATGATGAAAGCACTCGAAGGCGTTCGTATTCTCGACATGACCCACGTCCAGTCTGGGCCGACGTGTACCCAACTGCTGGCTTGGTTTGGTGCTGATGTGATTAAGGTTGAACGTCCTGGTGTTGGAGATGCTACTCGAGGGCAGTTGCGAGACATACCTGATGTGGATAGCCTGTACTTCACTATGCTCAATCACAACAAACGAAGCATCACACTCAACACTAAGAGTGTTGAAGGGAAAAATATATTCACCCGTTTGATAGAAGAATGCGATGTGATGGTGGAAAACTTTGCCCCTGGGGCGCTCGACCGAATGGGTTTCACCTGGGAAAGAATCCAAGAAATTAATCCCCGGATGATTTATGCCTCCGTTAAGGGCTTTGGACCAGGGCCGTACGAAGATTGCAAAGTTTATGAGAATGTCGCGCAGTGCACAGGCGGAGGTGCCAGCACCACCGGATTTGACGGCGGGCCGCCTACGGTCACTGGTGCACAAATTGGTGATTCAGGAACTGGTTTGCACTTAGCCCTTGGTATTGCCGCGGCATTATTTCAGCGTGTCACTAGCGGTCGTGGTCAGCGCGTCGAGTGCGCAATGCAAGATGGTGTATTAAATCTTTGCCGAGTTAAATTGCGCGACCAGCAACGTTTGGCGCATGGTCCGTTGACCGAGTACCCACAGTATCCGAATGGCACTTTTGGCGAAGCAACGCCAAGAGCGGGTAATGCCTCTGGAGGCGGTCAGCCTGGGTGGGTTGTGAGGTGTAGAGGTTGGGAAACTGATCCTGATGCCTACACTTACGTTATTGCCCAGGCAGCGGCCTTCGAGGGTTTGGCGCGTACGATCGGTCATGAGGATTGGTTGGACGATCCGGAGTGGAATACACCTAAGGGACGGTTATCAAAACTCGAGAAAATGTTTGAGGAAATCGAAAAATGGACCATGACTAAATCTAAATTTGAAGTCATGGAGATCCTAAATCCGCTGAATGTGCCGTGTGGGCCGGTGTTGTCGATGAAGGAATTGGCTGAAGAGGAATCGCTGCGAGCATCTGGCACGGTGGTCGAAATTGACCATCCAACCCGCGGCAAGTATGTGTCTGTGGGTAATCCGATCAAGCTGTCTGATTCGACCACAGTTGTGGAAAGATCCCCTTTGCTTGGGGAACACACGGACCAAATTCTGAGTGACGTGTTGGGGATGGACAGTGCTGATATCGAGGCGGCGCGCTCGGTAGGTGCGGTTTAGCCATTGCGGGAAAGGAGAGCGACATGCGTTTGATTGTTCATGGGCAGCAGGCGTTTGGCCAAGCGGTGCTGGAATCATTACTGGCACGACAAGAGGATGTGGTGGCGGTGTACTGCTCGCCAGATCGCGGGGAACGACAAGACCCCCTGAAGACGTTTGCACTTGAGAAGGGATTGCCGGTGTATCAGCCAGTCTCTTATAAGGATTCGGCCGTGTGGGACGAGATGGCTGCGTTGAAGGCCGATCTATGCGTCATGGCTTATGTCACGCTGTTTGTCCCCGAGGAGGCATTGAATACGCCCCGCTTGGGATCCATTCAGTATCATCCATCCTTACTGCCGTTGCACAAGGGCCCGAGTTCGATTAACTGGCCCATTATTTTTGGTGAAAACAAGACGGGCCTCAGTATTTTCTGGCCGGATAATGGGTTGGATACGGGACCCATTCTGTTGCAGCGGGAAGTTGATATAGGTCCAGACGATACACTTGGAAGTCTGTATTTCAATCACTTGTTCCCCATGGGGGTAGAAGCCTTGGTGGAAGGTGTCGATCGTGTTCGCGATGGTACTGCTGAGAAAATTCCACAGAACCCTGAGGCGGGCACTTATGAAGGTTGGTGTCGAAAAGAAGACGTCGAGGTTGACTGGACGCAGTCGGTCGACACGGTATACAACCTCATTCGCGGTGCTAACCCACAGCCCGGCGCGTGGACAACCTATGACGATCAAGAGTTGGGAATTCTGGATTGTCGTAAAGCCGATGCCAACGGTGCACCCGGGGAAGTGGTAGCGGTTCAGAGCGATAGCTTGGTCGTCGCAACGGCATCGGGCGGTCTCCAGATTGATCGACTACGTACCCCTGACTTTGGCAAGATTGATGCAGGCGAATTTGCCGCGCGAACTGAACTTGCCCCGGGCAGTGTGTTTGGCAGGCAGATTAAGTGACGTTTCCAACCCGCAGCCTATTGTTCGTGCCGGGCAACAAGCCCAACATGATCAACAAGGCGGTGAGTTTTCAGCCAGATGTCTTTATTCCCGACATGGAGGACTCTGTGCCAGACTCGGAGAAAGTCAATGCTAGGGAGGTGGTCGCAGATCATCTCACGGTATTCTCTGGGACGGGACGTGCCGTGATCCCTCGACTCAATAGTATGCAAAGTGGGCACTTCGAGGATGATCTTCGAGCGGTTGTGGGTCCGGACATTGCTGGTATTTCGGTAGGCAAGATTGATCGACCGGAGGATGTGATCAAAGTCAGCCAGCTGATGCTGACCGTTGAACGCGAACATGGATTGGAAGCTGGCCAGCTTAGAATCATTCCGTGGCTTGAAAGCGCGAGTGCGATTGTCCACGCGTTCGAGATTCTTTCTGCGGACCGCCGTGTTGTCGCAGCCGCTTTCGGTGCGGAAGACTTCACACACGATATGGGTATTCAGCGGGTCGGTGATGAATCCGAGGTCGGCTTTGCTCGACAGTCGATGTGTATTGCCGCTCGTGCAGCCGGGGTGCCGGCGTTGGATACACCGTACTTCTCGTTTCGCGATGAACAGGGGCTACGGGAAAATATTGCGGCATCCAAGCAGTGTGGATTTAAGGGAAAGTTTGCCATTCATCCGGCGCAGGTGGAAATCATCAACGGAGCGTTCGCACCGAGTATTGAGGAAATAGATTATGCGCGCAGAGTGGTTGCTGCTTTTGAAGAGGCAGAGCGCAACGGCAGAGGATCGACATCTCTCGATGGTCTGGTCATTGATGTGCCAGTGGTGAAAAGGGCTCGCGCTTTGCTCGAAGCCGTCGCTGGCCCGTCGTTTGATTGAGTAGGATAATATCGCGCGAAACGATCGCTGCCGTGCCTTACGGCTTTTCGCCACGCGCGAGGCGATCGTTTATGTCGGAGATAACCGCAGGCAGTTCGTCAAAAGTATCAATGACGTAATGTGCCCCCGATTTGCGTAGGATGTCCTGGCTCAGCGCTAGGCGTTTGCTGATGTCGTGACTCGACAGTGCTGCGGCTTCCTCTAGGCTATTGATGTCCATGTAATTGCTATAGCGGGCAATGCCAACGCCCCAGCAGCCCGCTTGTAGGGCTTCGCCCACACCCGAGGTGGTGTCGTCTACTTTGACGACAGACTGGATGGGATGCACGTCCATCAAATCAAGGTTGCGATACAACATGAACGGCTTAGGCCGCACACCATTGATGACATCGTCGCCGGCGACCGAGGCGTCTGGCGTATAGCCCTGTTTTTTGGCATCGGCTTCGAGTATGTCGACCATGCTACGCACGAAGCCAGTCGACGATCCAATCTTAATTCCCTCTCTTTGCAGTTGCTGTGTAACCACTGCAACATGTGGTAGCAAAGTCGTGTAGTTGCGAAGACAATTCAGTTGCAATGGGACGAAATCCTCGAACATTCGGTCGACGTCCTTCTGATTGGGCTGGTTACCGTGTACACGGCTCCAACGCTCTCGTATGGTGGGTTCCTCCGTCAATGCTTTAATATGCAGGTCCTTGCGCAGGCCCATTGGACTCCGGGCTTCGGACATGCTGATTTCGATGCCCTGTCGCTTGAAGACCTCAACGAAAACCACTGCCGGCGCGAGGACGTAAGCATCTGCTGTTGTTCCGCTCCAATCGAGAACTAGACCTTTTACTTTCCCAAGATAGTGCTGAGGGTGATCAGAGTTACGATGGACATTCATATGGACATTCCTCAAATTGACGGGTTATTGATTAGGCAGTGCGGTGTTGGCGTGACGGTCATAAGACTAGATATGATCGGGCCGTTCTGACGGAGTGTAGGGCCCGCGTGGGTTAACGGATGGTGGAAGGGGCTGAATGGTGTTAACCCTGGCCGCGTTCAAGCACTAAAACCACAATTCCCAATATCAGCATTCCAATACCAATCACTTCGATACGGGTGACGCGCTCTCGAAAAAAGAAGACCGCAGAAAGGTAGGAAAAGACCAACTCGATCTGACCCAATGCACGGACGTAGGCCGCGTTGGTCAGAGCGAATGCGGTGAACCATCCAAGGGAGCCCAACCAGCCCACGAAGCCAACGGCACTTGCAGTGCGCCATTGGCGCATTACCAGTGTAATTTGGCCAGGTTCTCGTAGCCGTAGCCACACGGTCATGATGCCGGTTTGTAGTAGGGTAGCTACCGCCGCCGTGTAGGCCGCCTTCGCTAAGACTGACTCGTGTTCCAGTGCCAGGGTAGCGCCCCGGAATAAGACGGCAGAGGCACCAAGAACAAGACCGCAGGCCAGCCCGATTAAGGTGCTTTTCTGTCCCAACCCCCGCGCTAGGTTCGCCATGCTCAGCTTGGCTTTCCCGGCAGAGATCACGAGCACACCGATAGTCGAAAGTACGATGGCGCCAGCCCCAATCCAACTAGTGGTTTGACCCAGTAAGATCAGTTCCAGCATAGCGACCTGTACCACCTCCGTCTTGGAGTAGGCGGTGCCTACGGCAAAGTTTGAGAATGAAAAAAGCCACAGCAGAAGGAACGTATTAATGATTTGTGAAACTGAGGCGGCGATGACCCATAGTAGGAATGCCAGATTGGCACGTGGAATAGAAATGTCAAAACCAACGATGACTAACGCGAGGAAAGCGATGGCGAAGGGCCACGCGTAGACAAATCGGACATAGGTTGCGCCCATGTCGGAAAGTTGTGACTTCAGTGTTTTCTGCAGCGCGGAACGGATGTTCTGCAGAAAAGCAGCCGCGAGCGTAACGGGGATCCAGAGCATTAATTATTCTCTTATGGGTGTCTGAGCGGTTAAAGGACTAGATGGAATGCAATAAATGGTGATGTTCACATTGTAGAGCTGTTGACTAAGATGCTTAGGGTCTTCAACTTTTCATGATGGCGCTGTTCGAGTCGAATCGGAAGATAGTCGAGGTTCGGTGCGAGCCAGCAGTACAGACGACGTTTGGATCCGCGGTCTACAAAATACCGGATGGTATCAATTGGTTTTTTCCTCAATTCGATCATCTGAGTTGCCTCTTCGATAAATTCGTAACGTCGAATGCGATCGCCTTCGTGCACGTGTAGAACGGGTGTCGTCTCGCCACGCATTAACGAGCGTCTGGCTGCCAGTTGAAATGTCAGCGGATCCAGCAATCCGGAGATCAGAGGAAATGTCCGTTGTTTTCCCTTAGCGTAACCATGACTTTTCCCTGAAGGCCAGTCAAAGTTAATTTGAATGTCTTTATCGTGACTATCACTGCCGTCTTCCAGTTGGTAGCGTAACGGTCGAATGCGATTATTTTCTAGAACGAAGTGTGATTCTTCAATGATGGGGCCGCGTCCGGTTAGGGCAAGCAGGCCTGTGAGTTTGGTGGTGGCGACCAATGTATAAGTGTTGCCGTTCAGGCGAAGCTCAATGCGTCGTTCTGCAGTCAACCCAGATCGACTGACCTTGTAAATGGCGTTGTAGGGTAGCAGTGCGTCAGCGGCCCCCAAAGGCATGCCAATGAGAGCCAATAGGATGCCCATGCCCAGCCAACGGATAAGGTTACGATAAGTGGCGAGACACAGTTCGCGATAGGTTTTGGGTTTGTTGATGGCCATCCCATCTGAATTCTAGAGCAACGATAGGTCAGCGCGTGATGTATCGACTGAAGCCGTGTCGCCTTGTGCTAGGCTACCAACTCGGTCTTAGGTGAGCATATTTGATGATTAACTTGTTGTCCCAAGGGCATTGGGCCTTGTTCTCTATGTTGCTTGTTGCCATTGTTATTGCCCTGTCGTTTCATGAATTTGGACACGCCTGGACGGCACGATGCTTCGGCGACGATACGGCTGAGCGAGCGGGGCGCCTAACGCTTAATCCAATAGCTCATATTGATCCCGTTGGTTTACTGATGGTAGTTCTTGTTGGCTTTGGTTATGCCAGACCGGTACCAACCGATCCCCGAAAATTCACGTCGCGTTATGCTGATCTTCTGGTATCGGCGGCGGGACCTGGAATGAATCTGTTGCTGGCCGTGGTGGCGATAAACGGCTATTTTCTGATGATTGAATTCGAATGGTTGTCGGCTAGTCAAGAAGGTCCTTGGGTTTTCTGTCTATATTTTACGGTGCTCAACCTGTTGTTGATGTTGTTTAATTTGCTGCCAATTGGTGCGTTAGATGGACATTACATATTGCCTTACTTCTTGCCGCGACATTGGGCGCAGCGGTACCGTTATTACAATCAACGTTACGGCAATCTGTTGCTGTTGGGTCTGATCGGTTTGTCGCTGTTGGGTGTCCCCGTGGTCAGTACATTATTCAGTCTTGCTCAGAAGATGATGTCGTGGATTATGTTGGTACCTGTGGGATAGCGGGGGTGAATAGAATGGGCATATTACTCAAGGCCTGGTTGTTGGATGGCACGATGCTACACTCACCCGCCTAAAATGGGTTTGTGGCAGCCCTTTCGCAGATTGAACAATGGCGGCGGCGGCTGGCCTCCTTGGTGGCGACAGGTTGTGAACCCGGTCAGGTCCGGAAGGAAGCAGCCGCAGCAATCAGGTCGAGTGCCAGGATAAGGCTGGTCGGCGTCGCCTCCAATTCCTCTCTGTTATATTGACAGACTAACCTCGATGGTCCGGACTGATCGAATTGTGACAATTTTGATATGAGTTATCAGGCCCTTGCGCGACGCTGGCGCCCACGCCAGTTTGCAGATGTTGTCGGTCAGGAATCAACGGTGACAGCGTTGACTGCAGCGTTGACGCAGGATCGCGTCCATCACGCCTTTCTCTTCGCGGGAACCCGAGGTGTTGGCAAGACTACCCTAGCCCGCTTGCTGGCCAAGGCATTGAATTGTAATGATGGTGTGTCGGCAGAGCCGTGTTCAAAATGTGATGCGTGTATCGCAGTGGATGAAGGTCGTTATGTCGATTTGATCGAGGTCGATGCGGCTTCTCGTACGCGGGTGGACGATACGCGGGAGCTTCTCGACAACGTTCAGTATGCGCCGACGATGGGTCGTTTTAAGGTGTATCTAATCGATGAAGTACACATGTTGTCTGGGCACAGTTTTAATGCTTTGTTAAAAACGCTGGAGGAACCCCCCTCCCATGTGAAGTTTCTGCTTGCTACTACGGATCCACAGAAGTTACCCCCGACTATTCTTTCTCGTTGTTTGCAGTTTAATTTACGTGCATTGCAAGTCATTGAAATCGTTTCACAAATGGAGAAGATACTGAAATCCGAAGCGGTGGAGTTTGATGTAGATGCACTCAATACGCTGGCCCGGGCAGCGGCGGGCAGTATGAGAGACGGACTCAGTCTGCTCGATCAGGCGATTGCTTTTGGCAGTGGAACGGTGGCCGGTGGTGCTATACGTGACATGCTCGGCATGATCGAAACGCGGCAGGTCGAGCAATTGATCCGTGCGTTGGCAGAGGCAGATGTCGCGGCACTGCTGGAAGTCGTGGAAGCACTCCGGGAACGCGCATTGGATTATCGATTAGTGCTTGACGACTTGCTCGTGTTGCTCCATGACATCTGTCTGTATCAGATTGCTCCGGATGCTGTCGATGCCAAAGCGTTAGACGTCGATGTTATCGCTGAATTATCCGAATTAATAACGCCGGAGGATGTGCAGTTGTTTTACCAGATCGGATTGCTTGGCAAAGCTGATTTGCCGTTAGCGCCTGATCCGGCCACCGGCTTTGAAATGGCGTTGCTGCGTATGTTGTTGTT
>MDTE01046743.1_pt1 | contig 11232 bp, 25 predicted proteins | sample 811231 | NCBI WGS metagenome assembly MDTE01 (sample SAMN05326651, study PRJNA326480) | marine metagenome | isolation source: seawater | place: Indian Ocean: Red Sea | collected 2010 | reverse complement strand
TTCTTCTTTTGTATACATTGTTATCTAACTCCTTGTAAAATGTATTCATCTAACCATTCAGATTTATAATATATTCTACGTTTTCCTGGCCTACTGAATTTTAGTTTGCCAAGATCTCTTGCTTTTTTTAATGTTTTTCTATCGCAATTCAAGTATTTACACGCATCTTCTTCAAACATCCATTTTTGATTATTAATATCATTTGTTTGAATAAATTGCTTTGCTTCTTTTGTTCTCATCTGTTGCCTCCTAGATGTTTATTTTTTTATTGTTTTATTATCTTCAATCCAATCAATACCAAGGGATTGCAAAATATGAATAAGTTCTGGATATAAAGTTTCTGGTTTTTGTTTCCATTTTCGCATTAATGCTTTCGCCATGCGTTCATAGATTTTTAATTTTTCGTCCATATTATGCTCCCTAAGTATTAAAGATTATTTTAAGTCATTTAAACTATCACCAACCATTTTATATGATTTAGAAATATATTTTTCTGGTGACATTTTTTCTTCTTTTTCTACAATTTGAAATTTGGGTTGTACTTTAATAGTTGTAATGTCACACATATATTCATTACCCATAAATATTTGCATGTTTTTTGATTTCAAAAATCTTTCTAAATCAAAATCACTATATGTTGATGATACTGTAATATTGTATACTTTTTCTATACTCATTTTTCTTTCCTTTCTTCATATTGAATTAATAATTCAATGTTTCTTTTGGCTTTTTGTAAGTCAAGTTTTTGTTGTTTTGGATTTGCATGTTTGTGTTTCCAACGAGTTAAATATTTAATAGCATTGCCTTCTAAATATCCTAATTTGTGGGAATGCACAAACTCTGCAACTTCAATACCTTTGGTATAATATTTTGGATTTACATCATCGCTCATCGTAAACCTCTACGATATCAAACAGATCTATAAATTTTCGTTTGACATTAGCATCTTGATGGTATGTGTAGATATGATATTTACAACCTTCTTGTAATACTTTTTTAGGTATCTCTCTTTTTTTGTGTTTGTATTTTTCAAACCACATACAATATGTATTCAATGTATTTCCTTCCGTATTATGATATTTGCAATTCCAACAAGTATGAGTAGGTGATTGTATATTATTCAACATAAGGTATTTGTAGGGTTAATATTTCCTCGACTAAGAAATATTAATAGATAAAAACAATCACCACTCATTATTTAAATGTTCCTTTCTGTATTTGAAACATTGCTCTTTTAAAATCTTTAGGTTCTTCTTTGATAACAATATTTTCTGCTATCTGTTTAGTGTATTCTAAAGAGTTTATATCTTCATGAAATCTGACTCTATCGCCATTAAAACCAATTGTAAACATTCCACTTGTACCATAACGTACTTTAGATGCAACTATTTGTGATTTATGTTTACCAAGTTCACTTTTGTTGTAATGAACTTTATAATCATAATAGACAAATAATACATTCTCAGCTACTTGCTCAATTGAAGAGCCTTCAGCTAAATCACTCATTTTTGGAATAGGGTCTATACGGGTTTCTATGTTACGATTAAGTTGTGAAACTAAAATAGGAATGCATTTATATTTTTTTGCAATCCATTTATATTCTTGCATAACAGATTCAATTTCAAAACGTCTAGCGTCTTTGCCTTGAACCTTAACTAGTTGTATATAATCATCAATAATAATATCAGGTTTGATTTGTGTAATAATTGATATAGTATCTGTAAGTGTATTAACATCATCATACATATATAATTTATTTTCAAACTTATGGATCTCTTTAATTACACCATCAATTTCTTCATAATCAATTTTAGAAATATTACCAATGCGAATATTGTGATAACTTAAATTTTGGGACATAAGAACGATTAGTTTTTTCATCATTTCTTCATTGGTCATCTCACGATTGATAACTAGTATTTTCATATTTTGTTTAAGAAGATGGGGGATAAGGTTTACTGCAAATGTAGTTTTACCATGTCCTGGTCTACCTGCAACTACAGTTATTTCACCACGAGTCATACCACCTGCCATTTTATCAAGCAGGTTATATCCAAAGTGTACGAGGTTTTTACTATCCCCTAATGATTTAACTGTATTTTTTGAAAGTTCTTTTAAATTAAATTCTTGTGTTGGGTTTACAGAAATAAAATCATCTGAAAATTTTCTTACTTGATTAACAACATCAATAAATTTTTCTGTGTCATCATATGCAATATTTTTAATCTTTTCTGTTTCTTTGATAATATTGCGTTGTACATATTTTTCATAAATTAATTTAGCATAGGATTCTGCTTGACCTGTGCTTGTATATTCTAAACCTGTTAACCAAAATGCAGTTATATATTTTTTATATTTATCTTTTACTCTCGCACTTATAGTTACATAATCTGCTTGTACATTATCTTTAATAAGACTTTGAATAATTCGATATGTTTCTGCATTGTATTCATTGTAAAATATTTTTGGATCTTCTATATATTTAGAAATCTTATCGAATATTTCGTTGTGTGCGATTAGTATTGCTAGTAAAGTTTCTTCTGCTTCTATTGAGTGTGGTAGACTTTTTAATTCTTTTGTTTGTTTCATCAATAATCCTTACTTCTGTTTGGAGAGATATATTTGTTCGACCTATGTAAAAACCTATATCTTCTGGTTCTGCAAAATTTGGTGGTTCATAAAACATAACCGTTGTATAAGAAGAGGTATGTTTTATTACTTTACCTTTTCTTCCTGAATCCATTTCAAAATGTTCATTAATGTTTAAAGTGGATACAAACTTGTAACCTTGTTTAGGTTTACTCTCAATCATCACAACGACCACTTGCACAATATTGATTGCTTCGTGATTCTAGTTCTGTTGCAATTGTATAATGATTGTTAGAATCTTTAATAGAATTGTCAAATAATTCTATTTCAATTTCTTCTAATGCTGATTTTAAAGGTTTGATTTTAGGTAACAGATTAACTCTTTTATGTTCAATTAATTTTAAACCTTCTAATAATACTCTACATTCAGCATGGTCTACCGATAAAAATGTAGCTTTGTTGTTAATGGCATATTCTTCTAAATCATTGATGTTTTTTATTTTAAGCATGAGTACTTCCTTTTTAAAATGTTATAAAGAGAACCCTTAAGCAATTAGGGTTGTTTTGCATGGTTATAAAGAGTTCTCTTATAACTTGTTTTGATTATATGTCTGTTGCCTGAAGAGTCGTCCACTACTCTTGAAATGAGGCTTATGAATTTACGACATTAAGTGTTTTAAACCCATTTGTTTTATGTCATTTCCACGTCCTAACATATGCCAACCATTTTCTGATTGTTTTTTACTACATTCGTGATCTACCATGTGAGTTATTGTGTTGAACATAGCATATTTTGTATTGCCTAGTTCTTTTTTATAACGGTCATGATATATTTTATCAAATGTATCTGCTCTATTTACAAAACGTTTACTATTGTCTTTCCATTTAACACCATAAAACACTTTTTTGTTTGGTGCAAAAAGTGCGGCGTATGTTTTTTTTGGATTCCCTTTATAGGTTTGATTTTGTAAATCTTGCATTTGCATTAAATATGTTTTCATCGTTGTTTGTGCATCTATTACTGTTGATTTTGCTTTATTAAAATTCAATATATCATATGTTGAATGACGACCTGAAACAAACTCTTTTGCAACATTACTATTTTCATTTAATCCATGACCTATAAAAGCCATAAAACTATTTGCACATTTAATACGAAAAATAGTAACTGCAATCATCCATCTGCATGATTTATCATGACTATTAATCAATGTTATATGACCTTTGTAATTACCGTCAAATCCTGCTAATACAGATTGACTATATAAAGTATCATTTTCTATTTCGATAGCAATACGACCACCATTATAAAACTCATTTATTTTTGGTGGTTTATTTGTCATTTCTAAAAACACATTAGCCATATCTGCAAGTTGTTGATTGTATAACATTTCATAAGTAGGAGATACAACAGATAATACATCTTTTGTATCGTTTCTAATAATCGCATATCTATTTGGTACTTCTCCAAATTCTGTATGGATCGGTACTTTTTCTACATCCCAATTAAATTCACAAATATTAGATGTGTGATTTTCTTCTACCGAGTTTAATTCCTTTTTGTAGTCGTTTATGTAATTCAGATGATTCATTTTTTTCAACCTCCTTTTGTTGAATATCGGGTGGATTAGACCCGTATGTATATTTTTCTATTACTTTAGTCGCTTCTTTTGTTTCTCCACGACCACGAATAATAGCAGATAAATACTCTAAAGATTTCCCGTTTGTAGCCATTTTTTTAAGATTCCAAGTACGTATACCATATTCAATATCTTCTTCATTACAAGGAGATATACTATATAAGAATCTATATTTTTTTTCAACTGGCATTTGATTAGCAAACAATATTTTATTTACATCTTGAATGATTTTTTTAAGGTTTTTTTGTATGTCCTTACTAAAGTTTTTATAAATTTCTACTGTTTGTTTCATTGCTAATTGTTTGTCAGGTTGATAACCACAAGCAGGGCATTTGTATTTCATTCGCTTACTATATCTTGTTCAAGAAATACATTGATTTGTACACGTTCAATACCTTTATCATCTGTGGTTTTCCAATTGAATTTTGCACCATCCATTAGATGTGATATTTCCATTGGAGATATTGGTACGTTTACAATAATATCTTTTGATTTATCTATTTCTTTAATTGTTGTTGTTGACACGAAACTCCTCCATTAATTATATTTTCTTTATGAATAAAGGCGATTTAATCAAAGGATAACCGCCTTTGTATTCATTGTTGATCGTTCTAGAATGGGAGGTCTGAATCTTCTGATTCGATGGCCTCTCCATTTTCCCATTTCATCCACATTCTTACTTGAGTATCAGTACCTATAGTTCCATCTTTTTTTTCATACTCTTTATTTCTTGTAGTTACCATAACAGGTTTACCGACAATATCCGCTTTGATTATTTCATCGTCTGCTGTTGGTAATACAATTGCATTTTTTTTAGTACCTTCTACAACTACTTCTTCTGTTTCCATTGGATAGTTGACAGAATCTAAAAAGTAATAAAGAGATTTATTATCTCGCTCGGTAGGGGGTTGTGTACCTTTCTCTGTAATTGTATTTTTAGTAATAAATACGTTTGCAAATATTCTTTGATTTGCAAAATCTTCATGTTTATCACCATTGACTTGTAATACAGGTTTGATAATGTCTATAACATTACCTGTTTTTGTAGTTAAGTCTACTTTTGATTCTTGGAATTCTAAAACATTACAAGCATATGTACCTTCTGGTAACGGTTTGAATGTTTTCTTTTCACTTGATATTGCGGTTGGATCAAACAGAACTGACATTTACTTTCTCCTTTTTAACTGTTTTTTTCTTTGTTTTTTCTTGTATCATTGTATCTAGTTGTTTATACAGACCATCATAATTATCTGTATTGATTTTGTGGTTCAACAAACCATTTTTAAATCGAGCAACGGTATCTCTAGACACACCGAGTGTTTCGGCTTTTTGTATCAATGTTTGAAACTCTGCAACAAGTGTTTTTGCAAGAGGTTCAATAACACGTTTTTTATATACGTCATCAGCAATATTCATAAACGTATTGAATGCTTTTTTCATTGCATCTGTATTCGCCGCTTTGATATTGTTTGATATGTCTACGTAATTACCTGTTTCTCTTGATTTTGCAATTCTATGTGATGCACAAGAATATCCTTTGCGTTTCACACCATTGTCAAACCATATTAGATGACCTTCAACAATAACCTCTTGGTCACCTAATATTTGAAAACCTGCTTTTTCCCAACTCCATCCTGGGTAATATTTATCAGCAAGTTTTCTCATGTAAGCTAAATCAACATAATCCATACCTGCTTTGCTTTTTACAAATGCACGAGGGGTTTCTATGTTGCTAACCTCATCATGTTTTTTAGTGATAGATAATGCAATTTCATTAAAATGCATCATATAATCACTGCTATTTAATTTTTCTAAACCGCTATTTTGCATATACTGCTCCTTTATTAATAATATTTTCTATTGAAGATTTTTTTTGAATGATATATGGACTATCACAAACTGTTCTGTAGTTGCAATATTTTTTACATTCCCATTCATAAGTAGGGCAATTACCACCAATCGATGGCATTTCATTTTCATAATCATTGAGTGTTTGCCAATACATATCTGCATATTCTATATATACATCGACATCGGCTAGTAACTGTTGCATATTGGAATTATCTTTATTGAAATAAATATTTCCCATTTGAACAACTTTATCACAATATTTTTTTGTATGATTTAATATCATTGCATACGTTCCTAATTGTAATTCATAGTTACTTGTTTGATTTGCAGTAGAACGATTGCGACCAAATAAACCTTTATATTTCCAACTATTTGCAGTTTTAAAATCATACAAATAACCTTGTTTATTTTCATCAACAATCAATAAATCAAAGTGTCCACCAATTTTAGAATGTGAATACAAATCATCTGCATATATATATTCTTCACTATAACATTTATAAGATAGATTTTCATAAGCAGAAAAATATTGTAACACACAATTTTGAACATCTTCACCATATACAGTACCAAGTCGCATTGTACGCAATCCTATTTTATCATGTTTATCTCTAGGTGCGTTATGTTTTTGATAGTATTGTTTTCTCATACAAAGACCTGCACCAGAAGCACTATATCTGCCTTCTGATTCTTTAATTCTGTCTTTGTTGTTTTGTTCTGCTTTTTGTTCTAATACTACATCAATAATGTTAATAAGATCTAATGTTCTATGGTGTTGTTCATTTGGATTAGTTGCTGTATTTTTTTCCATATTTTAAACCTGCCTCTATTAGTTTGTTTTTATCTCGTTGATTATCTTTGGTTTGATGAACCCATTTTTTAACGTTTTTTGTATTTTCTTTTTTGTATCTATATAATGAACCTCTTAATTCTGGATAATCTTCTTGAACTTTTCTTCTTGCTCTAGAAATGCTAGAATAAGTAGGCATTTTTTTATAATGAAGATTTTCAAAATATTCGTTAACTGACATGGATGGTTCTTTGCTTGGAGCAAATTTGTTATCTGTCATTTGATAGTAATAAAAACACAATAATGGATCACTATCTCTTGATGCTCTGTTTTCTAACATTATTGTTTTAACTGTTTCATACATAGTATTATTCATTTAAGTCTCCTTTTAATCATTTTGTTGAGATTGCGAATTAATATTTCAAGGCTACCTCCTTGGGTATACTTGATTTTCTTAGGTTGTGGGGCGTGAGGTTTAATTAAGGGGGGATTAACCCGCAACCTGTCAACAAATTGTTTATACGATTCCATTATATATACTTCTTTGCGTTGTTTTTATGACAACGTGTTTTTAGAACCGATATTTTTTCATTGGCTTTTTCGTGAGTATCTAAGATATGTTGACCAAGAAGAACTGCTCGTCTAGCATCTTCATTTGCAACATCTACATAATTCAATGTATGTCTTATGTAATCACAAATTTTACCTACTGTTTTAGTCTGTAGTATAGTTTGGTCTAAATGTATTTTGGGCATTGTCACTTTCCTTTACGACTTTTTTAATAACTTGAGAAATAGGGGAAACTTCACTTAAAGGGTCTGTCTCAACCTCAATAACTCTGTTATCGATTAAAATAACTCTATATCTGTCTTTAGTATTTGTATGAAATATCTGGTATTGTCCATGATTTAACATCACTGTACTCCTTATGTTGAAATACAGCTAAATACGTAGAGAGTCTGTTGCTACTACGAACTTAACTATATTTGATTTATTAAACAATTAACTTGCGATTGCAAAAAAAGAAATGAGGTATAAAGGGTAAAAAGAAACGTTAGTTTAGATTTTTGGGGACTTGATGTCTCATGCTACTCATCCATTTTTGTGGCATAATATTTTTAAACCAACTTTCTATTGTAGGTAAAAAACCTAGGTCTTCTAAAATGTGTTGTTCTGCTATTGATTTTACAACAACCTTTTTATTGTTTGAATTGGTTATTGTAACTCCAAATAGTTTTTCACATTCTACAATACCTTGTGTATGATGACGTAATGCACGATGTCTTAGATCTCCATAAAATCCTTTAGATTCATCGAACCATTCGTGTATTTTAATATAATCTTCTACTTTACCACCAAATTTTTTGACACTTGATAATGCATGATTATACGCTTTCATCATAAACTCCTTTTAATGTATCTTGTGTAATTTGAAAATATTGATCTCCGTAATATTCTTCTTGTTGTCTATATTTATATGCACTTGAAGTTATTTTTTTATCATCAAATGTGATTTTAAGTGTACCACCACCACCTTCATTATTAATCCAATCATGAGTAACAATTCCACCCCACCATGAATTTTTATCTTTATTATATTCATACAATAAATAATCTTCTATGACTGCAAAACAATTATAAAGTGAATTAGGAATTTTTATTGTATATTCATCTCTGTAACTCATTAAATCAAAATCGTAATTTTCTTGATAAATAATTTCTCCAGTTTTTTTATCTGTTGTTTCTTCACCATATAAATACCAGTCATACATATGTCCTTCATCTCCAGACCCTGCATATAGCAATTCGCTATACACATAATTATGTTTTTTTAATTCATCACAAAGATGATTTAACATTTTATGAGGTTCTTTTTCATATTTACTCAATAAGTTTGTTCCTATTGAATTTAAAATATCATATTTTTCTTTAGTTAGTGCTGTACTCATTATAATTCCTTTCTTGATAATTATGTACGTTTACAATGTCTATATGTTTTTCACATTCACGACATATTATTTCGATAGCAGAGCCATTCTCTCCATATCGTTCTATATATAAAATATTTTCGTCATTGTCTGTTGTTTTACAATCACACATCTTGCCACCTTTCTTTTTCATCTTCTCTTTCTAATTTTATATTATAAAAATTGGCTACTTTTTTAAGCAATATTGTCGTATAATATTTTTTATTTGTAGTCATTTCTTCTACAAATCCTTCTTCCCATAAATATCTTATGGCATACATACAATCTTGTTTACTTACTTTATTTAACATTTCTTTACTCATTATTTCACCTCGCTTTTGTTTAAATAAACTAATCTTTTTTTATTTTTTTGATAAATTTGTATTTCATTATTACTTAAAATATCTGTAACTAAATAATAAAATAAATAATCATTATCAGGGTTTAAAAATTCATCAGGGTAAGTATCGCCTTCTAAAATACCTCCATCTTGGAATTTTTTTTTGTCGATAAATATATCATATTCTAATCCACCTATAGAATGCCATTGAGCAATTATTTCTATTTTACCTTTTTTTAATTCGATACCAAAATAATAGTCTCTGTGTCCTTCTTTAAAATCTTCTATTATTTCTTCATAATATTCTATTGGTGTTTGTTGAACAATTATTTCTTCTTTCATTATTTCACCTCACTTTCTTCGACTACTTTTATATTAACTTGATAATCAACCCATGCGTTGATATGTGTTCCATTTGTATAATAATATTGACCCATATTTTTTCTTTTTGAACCTCGTTTTTTATTTTTATTCCTATCTGACGTAGTTATCAAAGATTGAAGAGCTTTTTTTTTAGAAGTAAAACTTCCAATAAATTGATTATTATCATTTCCAATTAATGTAATGGTTGGTACTATATAATATTTTTTTTCTTCATCTTTCTTTTTTTCTGTAAATGCATCTAATTGATTGATATACATAATGTGTTCTTTCTTATTTGTTTTAAATTTTAGTAGTAGTAGGTTGGGTATAGATATACCTGCTAAACATATATCGTAACTTATTTCTACTACTACTGCAAGTCGCTATTCAGTTAAAATAAACTGTACAGGCAATTTCTTGTTTATTATGTAAAAGTATTGACAATTGTTAGTTGACTTTTACATATGAACAATGAGACGGCCTTCGTTTGTATTACAAGCCTCAACAAATGTTATACAAAAAATGTATTGTTCATACATTCCATCGTTATTTTCAACGACCACTTGCTTGTCTCTATTTATTCTATAAATCAAGATTTTAACTGACATTCGACTGTTGTTCCTTTCTTATAAAGATAACAGCGAAGTGAAACTGTAGTAACTACTTCTTTTCTATCTTTTGTTTTTGTGGAAATAATTCTGAAAGAGATCATCTTTATGGTATGTTGCATAGAAGTGTGTAACAGGGACTAATCAAATTTAATGTATCCATACATACGATCAACAATGCTGTTATATAATTAAATTTTAATACATATCTGTATTACCAACGTCTTGGAAATTAGTTTGCACCTTAACTTTGAAGGGATATGACATTTGACCCATGATTATTTCATATATTTAGCACAGTCCATATGGCAATCGTAGTGCTTTATAATATATTCCATAAACGAAATAAGATTTTGCAACTTTCTTATTTCTTCATTCACATATAAGGTGATGATCTCTTTCATTTTTTTAATTTTTTTATTTATATATATTCAAGCAGTGATGGTGTTCCGCACTTTACGTTTACACCATACTTCTGCCTATTTTCCTGCTTGAACATTAATTGTCTAAACTTTATGCGACTTAATTTCCCTGCACATAATTGATGGTTTAGACTTTTTTAAACACTATGCTATTTTATAGTCAGTCTTATAAATAAGTGTTAACATTTATCAGGTAGACTATTTCTTTTCCAAAATTTTACAACAGAAGGATGTCTTTTATATTCTAATACATCACAGAATTCATTATAATTTGGTAGATTATCGACCACATTATGATAATATTTAAATGCCTCAATTTTATCTGTAAAATAATGTGGTTCATTGTTTTCATCATAGACTACCCATTGCCAACTGCCTCTCATGATTTATCCTGATGTTTAATTGATGTCTGTTTCTTTAAATGAGGGTTTATATGTATAGCATACATTATTGAACCTATTAGTATACCTGTGTAAAATATCTGTACTATATGAACTATATTTAATTCGTATGTCATTTTAAATTCCTTTTTTTTAGTGAAATTTTATGGGAAATCAAAAAAGAGACACTCTTGTGTCTCTTTCTTTCTTTCTTTCTTTCTTTCTTACGATAGAAAGTTCCAGTCGACCGTCAGAACGTCTGCGTTCACGTCGACGCCCACA
>MDTE01015306.1_pt1 | contig 11232 bp, 3 predicted proteins | sample 811231 | NCBI WGS metagenome assembly MDTE01 (sample SAMN05326651, study PRJNA326480) | marine metagenome | isolation source: seawater | place: Indian Ocean: Red Sea | collected 2010 | reverse complement strand
TTCGTGCGCGTCACGAACTTTTCATTGGGCTACGCCGTGTTGGCCGATGCGGACGCGGTCGGTGTGTCGATCGCTGGTTACGTGCACAACGGAGAAACGGACGCTGTGTATCCAAACACTGATTCCATTTCAAAGGCTGTGAAGGCGAAGGGCTTACAATTCGGAAACAACGGCGACGATGCGCACAGGTTGACGGCTACAATTGCACCGGCGTTGGAGACCGGAGCTTGGCCTTTCACGACGTACTCGTACGTCGTTCTGCGGACGGGTATAAACGGATTCACCATGGTGGATCGCTTACGAAACGGCGCGACGTGTCAGAACGTCAAGCAGACGGTTGAGTTTTGGCGTTGGTTTCTCTCGAGTGAACAATCCTCGCGCATCGCCTCGCAGTACGGCTTTGTTTCGTTACGAGACGAACTCGGCGCGCTCGTCCTGGCGAGATTGGTTGCGGACGTACACTGCGCTGGAGTAATCGCCGCTGAATCGGCGGCATCCGTAGAGGTGTCGAGAACGGTCTCGAGCATCACGTCGCCCGCCGCTTTGAACAACCCGTTGCGCACGATTCAGGCACTGCACGAGGCGCACAACGCGAGCTCCACACTGAACGTCACAGAATTGACTACTCCCAGAGATGCACTGTCAAACATAATCACAGATGGTGGGATGGCGATCGGAATCGACCTCGTCGGCACTCCTCTGGCGATTTTGTTGAGACTACCGTTTTTCCAACTCGAAATGCGCGCGGCGGTCAATAAGAATGTGCTTCAGCTCGGTTCGGGCGGTACAGCCTTGGCGCTAGACAAGCACGCGGCGGCTTTGATTGTCAGTGGGGTCGCCAGGACTTGGGGTCATTCTGAAATCGTTCGCTTGAATCCGTTTTTGAATGGCGTCACGACGCCCATCGTTCTGGTGAACTTGGACAACGCCACGGAGGATATTCTATACAAATCTCTCGTCTCACAGTTTCAGGCGGCGAACAGTTCGTTCACGTTGGCGGAACCAGATTTGTCTGCGTCTACGTACGTGGAAGCCGCCGCAATAGTCGTCGAGAAACAGAATTCACTCGCTCTACTCCCGAACGACGTCATTTTGGATTTCACGCGGTATTTGGATTCTTCCGGCAGCGTGAGCGAATTATCTCCAGTTGCGCTGGATGTTTACCTGAGGTCGTCCTACACCGGTGATGAGTGTACGGGTCAGGCGTTTGCGAACCTTTACGCCACGCTGTCTTTATTGGAATGGATGGTGACGAACGAGGATGTTCAATCCATCATCTCCGGCATGGGCATCACCCCAGCCTTTGCGTCCACTCCAGCCGGCTCGAGAACGTTTTTGGAAAATATCCGTGATGTCACGTGTGAGTCTGTCTCCATCTTAGATCCCCAGGCTCAAAGTACGTCAAGCTCATTGGGCATAAGCCCCATGGTGTTGGCGTTGTCCATCGGTCTCGGGATTTTAGGATTATCCGCCGTCTCTGTGTTCGGAGGCTCGGTCGCGAGAAGCTTCTTTGTACAGGCGATTTTGAACCATTACAAACGTTCACACGCACCATCTGATGCAGAAGTCACCATTGTGGTCACCGATGTGCAGGCATCAACAAAGCTCTGGCAGCAAGCATCAGTTCACATGAATCGAGCATTGAGCGTTCACGACAAAATCATACGGCAGAGCATACTACAAACGTTTGGGTACGAGGTCTTGACCGAGGGCGATAGCTTCACCGTCGCGTTCCATAGCGCTACCGATGCCGTCAGGTTCGCTATACTGGTGCAAGAACGAATGCAGACGTACGCCTGGGACTCACCATTCTCTAAAGTTTGCGGATCAATCTACGCAGACTGCGATGAAGCCTTGATGAAGCAAAACTCAGAATGCGATCGGGGGCGAAACGCGAACAATCTTTTACTTCAAGCGATGACGACGACGCACATCATCCGCGAACATGAAGAAGAAGACTACGAAGAAACAGTATTTAGCGAAGAGCGACGCAGAGGCCAAGAAAAAGCTACGAACATTCAAGCTCCGATAGGATCAAGGGCGCGCACGTCGAAAGCTCCTTCAATTAACGGACTGCGAGTGAGAATCGGCATCCACAAAGGCTTCTGCCAGAGCCAGTATCATCCGACGACGCATAGAAAACAGTATTTCAAGGGAGCCGTGACTATCGCACACGCGGTTTCTGATTGTGCCACCGGCGGTCAAACGGTAATCTCTGGCGATACGATGGCGGCAATCATGGGGGAGGGACAGGATTCTGTCAGAAACTTTCACGCGTTGCACATGGGAAAACATCAGATGGCGCTGAACAAAAAAGAATTGGATCTGTTTGGGAAGATATCTGCAGATAATGTAGTTCAAGTCGACGAGGAATCTGCAAAGAGTGTACAAGTTGATGAAGCGTTCATTTTCAACGCGGATGGAAATCGTGCGCGATGGCGTCTCTCCGAAGTTGAGGACGTCACAGAGGAGGGTTCCGCTGAGATGAATCTGGCCTACCGCTACACGCAAAACGCAAAAACTGCATTCTTGAAAAACTTGTTAAACAAGCACGCGATGCTCGGTGAGGCGGCGCTCGTACAGGCAGAACTTGTGCAAATCGTACCCAAGTCGCTGGCAACAAGGTTGGCGCTATTTTCAAACTTGCGCACGGTCCGTCAATTGGAACCCTCTTACTTTGATTCTCCCGGATTGGACGATATGCAGATTACGATTGTGTATACGTACATAGATTCTCTGAAAGAACTCACGGTGGCGTTGAAAGAAGTCATGGATGAATCCATAGCTCTGCTCACCGCCGCGGTGCGCTCTACGTTGGCGGTGTGTCACGGATACGAATGCAGAGAATCTAACGGTGAGTTTTTGCTAGCCTTTCACTCTCCTTCAGATGCGTACATGTGGTCTCTACTCGCGCAATCAACGTTCATGAAGATGGATTGGCCCAGTCTTCTTTTGGCTCATAAAGGCGGTAGACGCATGCGAAACGGTAGACGCGACGTCTTCGTTGGACTTCGTGTGGGTATCGGCATTTGCTCTGGGAAATGCATCGATATCCGTCCGTGCGTCCGCACGGGAAGGTCAGAGTACTTTGGTCATGTCTTAAATTTCGCCGCGCGTGTCGCGCGCAGTGCGATGGGTGGACAAATTTTGACTGATTACGATACGCTTCACACAGCTATCGAAGAGGGATACCGGCCAGAGTTTTGCCACGATCTCGGCACGTATCGCTTCAAAGGGATTAAAAATCCGACGAGGATCGTGCAGATCTCTGACCCAGCGTTGGCGCTGCGTTCGTTTGAAGAAATTGGTGCGATCAAAGTGAGCGAACCGATCGGTCTGGAGAAGTTATCTTTGCGGTCCCCGGAAGCCGAAGACGTGAACACGACGTGCTTATTACTATGCTCTGCAAATTCATCGTTGCTTGATACCGTGAAAAACGTCGTCGCCGGCGTCCAAGCGGCGAATTGCCAGCATTTGAATGATCCATGGTACGCGTTGATCGAACAAAAGAGTAATCAAGTCATAGACGTCGTCGCCTTGACGAGTCTTCCAGACATTCTCAGTCGATTGGGGCAGTTGAACTCAAAGGGTCGAATTCGAAAGCACTACCTCATAATCTCCGATGAACTCGACGATTTTGACGTCATAGATGCGTGTCGACAAGTTCGCAGAACGCTCAATCTGTTCATGCAACCCGAAATCGCGGTGTATTCTACTTTGCTCGGGGAGCATACTCGAGACGAACTCGGCGTTGACGTTCTTCTACCGCCGCCGGTCGGGGGTTTGCGAGAGCGAAGTACCTCGCGCAGCTCTTTCGTTGACGAAGAGAGCGATTCAGACGACGAAGAAGACAAGATTCGATTTGCACAAGCCCTTGAACATTTTATTATCGGAGGTATGGGTAACGAAGGTTTAAAGAGAGAACAGATTGAAAGACAACATCGGGCAACGGCGAGTCCGAGCGGTAGAGACAGTCCAGGCCCGCGAGAATTATGGCCTCTCACCGGCCCGCATGAAAAAGCGCCCGGTACATTATCGAGCATTGATATGTTGACGAACGCACTCGAGGCGGCCGCGACGAAATCATTCGCAGTTGACATAACTCGCCAGATCGTATTCACGACACGTCTGGCGGCGCAGTGCGGTATCGGTAAATCAACTTCCGTGTTGCCCGAATCAGAGTGGATCACGAGGATTGGTAAAGTCGTCGAACGAGCTGGACAAGGAATCATTAAGCAGCCTTGGACCGAATCGATCAAAGGCTCTCTGATCAGCGAAGCGGTGGTAGACGAAGAGTTTATCGACGCCGTTCACACCGTGCTTCGCATCGGTGAAAACTTCGCCTTCGTTCTCGTCACGCTCCGATGACGTAGCGTCGGGCGCCGCTCTTTGTACATAACTTTTAACGCTGCAGTTAGCTACTACACGGTATACTCAATGTACGTGTATAATACATATACTACTTGGTGCAGCGCGCGCACATTTTTCGATTAGTATCCTGCCTCGTTGACGAGTGCCGCGTAAGAAGTTTCTTCACCGCGAACCTCCTTTGCGACTTTCCGATTCGACTTGCGCAAGAAAGCGGGAATTTCCAAACCCAAGAGATCGTATATCTGCATGCGAATTTCCCTCGTCACGCTCGGCGGAGCATCCCACGAACTCAAAGAAATCACCTGCACGACGCGCTTGACGCCTTCCGAAGGCTCTGAAAAAGTTGACAGACCCAAGTACAGTTGCTCGACCGCGGCGAGCCGTACTCTCGGGTATCGATTGTTCAGGAGCGCAAGTAAACCCATCATCGCCGAGTCACTCACGCGCTGAACGGAGTGACCGACGTAATATGAGAGGCAAGCGCATCCGAGAATTAATTTCGCGACGTCGCGACTGGAGAAGCACTCGTACCGGATCAGTTCAACCATGTCGAACGATTCATCCCCCTTTTCCTCCAACAATCCGCGACACATGAGTTTATCAAACATCCGCATTGTTGGAACCGTTACTCGATCTTTACGCTTGTTCATACGAAGATTCGAGACAATGGACCCCGCTAAGACTCTGGAGAGGGACTTTTCGGTACGAGTGGCGTCGAGCAAAGCCTCAGACGCACAACGTACCAACCGTTGCCCGCCACTCCCGCCGCTTACGAACCATCCACTCAAAACAAACTGTGCGTACGTCTTACTCTTCAATACGGGGATCAGAGTTTGAAAGATGACACTAGCGTTCGAAGCATCGAGGGCGTCGTCAATCGTTGATGGAAGCACCGTCTCCAAGAGTTCGCGCTCTGGAAGGTCGACGAGCGGTTTCAATTTGATTGAACCACCGGTGATTCGCAAACTATGCGTCAAGTTCTCGTCTCCTCGAACAAGTTGAACGAGCGTCGCGATGGCCTGGCATCGCACTCGATCTATTTTTTCCAACGCTTGTTTGAACACATTTTTCACGATGTCTTGAGCTTGCGTGGAAGAAAGTGCGTCGTGGTTTTGCAACGCTCCGACCAAGACCGGCAAGCTCTTCATCGCCGCTTCTCGTATCCATGATCCGACGTCGCCTCTAGTATCCACGCAGTAGTCGTGAAGGCAATTTAGTAAAGCATTCACCGCACAATCGGACAATACGTTTATCTCAGCGACGGTCAGCGAAGAAGGCTCGCGAGCGTCGTGCACGAATGACAACATGGAAACGACCATCTCCACGAGACTGTAAGCGGCGTTCACGCGAGTCTCGGCATCTCTCATTTCCGAATCATCTTCCGGTTGAGTCGCGCGCACGAGTGCCTCGAAAGGCACTCGCCATACCGAATGATCTGTATCCTCGATCGGCGTCGTACGCGGGTCGCCGCAAAGCGTTCGTGGCGGAAACCCCCCCAACACGAGAGCAGAACCACGCCGTATTATAGCGAGAGGTTCAGAACCTAGTACATCGGCGTGTTTCAGCAGCAAACTTCGCACGATAAATGCATCATCATCTGAGGAACATCTGTCGTGTACAAATGCAACAAGAGCCTTTGACGCGGCGACTTGCACGTCGACGCTCGAACATTTCAAGCAATCCTCTGAGACGTCGACGAGGACGCGCCACACGCGCGAGTCCATCGTGAGGCTTTGACCGACGCTAGCGATGCACTCAAATAGACGACACACAGCCGATCGCATGATTTCACCTCCTTTTCCTCTGAATATATGTTTATCCTCGATTCTTTCAATCACGCGCACGACATTATCGCACAGTTCTGTCGGAATCTCGATGCTGGCTCGAGTCGCTAGAACAAAAATCTCTCCCAACGCTATCATCGCCCCGTGTCGTGTCGGTAAATCAGAACTTGAACAGCGTGCGATCACAGTTCGCAGACCAACACTCGTGATCCATTCCGCATCGACGTCACCCAACGCGCCTATCGCGCCGGCGGCGAGTTGCCTTGTGGCTTGTTCCCAGTGCGTCAGACTCGCATCAAAAACATACTCAATCATAGGCCGCCGGTATTCTTCAAACTGGCATATGAAACGCGAAACCTCCAAAACAGCTCGAGAACGCGAGCCGAGCGAAAAGTAATCCGCTTTGTTGACGATTTCTATCCCGTGCGGGAACGTTCCGATTCGACCGACACTCTCTTGAAACGCGGCGGCGGCGGCGCGTCGACAGTTGACTTCTCGATCAAAACACGACACAGTGAGAAGTGCCGGGGCGAGTTGACAAACAAACGGCTCAAAGACATCAGGGGCGTACGCGCGGGCAAAGGCCCAACACACGTACGCCGCCGCGTCTCGAACGTGCGCACCGATTGAGTGCGCGCCTCTGCGCACGTCGTACGTCAGCGCTTCCATGCATCGCGGTACAGCCTCCGGTAACCTATTCGGTAAAAGTAATCCACGCCGAGCAAGTTCAGCGAGAGCGAGACATCCACCGTGCCATGTAGAGTCGCTTTGAATCACTGAAAGACAATCCAACACGGCTCCAACGATTTCGTCAGCGAAATCACGCGGCAGACGAAGACTGATTCGTCCTAAAGCCTTTGCCGAAGTCCAGCGCACGATGGTTTCACAATCGCGTAACCCTTGGAGAGATACTTCGACGATGTCGTCGATAGTTTCGGGAACCTCAAACGTTGCGTCACCGTCGTCTGGACCTCGCGTCTCGACGCTGCGCGGCGTTGGTCGTCGGTTATCGAGATTCTCCTGTAAACATCGTCTTCCCCTATCGTAGCGCCAACTCACAACTCTCGGCTTCATAAAAACCATCCCAACTCTGCTTCCAAGTTTAATACACAACTGACGAACTAATGTTGAATCCTTTGCGAGCTTTGAATCGGCAATACACTTGGTCAGCGCCCAGACCGTTTCTGCGTGTTCTAACACCACCTCTCGAGAACCAGCCTTGAATATAGAAGCGAGAGCGCTCAGAATGCCAGGACACAAAAACACGAGCTCTCCATCACGTGCACCCACACCACATCTCAACGTTGCGTGCGCGTACTGCACGAAATCACGTAATAAAGTAGACGTATCGCGCCGACTCAAAAGTTTACCGATTGTTATCGCCGCGACGTCGCGAATCCCGCCGGGATCGCGCAAAAGGAAACGCAGATCGCATAACCACTCGCACACAACACCTGGAACACCATTTTCCACGATTTTCTTATCGTCTTCTGAACTACTGTTGACTGTCACTAAATCGAAAGGTACGATGGCGAGTATCGACTGCCACGAGACGACGACTTGGCGAACTTGCCAAAACTCGCTCTCGTCTCGAATCTCTCGCAAATATCGTATCGAAGGTTCAAGAAATTTCGCCGCGTTGGGGTAAAATCTCACGCACGTTTTCCATCCTCGCACGCTCGAAAGCGCGTTCAACGCTTCGCAGCACCGCTTGACCGACTCGTCACGAGACACCGACGACGAAGAGCTTTGGATTACCACTCCTCGCATCCGTCGACTGCACGCCTCGGCGACTCGCGCGATGAGGGGCTCGATGAGCGAAGACAGCGTCGGATCTAACAACGTCGCTTGTTCTCTGTACCCTTCGATCGTGCGCGCGAGCGCGGCGACCGCGTCCGCGCCCTCCGTCGACGTTCCATCGGTGGAAGTCAACGAGGCGACCGCGCGTTGCAACAGCTCGACATCTTGTGCGCTCATCCTCGACGTCGACGTCGATGCCGCGCGCGCGCGCGACGTCGCGTCGATCACGGCGACGTCCTCCATCGTTCCGACGCGTCGCGGCGCCGGTTCGCGCGACGTCGGGTGGCGAGCGCGATGGAATGAACGGCCGCGCGAGCGGTCGGGTCGTTGAACTAGGGTTTACACTACGCTACGACTACATCGCGATAAAGGATCGCGTCGCGGATCATGTGTCGCGACGCGATCCTTTATTTCACGTCGAGAAACGCTTTATACGTATCCAAGGCGTCCGCGTCCATGGGAACGATGTGCCCGCCGTCGTGCTCAAATACGCGCGCGCCGGCGCCAAAGCGCGAAGCAAGGCGGCGAGCCTGTTCCGGTGGATTGATCCCATCTTTACTCCCTATGACGTGCAAACTTTGCAACCGCGCAGTAGACATGCTTTCGAGCTTGGCCGCTTCGCACGTCGGCCACGCCGCACCGACGATTATTGCGCATTCGCGCACGGCGCATCCGGAGTCGCCTCGCGCGTTCGCCTCGTCGTCCGCCGCCACGAGAGCGGCGAGCATCGCGCCTTGTGAAAATCCAAACACACCGTCCCACGGACCGGTAGATGCAACAAGTTCCTTGGATGCCTCTACTCCCGGAAGCACCGTCGCGCTGTACGAGCGCTCGCCCGGTCGAAGCGTCCACCACCCGCGTCCGCCCGGGTTCGGTTCCGAAACGGTCCCATCGAGAAAAATCCATTCCCACGTGTCGCGCGTCGCGTCCACGAGCGGACGCAGGGCGCGCTCGAACGACGCCGCGTTCCCACCCTTCCCGTGAAGCGCGAGCATTCGGCGCCTCTGTGTCCGCACGCCGTCGCTCGGGCTCGCCATCGCTACAACCGCGCGCATGATATGAGGCGAGCGTCATAGTCTCACGCGTCGTCGTCGTCGTCGTCGTCGTCGTCGTCGTCGTCATCTCGGCGAGACTGCATCGAGGACGCGCGAGGAGAGATGAGTTACAACAGGTGCGTCTTCACGCGCGACGCGGCCGCTCGAACGACCGACCGAACGAACGAGATGACCGAACGAGATGAGTGCACGAACCGACTAACGGCCACTTACTTATGCGTAAAGAAACGCGAGCGCGGGAGCGTCGTCGTCGTCCGCAGGCGCGCTTGACATGGAACGCGAAAACGATCACTCCATCGATCGCATGGGCGATCGCGTGTCCGCGCTCAAGAAGATCACGATAGACATTCACGGCGAAGTTGATTCACAACACAGACTCTTGGACGAGAGTGCGAATGACTTTGAGCGAGCTCGCCAAAGCTTACGCGAGTCGGCGCGCGCATTTGCGCAGATGGTTGAGACGGCGCGTCGACAGGGGTACTTTTGGCAAGTCGTCGGGTTTGTTGTCTTCGTCGTCTTCGCGTTCCGCTGGATATTTTTGTAATATTCTCCTCGCTCGCGTTCACGCCCTCTGCGTCCCCGCCTCGGCTGATTTTCTTTCATTGGTTGTGTGTGCCGACCTTCCAACGCCAGAAAGCGTCGCCCGGCGCGATGATCGCCGTGGAAGATGCGGTGGATATCGTTCTCGAGCGTGCGAGACGCGTGTTGAGCGGTGCGAGCGCGACGTCGCGCACGGAGCGCGTCCCCATCGACGAACGTCTCGTCGGTCGAGTTCTCGCGCGAGACGCGCGAGCGACGACGCCGCACCCGTCGTTTCGAGCGTCCGTCATGGATGGATACGCGCTCAATGCGACGGCGACCGCTTCGGCCGTCGCGAGCGGTGGTGTCGGAGACGACGAAGTTGAACTCCACGCGCTCGAGGAAGCGGCGGCGCGCGCGGGACCATCGGCGAAGACGCCGCGTGAACCTCTCGAGGCTTTCGAATGCGCGTACGTGACGACGGGCGCCGAGATGCCGCCGGGGTGCGATTGCGTTGTGCCTCAAGAGGAGTGTGCGTTTGTGGACGAGACGCGAAAAACGTTGCGAGTCAAACGAAGAGCCGTCATGGAAAATAAGTGGACGCGCGCCGCGGGGAGCGATGTGGGTCGAGGTGAGACGCTCGTCTCGAGCGGCGAGAGGCTGACGCCGTACGACGTAGGCGCGTTGAAGTACGTCGCGGAAGAATGCGTTGACACCTATCGCGCGCCGCGCGTACGCATTCTCAGCACGGGCGACGAACTTGTCGCTGACGCTTCGGCTGCGTCGTGCGCGCCCGGGTGCGTCGTCGACGCGAACGGGCCGATGCTTCGAGCGCTTTGTTTCGAAGAACATTCGGAAGTGACGTCGTTCGAACACGTTCACGACGACGTCGAAGCGACGACGAATGCTTTCGGACGGGCGCTTCGGGATGGGGCGTGCGATGTCCTCATCACGTCGGGAGGCGCGTCGGTCGGCGATAGAGATTTCGTCGAGCGCGTCATCGCGGATTTCGGCGGCGAAATTTTCTTTTCGCGCATGATGATGAAGCCAGGAAAGCCGACAACCTTCGCGACGATTCCTCGCGGCGCCGATGGTGAGAAAACTCCGCTTCTCGTCTTCGCGCTTCCGGGCAATCCGGTGAGCGCCGCCGTAACGTTTACGCTCGTCGTCGCGCCGGCGCTTCGCGCGTTGAGCGGTGTGAAAGAACCGCGACTGCGACGAATCCGGTGCGAGTTGGCTGAAACACTGCGATTGGACGCAGAACGACCAGAGTATCATCGAGCGACTATCGTGGACTGGTGCGGAGACACGCCCCTCGTCCGCTCGACCGGACGACAGATTAGCAGTCGCTTGTTGAGCATGCGACGCGCAGACGTGCTCGTCGAGCTCCCACGTGGACCAGGCGCGGTGGAGAAGGGATCGATCGCGAGCGCACTCGTCGTGTGCGATTTACGACGCGCAGAGGGTGTCAACGCGCAGAAAATCCGCGCGCCCGAGCGAAACGAGCGACGTCGAAACGAGTGCGCGTCACACGTCGCCGCGGTCGCGACCGCGACGCAAGTGAATATATTCACGAATGACGAGCAGTGCCACCGACTAAAGAGAGTGGTCGGCTTGGAGGAGGCCATTCGACGCGCCTGTCGCGAAAGCGGCGGCGATGTCGTCGTAGATTCCATGCTTTCGACGACGACGGCGTATTCGGA
>MDTE01033247.1_pt1 | contig 11233 bp, 7 predicted proteins | sample 811231 | NCBI WGS metagenome assembly MDTE01 (sample SAMN05326651, study PRJNA326480) | marine metagenome | isolation source: seawater | place: Indian Ocean: Red Sea | collected 2010 | reverse complement strand
GCGCTCATCGGCGTCGGGTTCCTTGGAGAGGTATCGGCCGTAGGCCTCGGCCGCGTCAGCCGGCCGGGCCATGGATTCGTAGGTCGTCGCCAGGGACAGATAGAAGCGTGATTCCTCGGGCGCCAGCGCAATCGCCCGCAGGTAGCTTTCGGCGGCGGCGCGATAGTCGCCCCACTCGTGCTGGGCGCGTCCGAGGTTGTACTGGGTGACGTAGTCGTCCGGGAACATCGTGGCGGCCTGGCGATACTCGGCGACCGCGCGGTGCCACCAGCCCAGCTCGGCGAGGGTCTTGGCCAGATTGAACCGGTAGGCCCAGCTGGCCGGGTCGAGACGGGTCGCCTCCTCGAGGTGCTCGACGGCATCGACGTGCTGACCGAGCCGCACGAGGGTCTGTCCGAGATTGTTGTGCGCCTGAGGGTGATCAGGTTCTGCGGCGAGGGCGGTCTCGAACTGGGCCCGCGCGGCGTCGAAGCGTCCGGCGTCGAAGAGCCGGTTGCCGGTTTGAAGTGAGGTCGTGGCCGGGGGGGGAGGCGCCTCGGGCGCGTCCGGCTCGGGTGCGACCGTCGACGCCCGGATCGTTCGCCGCTCCGGTTCCGGAGCGGCGACCGCGTCCTCGGCCGCGTCCATGTCGGTCGCCTCCGCCGCGTGCACGCCGGTGGCCAGCACCGCGCGCAAGGCGCCGACCTCGGCGGTATTCATCCCGAAGGTGGCCAGCCCGCCATCGAGCCAGAGCTTCACGTCGCTGAACAGCGCCAGCCAGCCGATCAGCCCCGCCAGCAACAGGAAGTCGACCCCGCCGAACCTCCGACGCTCCGGAAAGAGCGAGCTGATGTCCTCGTCGAACACCGGGGCCGCGGGCGCCTCTCGTTCTTCAGCGTCCGGCGCCTGTTCGGGACCGAGCGAGGCGGCCGTGTCCTCGTCGTGAGCATTCACCCGGTCGTGGTCCGGGGCCCGTCGGGTGCTGTGTTCGAGAATCGGCGCACCCTCCAGCGGGGCTTCGCACCGGGGACAGATCGCCCGATAGTCACCGGTCTTGATGCCGCACGTCGGGCACTTCACCAGCGCGGTCATGGCCGCTGCTCCCGCCAGGACGTGACCCGCACGCCCTGCGCCGTGACGCCGTTGTTGAAGTCGTCGGGGTCGCCGAAGATCCGCAGCTCGTCGTCCGCCGTGAAATACAGATGCTGGTCGGCCACGAAGGGTGAGGATGAACGGCCTTCCCAGGTGGTGATCGCCTCGGTGGCAGCCTTCTTCGAGACCTTGCCCTTCTTGCCCTTCGATTTCTTGCTGCCCGCGCCGCCGCCCGCGCCGCCGCCGGTCCCGTTGCCGTAGGCCACGTTGCCGTCGTAGGTCAGCGCGTAGAGGGCGCTCTCGCACCGGCGACACGGGTCGTTGGGGTATTCCGTCGTGGTGGTGTAGAAGACGACGTCACCCGCCACCGCCGGCGCCGAGGTCGGCCGCTCGTCTCCGCCCGTCCCCGAGTGCCGGGTCATCGCGAAGTCGAACTGCTTCTTGGACGGCTTGCTCTTCGAGGCGTCGTCCTTGGCCCCGATCATCCGGAAATCTTCCATCTTCATCCGGTTGGGCATGATGTCGACACCGGTGGACATGAAGAGATAGCGGGTCGGTCCACCAACGTTGACCAGCGCCAGCGAGGCGAAGAAGGGATGCTCTTCCTGAGCGTCGTAGGTCTCGACCGGCACCGCCATCGACGCCGTGCCGGACGAGTTGCTCAGGTCGAAGCGCCACAGGCTGCCCTCGGTGTCTCCAATGTAGACCTGGTTCACGAAGCGTGAGTTCTGGGGGCCGGTGGCGGTCGGGTCCGCCTGCAGCGAGTTCTTGAAGTGCGTCTTGCCCGAGACGTCGCCGACATCGTGGCTGTCGTGCACCGCGCCGGTCCCGGCATCGAGCAGATAGAACGTCGTGCCGGCCCTGACCCCGCCCCGGAAGCCCTGCGCCTCGATGGTCTCGTCGAGGAAGCCGGAGCCGGTCATCACGACATAGGGCCCGGTCTCGTCTTCGATCTGACCCACTGCCGGGTCCGACCAGGTGTGACCGACGGTCTTCTCGATCGGGGTCGCGCTGGCGCCCAGGTCGCCGAACGGCATCTCCGGGGTGGCGATGGTGTGGTCGAAGGCGGAGTAGCGCGGGAACGTCCATTCGAGCGGGATCACGCTCGGGTTGTTGAACGCGTTCACGATGGTGTTCTCGTTGTCCGAGTCCGGGGCCACGCCCATCCCGGCGTCGCTGACGTCGAACGCCTGGTAGAAGGTGCCACCCATCCCCTGACCGATGATGAGCAGCGTCTTCCAGACCCCACCCACCTTCACGTCCGACACCTTGGGTGAGCTGTCGACGAAGTAGGTGAAGTCGTCGACCGGCTGGCCGTCCCGGAGACTCTGCAGCTTCGGCAGCAGGTTGAACGGGATGAACGCCCAGGTTTCGACACCGGTTCGCGCGTCGATGGCGTGGACCATCCCGTCATTGCCGCCGTAATACACCATCGACCGCCGGTCGACCCGCTGCGTGGCAAACGTCACGTAGTCGGTGTCGGGTGGCGGGAGCGACGGCGGGTTCGCGATGGCCGGGGTCGAGTCGACGATGGCGCCCAGCGGCTGGGTCAGGATGAAGTCGATCAGATCGCTCGCCTCGGTGTCGTTCGGCATCCGCAGATACGGTCGCAGCGTGCTCACCGTCGACGCCGCGGTCGAGACCCTGACCATGCCGGTGCCGGGCAGATAGGTGTAGACGTTCCGGCCCGCCACGGCCGGGGTGTGGGCCCGCCAGAGCGCGGTGCCATCGGACGTGAAGCGGTAGCCGAGCGGTTTGGTCGCGTCGAGGACCGGGCGGTAGGTGCGGAACGCCCGGAGGTCCGCCTCGAAGCCGGGCAGCTCGAAACCGGCGGTCACCACCACGTTCCCCAGCTGCGGGATGCGGGCGCCGCTGAGGGTGGTGACGACGCTGTTGATCAGCGGGATGCCGTCGATGTCGCTCGCGTCCGACAGGTCGACCGTGCCGACGATCGGGCTGGTCGTCACGAACGTGCTGGTCAGCCCGAGGTCCAGGTCATCGGCCAGCTGGTGGACCGTCTGCACCGCATGGTTGACCGCGTAGGTGACTTCCAGCGCGTTGGTGGCCTCGAAGTAGGCGCCGCCGCTGTTGGTGGCAATCGCCTGCAAGGTCGCCACGTCGCCCGGCGGGGGCGCGATGGCCACCACGATGATCGGCACCCGGTGCGTCACGCCACCGCCGGCCACCGCGGCGAAGGTCGAGGCCACCGCCGCCGGGTCGGTGTCACCCGAGCCGCCGGTGACCAGGACGACCGCGGTGTTGCGGCAGGCGGCATACAGCGCGAGGTCGTCGTTCATCAGCCGCACCGCCTCGGCGCGGGCGTCGGTCAGCAGCTCGGCGATCGGCGAGTCGGTCGAGTCGTTGAGACCGAGCCCCGCCGGGAGGAGCGCGCCGGCCTGGTCAGGTTCGAGCGCGAGCGTGGCCATCACCGACGTCGAGGCGTCGGCGAGATCGGCGGCCACGAGCACCTCGCTGCCGTCGGCGCTGGCGGCGTCGTTGTAGGTGGTGGTCCAGGGGATGGTCACCTTCCAGCGTTGGGTTCCCAGATCGCCAGGCAGCGCCGACTGCGGCATGGTCATGAGCTGGGCGGTTTCCTCGTTGCCGTGTCCGCCGAGCACCGCCCCGTCACCGTAGCGGGTGCGCATCAGCCCGAAGCGGACGATGGTGTCGTTCTCCTCCACCGCCTGGGCCAATCCCTGGCGGGCGATGCTGAGCCGGGTGGGGTCGAAGAAGTCGTCGTAGTCGGCGTCCTGGTCGTCCCATACCGTGATCTGGTCGGCGTCGACCGCGAAGTCGAACGGATCCGCGATACCTGGTCGGTCGACCATGTTGTCGTAGCGACGACGGTAGTTGGTGCCACCCGGCGCGACGCCCAGGCTGTCGGCGACACTGGGGTCCTCGAGGCGGGGCCAGGTGCCCAGGTCGTAGTAGTGGCCGTTCTCGTCGAATTGCATCCGGGTGGAGAGATCCACGGCCAGGATGATGTTGGGGCCCACGGGCGAGTCTGGAGCCGCCGGCGGCACGAACTTCTTCTTGGTCTTCGTCTTTCCCGCCTTCTTGCCGGTGCCGATCTCACGTACGTCCTGGAAGCGCTTCAGGAACCGCAGCGGGTCGAGCTCGTCGGCGTACCACGGCTCGCTGGTGCCGTGGAGGATGCCGGGGTTCGAGGCCACGACCACCAGCCCGACCGTGAGCACGGTGAAGACGCCGAGGATGGTCTGTATCTTGCGATCCATGGCTCGACCCGTCAGGAGATGCCGCCGGTTTGCAGGTTCAAGACCTGCTCGGTGAGGTCGGCGCCAGGGGTCTGGACCGCTTCCTTCCGCGCACGTCGGTTCTGCTCGTCCTGCCCGCGCTGGGCGATGTACCCGCTCTCGAGAATGGTGGCGGCGGCCCGGATGGCCGTGGCTTCGATCTTCCGGCTGCCGCCCTCGCCGTAGGCCTCGGCGTGCAGCATCACACTGCCGTTGCCGTCGAGCAGCGGATCGCCATCGGTCTCGCCCGGGTCGTCGGCGACCCACACCAGCACATAGCCCTGGGTGTAGACCTCGAGCGCCGGCAGGAGCGATTCCATCGGGCCGTGCGCGTAGAGCTGCCAGAGCGGCCGGTTCGGGCTGGCGGCGCCGTAGGTCGCGTCGCTGTCACTCTGCAGCGCGGCGGTCATCGCCACGAAGTCGGCGTTGGTCCCGTCAGGCAGCAGATACGGCGGACTGTCGGCGAACCCCGAGGTCTTTGCCCCGGTCAGGATGGCGTTCCAGCTCGGTTCGCGAATGAGGTCCTGGATACTCCGCTCGATGCCCGCATCGGCGGTGTAGAGCGTCTGCTGCGAGGTCTGGAAGTTCGCGGTCAGCATCGTCTCGGTGGTCGTGTTGAGCACCCGGGCGGCGCCGAGCGCGCTGAGCATCATCATGGCCAGCAGGCTGACCACGAGCGCCGCGCCGCGCTCGTTCGACCAGTCGTTCATCCGAGGACCGAGGTGTCTCTTCATCACGTCACCGCAGCAGGTTGACGTTCCTCGGCGAGACCTCGAAACGCATGGTGTAGTCGGGCACCCAGGCATCGCCACTGTCGGCGCTGCCGAGATTCGTGAACTGGGTGGGGTCGTCGCCGCGCAGATCCTCCCGCGCCACCTGCACCGTGATGGCCACGCCGATCTTGTGGACCCGAAGCAGATCCCCGTCGAACTGGCTCGGTGAGACCCCGCACCAGGGCCCGTCGGTCAGCTGGGCCGGGGTCAGCGCCTTCGGGGCCACGCCGCCCAGCGACTGCAACAGCGGCGCGGGTGGGTCGTCAGCGGTGTACACGCAGTTCGACAAGCCCGCCGCCGGCTTTGGCGCGCTGTTCGGATCGGGGTCGGCGAAGTAGGTGAAGGTCAGCCCCACCACGTCGTCGACCAGCGGCAGGTCGGTCTCGTACCCATCGTAGTACCGCAACTGGTCGTTGTCGGTGTCGTGGTAGTAGACCGCCTGCTTGACCTCGACTACGCGTGAGACCAGCGAGTCGTAGACCTTCGTGAACGAGGGGTTCGAGCCGCCGTGCCCGACGCTCGTGGCCCCGACGCTCGTCACCGTGAACAGGTCGAATCCCGCGCCGAGCGCGGTGGTGTCGTAGATCAGCCCCCGCATCCCGTTGGTGAACCCGCACGGTGTGCCCGGCGGGCAGCCCGCCCACGCGGTGTCCAGCTCCAGGTCCTCGGTCACGCCGCCCATGTCCTGGGCCAGCCGGGTCTGGGCCTGGGTGGTCGGGACGTGAATCGTGGTCAACCGGTTCGAGGCGAAGAACTGCTCCGGATCGGAATTGAGCGCGCCGTAGCGGCCGGGCCGGATCGCGGGGAAGTAGTTCGTGACCGGGCCCGCGCCGTCGCCCACGTAGGGACCGGCACCCGCGGCGACGAGATCCTTGTAGATCATGTCGGCCGCGATCCGCAGACGCTGATGGACGTCGGCCACCTCAGGCTGGGTGCGGAAGGCGCTCTGTCCGTCGGCCACCAGCTGGAAGATGGCGCCGGTGACCACCACCATGATGCCCATGGCGATCATCATCTCGGCCACGCCGAGCCCGCGCTCGCCGGCGAAGCCGGCACGCGGGCGCCGCCCGGTGCGTGACCCGGCGGTCATAGCGCCTTCCTCGTCTTCACGCTCACCAGCCAGGTGTCCGCCGGCAGCCGCTCACGCTGGCCGACGCCGGACGAGGCGAACTGCAGCTCCTGCTTCAACGTGGTCGCCATGACCTGCAGCACCAGCGTGTCGTTCGGATTGCTCGGCAGCGGCTCGACTGACCAGCGGCGCACGTAGACCGTGCCGGGCGGCGGGCTGCCGCCCGTGCCCACCCATTGACCGGCACCATCCAGATAGTCGACGTAATACGGCGTGTTGGTGACCAGCGTGCTCCCGGGCGATGGCAGGAGACCCGGGCCCCCGGTGGCCGACGGAACCACACTCAGGTCGGAGGTGGTGTCGGTGATCGGGAGGCCGATCTCGCCACCCGGCAACCGCTCGAAGCCCCAGGTCAACGACCGGAGCTGTTCCATCTTCTCGGTCGCGAGCAACGCCGTCGAGGTTTTCGCCTCGGCGCTCTGGTTGGCCAGCGCGGCGATGGCGAACAGCTGCGCGACGCTGATCGACACCGCGGCGAGAATACCCACCGCGATCAGGGTTTCGACCAGGCCGAAGCCGTCTTCAGCGGTCGAGCGAGATGCGTCCGAGCGCATTGACCGTGATCTCCTCGATGGCGCCTTCCCGTCCGAGCTGGACGGTGGCGACACCGTTCAAGGTTTGTGGGACGCCGTTCACCACGAGCCGCGTGGTCCCGTCCGGCGAGAATTCCAGCTCGGGGCCGGTGAAGGTGTCGATCTCCGAGCTCACCCGCCGGAGCGGACCGTCGTGCTCCGGGGTGGCGGGGTCGTTGTCGTTGGGGCCGGGATAGCCATACAGCGTCTCGTCGCAGCGGCTCTCCGCGTTGTCGGTGGCCACGACGCCGGTGACCTCGACGAGCCGGTACTCACCGTCGTTCGGGCAATTCAGCTTCAGCCGCATCGGCCGGTTCGCCGACACCGCCCGCAGACGGGCGGTTTGCAGCTCGCGCTCGACCTCGCGGGTGGCGGTACCCAGCTCGAGCGAGTCGAGGGCCGCTTTGCCGGCCGGCACGGCAATGGCGTACATGATGGTCATGACCAGCGTGGTCATCATCACTTCGATGAGCGACATCCCCCGCTGTGACGACAGCGTGCGCCGGGTCCGGTGGCGTCGGTGGTCTTCCCGCATCACGGGGCTGAGAACAGCAAGCGGTCTGCCAGACCCCGAGTGGGCGAACCGACGCCCGTATTCCGGGCCGATCCGGGTGGCGAGGAACGCACCGGGGCCCGGGTCCAGAGCGGCCGGCGATCTCCGGTCTGTGCCCAGGATTACGAAATTGAAATCGCCCCGTCAGGCGGACAGATGGTCCCAGATAGAATGGGCGGGGGGCCTGGTAAGCGTATCGGGGCTACCATCCGTCTGTGAGGCCGCGTGCAGGTTGACATCCTGGCCTTCGGGCCACATCCCGATGACATCGAGATCGGTGCCGGCGCCACGCTCGCTCGGGCGGCGCGCGAGGGACGGCCGGTCGGGCTCTGTGATCTGACCCGGGGCGAGCTGGGGAGCAACGGCACCGTGGAGGAGCGTCTGGCCGAGGCCGATGAGGCAGCCGGCGCGCTCGGGGCTCGCTGGAGGGAGAACCTCCAGTGGCCGGATGGCGGTATCGGGGGGGACGACCAGCTGCGAGACGCGGTGACCCTCCTGCGGCGGTGTCGCCCGGCGACCGTCCTCATCCCGCACTGGGAGGACCGGCATCCAGACCATGTCGCCGCCAGCACGCTGCTGAAGGACGCCGTGTTCAAGGGCGGGCTGCGTCGTTTCGCGGCTCCGGGGGAGGCCTGGCGTCCGGGATGGATCTGCTACTACTTCATCAACGACGCCGCTCCGCCGTCGTTCGTCGTCGACGTGTCAGACGACTACGACATCAAACGCCGCGCCCTCGACTGTCACCGGACCCAGTTCGCGCCCGAGGCCGCCGACGCCGTCGAGACCCGGCTCACGGCGACCTCGTTTCGTCGACTCATCGAGAGTCGTGACGCGGGGTTCGGAGCGGGTATCGGGGTTTCCTGGGCCGAGGGGTTCGTCGTGCGCGAACCGGTCGAGCGGTCGGGGGTGATCAAGTGAGCGCTATCGGCAACGAGGAGTCATGAACGTCGGAATCGTGTGCTACGCATCGGTCGGGGGAAGTGGCATCGTCGCCACCGAGCTGGCGAAGGCGCTGGCGGATCGCGGTCACCAGGTCAGGTTGATCAGTACCGAGCTGCCGTTTCGTGTCCCCGACTACCACGTCGGGTTGGCGTTCCATGCGGTACAGACGCCGGGCTACCCGTTGTTTCGCGAACCGCAATATCTGCTCTCGTTGGCGAACAAGATCGTCCAGGTCAGCCGTGACCACGACCTCGACATCATCCACGCCCACTATGCGATTCCCCATGCGGCGGCGGCGTATCTGGCACGCCAGATCCTCGCCAACACCGCCGGGTCGAAGGTGCCCCGGGTGGTGACCACGCTCCACGGCACCGACGTGACGCTGATCGGGAGCGACAGCTCCTACTCGGAGACGGCCGCCTTCTGTATCGACCAGTCGGATGGGGTGACCGCCGTCTCGCGCAGTCTGCGTGACGAGACCTACCGACAGCTGCCCGTTCGCGCCGACATCAGGGTCATTCCCAATTTTCTCGACTGTCAGATCCATCGGCGGATCGAGGATCCCGCGCTGCGAGCCCGTCTTGCCGGTGGCGACGACCGGACCCGGCTGATCATCCACGTGTCGAACTACCGCCCCGTGAAGCGACCGGAGGCGGTCATCGAGATCTTCGGGCGCATCCGGGCCCACGTCCCCGCTCGCTTGCTGCTCGTCGGCGACGGCCCCGACCTCGACCGGGCGGTTCGCCGCGCTCGCGCGCTCGGGTTGAGCGACGCCCTGGAGCAGCTCGGCGAGCAGGAACAGGTGGTTCCGCTGCTCTCGGTGTCCGACCTGTTCCTGCTGCCCTCCGAGCAGGAGAGCTTCGGGCTGGCGGCGCTCGAGGCGATGGCGTGTCAGGTGCCGGTGGTGGCGTCCCGGGTGGGCGGCCTCCCGGAAGTGATCGACCACGGGGTCACCGGGTTCCTGCACGAGCCGGACGATCTCGAGGCGATGGCCGCGAGCGGAGTCGCCATTCTCGAGGACCAGGAGCGCCATCGTCAGATGGCCGAGGCGGCGCTCGCCTCGGTGCTCGAACGTTTCTGCGTCAACGCCATCGTCCCCGAATACGAGGCGTTCTATCGCGAGATCATCGCCGGGCAACCGGCGCTCGCGGGTCAGGCCTGAACCCCAGTTGTATACTCGGATCATCATGAAACATGCAGGTCGGATCGTCGCTGGAGGGGTGCTTTCCGCGCTGGTGGTCTCGGCGGTGTGGGTGGAGCTCGCCGCGCAGCCGGCCGAGCGGCTCAATGGCCGGACCGAGCTGGGGCTGGTGCTTCGCCAGCTCAACACGACCGGCACCTTCATGATGGCGACGGCCCACCCCGACGACGAGAACAACGGTCTGCTGGCGATGCTGGCCAAGGGGCAGGGCATCAGGACCGCGCTGGTCACGGCCACGCGTGGCGACGGCGGCCAGAACGAGATCGGTCCGGAGCTGTTCGACGCGCTGGCGGCGTTGCGTACCGAGGAGCTGCTGGCCGCGCACCGGCTCGATGGGGCCGAGCAGTACTTCACCCGTGCCGTCGATTTCGGCTACTCCTTCAGCCGGGACGAGACGTTCAGCCGGTGGGGCCGCGACGAGATCCTGGGCGACTACGTGCGGATGATCCGGACCCTGCGGCCCGACGTCATCGCGGGGATGAGTCCCGATGGCGATGGCGGAGGCCAGCATCATCAGGCCTCGGCCGTCCTCGCCCGCGAAGCCTACCTGGCGGCGGCGGATCCGACCCGCTTCCCCGAGCAGATCGCCGAAGGGCTCCGGCCCTGGCAAGCGGAGAAGTTCTACTTCAGCGCCGGCTTCGGGTTCGGTGGCCGTGGAGGCCGCGGCGGTCGAGGTGGACGGCCCGGGGTGTCTCGCCCAGACGGTCCACGGATGACGACCGTCGAGATCGGCGAGTTCGATCCGCTGCTCGGTCGCACCTACGCCGAGATCGGCAGCCACGCGCGGAGCATGCACAAGTGCCAGGGGATGTCGCCGCTGGTCAGACTGCCGGGACCCGCCTCATCTCGCTACCGTCTTGCCGAGACGACCATTCCCGGTCAGGCGGACATTCCCGAGCGCACCCTCTTCGACGGCGTGGATACTTCCATCGCCGGACTGGCCGACTTCGCGGGCGCGTCGCCGCCGGCTGCGCTGGTCGACGGGCTCGGCACTCTGGCGAGGGAGGGGCGATCGGCGCTCGAAGCGTTCGAGCGCGGTGACCAGGCCCAGATCCGGACATCCGTGCTGGCGGGGTTGAGCGCTGTGCGGAACCTGCGGAGCGGGCTCGGGGCCATGGGGCTGTCCGACGACGCGCGATACGAGCTGGACTTCCGGCTCGCGCAGAAGGCCGCCCAGTATGAGCAGGCGGCCCTGCTCGTTCACGATCTCAGACTCGAGGCGCTGGCCAGCGACGGCGTCGTCGTCTCCGGGCAGATGGTCGACGTCGGTCTGCAGGTGGCGAACTTCGGTCAGCACGCGGTCGCCGTCCGCCACATCGGGTTTACCGGATTCGACGTCGAGCCGATGGTCTGCGGGGCCGATGTCGTGGCCGCCGGCGCGGTCTATCGCTGCGATGCCTCGATGCTGGTCCCGGCCGCGGTCGCGGTGAGCGACGTGCACTGGGAGCGTCTGGACGACGCCGACCGCTATCGGTTCGACGAGGACGTCGAGTTCGGGCTGCCGTTCCGTCCGACGCCGTTCCGGGCCACCTTCGAGCTCGATTTCGCGTCGACCCGGGTGGTGGTCGAGCGTCCCGTCCGTTTCCGGCACGGCGCCGACATCTTCGCCGGCGAGAAGCGGATGGAGTTGCAGGTCGTACCTCGCTTCGCCGTCGAGGTCACACCCGACATCGCGATCATTCCGCGAGGGGCCCCCGCGGCCCGCGAGGTCCGGGTGACGGTGCGTCACGGCGGTCGG
>MDTE01088798.1_pt1 | contig 11234 bp, 21 predicted proteins | sample 811231 | NCBI WGS metagenome assembly MDTE01 (sample SAMN05326651, study PRJNA326480) | marine metagenome | isolation source: seawater | place: Indian Ocean: Red Sea | collected 2010 | reverse complement strand
TTTGCCCCAACGCGCACTTTTCGCGGGCATTCAGCTCGTTCCACTGAACGCACTAGCGAAGTTCGCACTTAACGGGGGCGGAAGATGGAAGCAAGGGCAATAACCAGGCACGTTGGTGTCCCAGCCACAAAGTTGCGCCAATTGATTGACCATATCCGTCTCAAGCCGGTGGAAGAGGCATTGAGTATTCTACGGTTCTCGCCTAGGCCTGTGGCAAAGGTAGTTGAAAAAACCTTGAGATCTGCAATTGCTAATGCTATTAATCAGGATATTGAAAATCCGATTGATGCCGATGAACTTTTTGTCGTTACTGTTTTTGCGGATGAAGGGCGCGAATTAAAAAGAATTCGACCTAGAGCTCGAGGCTCCGCCGATCGAATCTCAAAAAGACAGAGTCATCTTACTATAATTGTAGGTGATCAGTTAAATTAATCTCTCTTAGGAGGGCACTTGGGACAGAAAACCCACCCATATGGCTTTCGCCTCGGCATAATTAAAGGTTGGCGTTCAAATTGGTATGCCGAAAAAGATTTTGCCGAATTGTTGAAAGAAGATTTAATGCTCAGGCGCTATTTGAGTCAGCGTTTACAGCGTGCTGGTATTTCTCGCATAAATATTGAAAGGCAGCCCAAACGGGTAACCGTTGAAGTTTTTACTGCTCGACCAGGAATTGCAATTGGCCGGCGTGGGGCTGAAGTCGACAAATTGCGGGATGAACTTAAACAACTTACGGGTAAAGATGTCTCTCTTAATATACAGGAGATCAAAAAGCCCGAACTCGATGCGCAACTGGTCGCCGATAATCTTGCCAGGCAACTCCAACAGCGGGTAGCCTTTCGCAGGGCTATGAAAAAGGCAATTGCTTCTTCTATGCGCATGGGGGCCGAGGGCATTAGAATTATTTGTTCCGGGCGCATTGGGGGTTCCGAAATGGCGCGCCGCGAAAGGTCTGAACCCGCAGGTAGAGTTCCTTTGCACACATTGCGTGCAGATATTGACTATGCTACCGCTACTGCCTTTACTGTTTCCGGAACAGTTGGGGTTAAAGTCTGGATCTGTCATGGTGAGGCTATCGACGAAGAGGGTGTTGCTGGACAATCTGGGTGAATTAATTTTTTGCTGGGGTAAAACGCAATGTTAATGCCAAAAAAAGTAAAGTGGAGAAAACAAGCGCGAGGTCGTATGCGGGGTAATACCAAGGGAGGTGATATGGTTTCCTTTGGAGAATTTGGCCTCAAAGCTTTAGAACCTGGCTGGATCAGTAGCCGGCAAATTGAAGCAGCTCGCATAGCAATTAGTCGCTCCATGAGTCGAACGGGCAAATATTGGATTCGCATTTTTCCCGATAAACCTATTACTAAAAAGCCGGCTGAGACGCGTATGGGGAAAGGGAAGGGGGCCCCAGAGGGTTGGGTTGCCGTAGTTAAACCCGGGCGCGTAATGTTTGAACTTTCAGGTATTCCATTCGAAACTGCAAAAGAAGCATTCCGACTTGCGGGGCATAAATTGCCAATCAAAACCAAGATTGTAGAACGCGTAGAGGGGGCATGAAAGCCACTGAATTTAGGGAAATGAGCCATGCCGAGGTCAAGGTGCGGCTCGACGAACTCATGGAAGAAAGTTTTAATCTTCGCTTTCAGCACGTGGCTAGCCAGTTGAGTAGCCCTATAAGGTTGCGTCAGGTGCGGCGTGAGATCGCCCTTGTCCGGACCATCCTCAAAGAACATGAACTTGGCTTGAGAACACTGGCTAGTGGAGAAAATTAAAGTATGGCTAAGCACAAAATAGGTCGGCGCACTACCGAAGGAAGGGTTGTTAAAGCCGATAACCCCAAGACGCGGGTAGTTGTTATAGATCAGCGGATTCCCCACGAATTATATGGCCGGATTATTCAACGCACTGTCAAATTTGTAGCCCATGATGAAAAAAACGAGTCAAAACTGGGCGATCTTGTGCGCATCCGTGAATGCCGGCCTATGAGTAAGACCAAAAGGTGGTACTTGACCGAAATTATTGAACGCAGTACTGATGAATAGAAAGCCATGATTAGAGAATATTCAGTATTGACAATGGCGGATAACGCCGGTGCTCGAAACGCAAGATGTATACGCGTTTTGGGCGGATCGGGGAAGCGGTACGCCTCCGTAGGAGATTTAATTGTAGTAGCTGTGCACGACGTAATGCCCAATGGGCCCCTAACCGAGGGGCAAGTGGCACACGCAGTGGTCGTGCGGACAAAAAAAGAATATAGGCGCCCCGACGGTTCTTATATACGCTTTGATGAAAATGCCGCAGTTTTGCTCGACGATAATAACGAGCCCCGTGGCACGAGAATTTTTGGTCCCGTGGCCCGAGAATTGAGGGATAAACAGTTTATGCGTATCGTTTCCCTTGCTCCCGAAGTGATTTAATAACTTTAATTTAATATCCATAGAGGATCGGCATTTTATGAATATTCGCAGGGGCGATACGGTGCAAGTAATTTCCGGCAATGATAAGGGTAAGAGGGGGACCGTCCTCAGTATAACCAAGGACAAGAAACGCGTTGTCGTTGAGGGCGTCCGCATGATGATGCATCATACCAAACCCACTTCTCAGGAACAACAGGGTGGTATTTTTGAACGCGAAGCCCCAATACACGTCTCTAATTTAATGGTAATGTGCCCAAAGACAGATGCACCCACGAGGATTGGCCATAAACAATTGGATACGGGCAAGTTTGTCAGGGTTTCGGTGAGAAGTTCCGAAATGATCGATTCTCAGTGATAAGGGGTTATGGAAGCTAGATTAAAGGAATTGTATAAGACGGATATTCAGCCAGCTTTGCTAAAGCAATTTGGCTATCAAAATGCGATGGAAGCACCTCGGCTAGAAAAAATTGTCGTCAATATTGGTGTTGGTGAGGCTGCTCAGGATAGCAAATTGCTCGATAGTGCCCTGGCTGATTTGACCGCTATTACCGGGCAAAAACCCGCTATAAGGCGTGCCAAGCAGGCGATCTCGAACTTTAAACTTCGGAAAGGGCTACCGGTTGGTTGCATGGTAACCCTGCGCGGGATTATGATGTATGAATTCCTCGAACGCCTTGTCAACTTTGCATTGCCCCAATTGCGTGATTTTCGCGGGATTTCGCGAAACAGTTTTGATGGCCGGGGCAATTATAACATGGGCCTAAAAGAGCAAATTATTTTCCCCGAAGTTGACTACGATAAAATAGACCAGATCCGCGGACTTGATATTGCAATCGTTACAACGGCGCAGACCGATGACGAAGCACGCGAATTGCTAGCTCTTTTTGGAATGCCTTTTAGTAATTGAAAAGGATTTTGGAGAGGTTTAGATTATGCCCAAGAAGTGTCTGTTAGTAAGAACTGCACGCGAACCAAAATTTAAAGTGCGTAAGTACACTCGTTGCCATCGCTGTGGTAGATCCCGGGCTGTTTATAGAAAGTTTGGGCTCTGCAGGATTTGTTTTCGCGAACTTGCTCTTCAAGGCGAGATTCCCGGTGTTACAAAAGCCAGTTGGTAATCGAGAATCATAGGGAGAAATTAAACTTATGAGTATGACCGATCCAATTGCCGATATGCTAACTCGTATTCGCAACGCCTGCCAGGCCAAACACAAGAGGGTTGATATTCCGGCATCAAATTTGAAACGAGAAATAGCACGGGTATTGGCAGAATGTCGTTTTATTGATAATTTTGCCTTTGTTGATGATGGCAATCAGGGAAAATTGCGACTATTTTTGCGTTATAGTGAATCGGCTTCCAGTTTAATCCAGGGACTTCAGCGCATTAGCAAGCCTGGTTTGAGACAATACGCTACCAAAGATAAAATTCCCAGAGTACTGCGCGGACTGGGAATCTCAATCGTTTCTACATCCAGGGGCGTGATGACCGACCGCGAGGCGAGAAAAGCCGGGTTGGGCGGTGAAATTTTGTGCAATGTTTGGTAAGCGGCTAAATTTTCGGGGAGAATAAACTCTTGTCACGAGTAGGTGCTGAGCCAATATCACTACCCAAAGGGGTAGATGCCACATTAAGCGCTGCCAACGTCCAGGTAAAGGGTCCCAAAGGACAACTCCTGGTACCCTTTGACACCGGAAAAATTGATATCCATTTTGAGGATGGTACCATTCAGGTCAAACGCAAATCGGATGAGAAAGAGGTTCGTGCTATACACGGACTTATACGCTCGCTAGTTGCAAATGCCGTTACCGGTGTTTCTGAGGGTTTCTCGAAAAAATTAGACGTACATGGTGTAGGATACCGCGCAGAAGTATCTGGCAAGCGTCTGACATTGCATTTGGGTTATTCCCACCCCGTTGTCTACGAAGCCCCCGAGGGCATTGAAATATCTACCGAGGATGCCCCTGGCGAGGTCCAGACCAGAATTGTAGTACAGGGGATCGACAAGCAAGCAGTCGGTCAGGTTGCCGCCGATATTCGCTTCAAGCGGAAACCCGACCGCTACAAGGGTAAAGGAGTTCGTTACGAGGATGAAGTTATCTATTTTAAAGCCGGCAAGGCAGCAGTAGCTTAGCATGGCCACTAAAACTCAGCTTATTAGACAAAGAGAGCGGCGCAATCGGCGGCGGCACCGAATCAAGAAAAAGGTTTCGGGAACGCCAGAGAAGCCCAGGATGGTCGTTTATAGAGGGCTGTACAATATTGAGGTTCAGCTCGTTGATGACCTGGCCGGGCATTCGCTTATAGGTCTTTCTACCCGCTCAAAAGAGTTGCATATAACTAAATTCGAAAATCGCGTGGACCAGGGCCGCGAAATGGGTAAGGTCGTAGCCGCAAAAGCGCGTGAAAAGGGAATCGAAAAGGTGGTTTTTGATCGTGGGGGGTTTTTATACCATGGAATTATCAAAGCCGTCGCTGATGGAGCACGTGAGGGTGGATTGCAATTTTAGAGGAGAGAACTTTGTTAGCTGATACCGATGCCAATGGCTCAGAACTGAGCGAAGTTGTTGTTCAAAATAGTATCAGGCGCGTTTCTCATGTTCGCAAAGGAGGGCGACGTTTCAGCTTTAATGCCCTAGTCGTTGTTGGAGATCGAAACGGACGCGTTGGTATCGGAACCGGCAAGGCAGGTGAGATTTCCGAAGCGATTCGCAAGGGAACTGAGGCCGCCAAAAAAAACATCTTCACGGTTCCAGTTGTAGAGGGGACCATTCCCCACGAAGTCCTGGGACGTTTCGGGGCTTCAAAACTCATGCTGAAGCCCGCTGCCCCGGGTACCGGGGTTATCGCCAGTGGCGGGGTTCGGATTATACTTGAACTTGCAGGGATTCACGATGTTTTGACCAAGTCCCTAGGTTCCAATAATCCCCATAATGCCGTTAAAGCTACGCTCGACGGGTTAGGCCAATTGCGCAATGCAGAGGATATTGCCAGCCTGAGGGGAGTAGAATTGCAAACATTGAGGGGTTAGAAAGGGGCGATTCCGATGAAGCTGGCAATAAGACAAAGAAAAAGTGCCATTGGCAAAGCCAAGGGGCAAAAAGCTACAATACAGGCCTTAGGCATCAAACACCTCAACGAGCAGGTGGTACACCAAGATTCACCGCAAATCCGCGGTATGGTTCAAAAAGTTGCACATCTGCTCGAAGTGCGTGAAATTGAAGACTAGGATATATTCAAGGGTAAAATTATGCGGCTAGGTGAAATCAAATCTCCCCCAGGGTCTCGGCGCGATAGCAAGCGCCTGGGTTTGGGTACAGGTTCGGGCACAGGTAAGACAGCCGGGAAGGGGCATAAAGGGCAGCGTGCCCGTTCAGGTGCAAAGCGCGGTCGTCGCACCGATTTCGAAGGCGGCCAGAACCCCATGCACCGCCGGTTGCCAAAATTCGGGTTCTCTAACCAGATCTTCCGAAAAACTTTTCAGGTAGTAAATTTGGGAGCGCTTGAAGAGCGAGGCCTCGAAGGGGAGGTAGGCCCCGACGAGCTTGTCCAGGTAGGCCTCATTCGGAAGCGTTCCGAGCCTGTGAAAATTCTCGGTGATGGTGAACTAAGTCGTAGTCTCACAATCAGGGCGCACAAATTTTCCCAAGCCGCTACTGAAAAAATTGCACGGGCTGGTGGTAAAGCCGAGGTGATCTGAGGTGCTTCAGAGTTTTCAAAATTGTTTCAAGATCCCCGATTTGCGCCGTCGTATTTTGATTGCGATAGGTCTTCTTATCGTCTATCGAATAGGCGGGCAGATCACTGTTCCAGGTGTTAGCCTTCCAATACTTACAAGTTTTTTTGCCAATACCGGTGGGACTCTCTTCGGTCTTTACGATATGTTTGTTGGCGGAGCATTTACCAGAGCTACCATTTTCGCCCTCGGTATAATGCCCTATATCAGTGCTTCTATTATACTTCAATTGTTAGGTGCGGTGATTCCCTTTTTTCAAAAATTACAGCGCGAAGGTGAAGAGGGGCGCAAAAAAATCAACCAGTACACCCGGTATGGCACTGTATTTCTAGCAGTTGCACAATCGTTGGGCGTAAGCTATTTCCTTGAAAATATCTCTACCCAGGCGGGACCAGCGGTTGCCGAACCCGGATGGGCTTTTCGCCTTGCCACTATGATTACCATTACTACCGGTACTGTTTTAATCATGTGGTTGGGTGAACAGATTACAGAATATGGTATTGGCAACGGCATATCTTTGATAATTTTCATCGGGATTGTTGCTGAATTACCTTATGCCATCAAGAGTCAATACGATAATTTTCTGTTGAATAAAGGGGCCGGTACGAATATAATTGAGCAGCTTTTTTTAATCGCCCTTATGTTAGGAGTCGTAGCTTTTGTAATTCTGCTAACGCAAGGTCAGCGCCGAATACCGGTGCAGTACGCCAAACGCGTAGTTGGGCGGCGGGTCTATGGTGGCCAGACTACGAACATTCCCCTGCGTATCAACACCGCCGGTGTCATCCCAATTATTTTCGCCCAGTCGATCATGTTTTTACCGGGAACAGTAACACAGTTGTTCCCCGATAATGAATTGATGCAAACCCTGGGTAATTATTTCACGATGCAGTCCGCGTTTTACTGGTCTATTTATGCACTGATGATCGTATTTTTTGCGTATTTTTATACTGCTATTGTCATGGATCCGAATCAATTATCGGACAATATGAAAAAACATGGAGGGTTTATTCCAGGAGTTCGACCAGGGCCCAAGACAGCTTCATATATTGACAGAATTATGACCCGGATAACCCTCCCTGGTGCCATTGCGTTGGCCCTTGTTGCTGTCATTCCATTCTTTGTGACCCAGCAGTTCAATGTTAGCTCCTCATTTGCCCAGTTTTTCGGTGGGACAGGTTTGCTAATTATTGTCGGAGTAGCCCTCGATACCTTGCAACAACTTGAGTCGCAGTTAGTAACAAGGCACTATGATGGCTTTATGAAAAAGGGAAGAATCAAGGGACGCAGGTGAAAATTCTGTTTTTTTCAGGAGTTTTGTTGTGAAAGTTAAAGCATCTGTGGGTAAGCGTTGTTCAGAATGCAAAATTATTCGGCGCCATGGCATTGTACGTGTGATTTGCAAACGCAATCCAAGGCATAAACAGCGGCAAGGATAAAGGAGAATTCCCCTTTGGCACGTATTGCAGGTGTAGATTTGCCCCGAGATAAAAGAGTCGAGATTGGACTAACCTACATCTATGGGATCGGGCAAACAGTTGCCCGAAAGATAGTAGATCAGGCCGGGATTGGACCCGAAACTCGCACTAATGCATTGACTGAAGACCAGGTCAGCCAATTGCGGGCAATTATTGAGACCAATCATAAGGTTGAAGGAAGTCTGCGTGGCGATGTCAATATGAATATAAGACGGCTCATGGATACCGGAGCCTATAGAGGGTTGCGTCATCGCCGCGGGTTGCCTGCCCACGGACAGCGTACAAAGACAAATGCGCGTACGCGCAAAGGGCCACGACGGGCCATTGCGGGTAAAAAGAGAGCACCTCAAGCCTAACCAAAACTTAAAAAAAGGGGCGTACATTTGCCACCAGAGAGAACTCGTAGACGACGCAAAAAGGCCAAGCAGGTAGAATCAGTGGGAGTGGCACATGTCTTGGCTACCTTCAACAATACCATTATTACTCTTACCGACCGTCAGGGAAATGTCATTTCCTGGGCGACCCCTGGGAAAATGGGGGTCAAAGGTAGCCGAAAATCGACTCCATTCGCTGGTCAAATGGCAGCAGAAAAAGCTGCTCAAGAGGCTATGAGCGTTGGATTGAGACGGGTTGAAGTCTGGGTTAAAGGACCTGGAGTTGGTCGCGAATCTGCGATCCGCGCTTTGCAGGCCACTGGACTCGAGATTTCCGCAATAAGGGATGTTACTCCCATTCCCCACAACGGTTGTCGGCCACCCAAGCGGCGCCGAGTATAGACTAGGAGCAGCTGAATGAGTAGATATGTTGGTCCCAATTGTCGTTACTGTCGACGTGAGGGTACGAAGCTCTTTCTCAAAGGCGAGCGCTGTGTTCTTGAAAAGTGTGCATTTGAGAGACGTAGCTATGCCCCAGGACAGCATGGGCAACGCATGCGCCGCAAACAATCCGATTATAGCGTTCAGTTGCGTGCCAAACAGCAGTTGGCCCGCCTTTATGGAGTTCGAGAGGGACAGTTTAGAGGCTACTATAATGAAGCAACAAGAGTGCCTGGTGTAAGTGGAGAAAACCTTCTGCGTCTTTTAGAAGGGCGCCTGGACAATGTTGTATATCGGCTGGGTTTTGCCCCCTCGCGCAAAGCAGCCCGTCAACTAGTTCGCCACAATCATATCGTTGTTAACGGGCGGCGAGTAAATATCCCTTCTTATTTGACCAGTCCTGGTGAGAATATCCAGGTGGCAGAGAAGAGCCGACAGCTCGAAGCCGTTCACGAGTCTTTAAGGCGTGCACGTGAGGTGGTTCCCTGGCTTTCAGTAGACAAAGTCAACCTGCAGGGTACCGTTCTGGAAAAGCCGAACCGGGAAGACATCCCGACGGTAGCTGAAGAACAGATCGTCATAGAATTTTATTCGCGAGTTTAAATTTTTGAGCTTCTTATGGCTTTGTCCTCTTTACACGGAATAAAAGGGAGCTAGGTAGACCTATGAAAATAGAAGGTCTCCAGATGCCGAGGACCGTCGAAATTAGCAAAGACAACCTCAGCGAGACTTACGGTGAATTTGTAGTCCAGCCACTTGAACGAGGATATGGGGTCACTTTGGGCCACTGCTTGAGGAGAATACTGGTCTCTTCCATTCAGGGGGCTGCAATTACCCGGGTGAGCCTTGAAGGTGTTCAGCATGAATTTTCTACGATTACTGGGGTACGTGAAGATGTTCCCGAGATTATTCTCAACCTCAAGGAAGTCGCCATTCGATATCATGGCGAAGAGGAGCGTACCCTGCGGGTTGAAATTAATGGTCCGGGTGAGTTTTATGCCAGGGATTTAGCGGTAGACCCCAGTATCGAGATTATGAATCCCGACCTTTACCTCGCCACCCTATCAGAAGATGCTGAACTAAAGATGGATTTTACAGTGGGTCAGGGGCGTGGTTATGTTTTTGCCGAAGAAAATAAAAACACCGAGCACCCTATTGGGGCCATAACTCTCGATGCCAATTTTTCCCCCGTTTTAAAAGTGCATTACGATATCGAAAATGCTCGAGTTGGTATGCGAACAGATTACGACAAACTCAGTTTGAGGATTACGACTGATGGTGCCGTAAAACCGGAAGATGCCGTTGCCCAAGCCGCCAAGATTCTTACTGAACATTTGGAACTCTTCATCAATTTTGACGATGGTTCAGAGGCTCCCGAGGAAAAAATAGTTGATGAAGAAACCAAGCGCGTGGCGAAGTTGCTTGCTATGTCGGTCGATGAATTGGAACTTTCAGTCAGGTCTGCCAATTGTCTAAGAGCTGCTGGGATTACGCATTTGAGGGAACTTTGCTCGCGTACCGAAAGCGAGATGTTGAAATACCGAAATTTCGGCCGTAAATCCCTAAATGAATTGGGAGAGATTTTGGTAACGCTTAATCTCAACTGGGGTATGGATCTGGCGCCTTATGAGGATGTTGAAATCGATGATGATGTTCCCAGCCCCCTTGCCGAGGAATTTTGAAATATCTTAGGATAACCTAAAAATGAGACATGGTAAAAAAGTAGCCAAATTAAGACGTAAGCACAGCCATCGAAAAGCGATGTTTGCCAACATGGTTACATCCCTTTTTGAAAACGAGATTATCCATACGACAAGTGCCCGGGCTAAAGAAGTCAGAAGGACTGCAGAACATATGATCTCTTTTGCCAAGCGCGGCGACCTTCATGCGCGCCGCCAGGTTCTGCGTTTTATCGCCAATAAGAAAATAGTAGGTAAACTTTTCGAAGAACTTGGTCCCCGCTATGGGAGCAGAAATGGTGGGTATACCCGGATTGTAAAAACCGGTCCCCGGCGTGGCGATGCAGCATCTATGTGTATTCTCGAGCTGGTGGACCGCGTTGAAACTGCACCTGCAACTCAAGAGTCAGCCGAAGTTGACACCAGTGCCGATGAAGGGGTTCAGTCCGGCGAAAAGACGGAGACAGCCGCAGCAAACAAAGACTAAAGAAAACAAAGGCTAAATTACTCTAAAGTCCTATTAAAAAAAGACGAGGCGAGAAGCAGAACATCTCACCTCGTCTTTTTTATCTTTGGTCATATTATACTAGGTGGAAAGCTGGAATGAAACGAGGAGAAAAAATAGTCGCTTCTGTGGAGAAATTGACCAGACAAGGGGATGGGATTGCCTTTTGTGAGGGCAGAGAAATTGTAATCTATCGCACGGTGCCTGGTGATAAGGTAGAAGCAGAGATAAAAAGGAAGCGCAAAGGTCGATTTGAGGCAACTGTTGTTGACTTTTTAGAATATGGGCGAGAACGTCAGCCGGCAGACTGCCAGCACTTTGGGATTTGTGGCGGATGCCGATGGCAGGATATCGCCTATGAAGAGCAGTTGAAGATCAAGGAACAAATGGTCCTGGATGCCTTGGCAGAAAAGGGTTTAGGAGTTGCAGATGTACGTTCGATAATCGCCAATCAAACGCCATTATTCTATCGCAATAAAATGGAGTTTTCCTTTGGCATGGATCATCAAGGCCATCTACAATTGGGACTCCATTTGAGGGGCCGATTTAACCAATTATTTAATGTTGTAAGGTGCTGTTTGCAATCCGAGTTATCCAATCGGATTCTCCAGA
>MDTE01149524.1_pt1 | contig 11235 bp, 11 predicted proteins | sample 811231 | NCBI WGS metagenome assembly MDTE01 (sample SAMN05326651, study PRJNA326480) | marine metagenome | isolation source: seawater | place: Indian Ocean: Red Sea | collected 2010 | reverse complement strand
TCTTTATTATCAATTTCAATATCTATTGAGTCAATATCAGCAAAACGCTTAAATAAAACCGACTTTCCCTCCATGACTGGCTTTGAGGCAAGTGAACCTAAATTTCCTAATCCTAGAATCGCACTTCCGTTACTAATGACCGCAACAAGATTCCCTTTACTTGTGTAGTCATATGCTAAATCAGGATTTTTTGCTATTTCTTTAACTGGTGCCGCTACTCCAGGCGAATATGCGAGGGATAAATCTCTTTTTGTAGTTAAAGGTTTTGAAGAGCCTATCTCAATTTTGCCTGACTTTCCCTCTATATGAAAATCAAGAGCTTCTTTATCTGAATAGTGATCAATCTCTGTTTTTTTTGGCATTTAGATTAATGAGTATGTAATATAAAAAATAATAATTCACTAAAAATTTATGGCCTAATTAAGAATTTATGAACTTACTATCTTCAGCAACAGTATTTAGTTTTTTTACGTTAATTAGTAGAATTTTGGGTTATCTTCGAGATATCTTAATAGCCGTATTTCTTGGAGCTTCAATATATGCTGATGCCTTTTTTGTAGCATTTAGATTACCAAATACTTTTAGACGATTATTTGCTGAAGGAACATTTAATGCAGCGTTTATACCCAGTTACAATTCTGCCAAAGTTGAGGATAAAAAAAAAGGGAAAAAATTTGCTGACGACGTTTTAAGTTCTTTATTATTAATTTTATTGTTTATAGTTACGATAGTAGAGATTTTCACACCTTATTTAATTTATGTTATCGCACCGGGTTTTTTAGATGATCAAATCAAATTTAATTTAGCTATTGAATTAACAAGAATTACATTTCCATTTTTATTATTTGTAAGTCTATCATCTTTTTTTGCTGGAATACTTAATACTAATAATAAATTTGCCGCTGCTGCTGCTGCACCTATTATTTTAAATGTGGTTTTGATTTTAAGTTTAATTTATTCTTTTATTAAAGGGTTAGATTTTGCAAAGCAGCTTTCTTATGGAGTTACTATTGCAGGTATAATACAATTGTTTTTTCTAATATACGTAACTAAAAATTTTTACAAACCTGCGCTAAATTTTAGCCTAAGGTTCAGTAAAAAAGTAAAATTTTTTTTTAAAAAACTATTACCAAGCATTTTATCTTCAGGGATTACACAAATAAATATTTTAGTTGGAACAATTATTGCTTCTTTTCAATCAGGTGCAGTTTCTTATCTTTATTATGCTGATAGAGTTTATCAAATTAATCTTGCTATAGCAGGAATAGCTGTTGGTACCGTTTCTTTGCCAGTTCTTTCTAAAGCTTTTAAAATGAAAAATGTAAAAAAAATTTCTAACATTCAAAATAAATCTTTCGAACTCTCATTACTATTTTCAATACCTGCAAGTTTTGGATTAATATTAGCTTCGAATGAAATAGTAAATGCATTATTTGGATATGGATCGTTTTCTATAAATGATGTTGAAATGACAGCAGCTGCCTTAAAGTTCTTTGGGTATGGTGTACCAGCATTTGCACTAATTAAAATATTTTCTAATTTCTTTTTTGCAAGAGATAATACAAAAACACCTTTCTACATTTCTGTATTTATTGTTTTTTTAAATATTTTAATTAGCGTTAGTTTATTTAATAGAATTGGATTTATAATAATTCCAATAGCTACATCTATTTCAACTTGGGTTGGAATTTTAATTTATATATATTTATTAAATAGTAAAAAAATTTTATTATTAAAAATTCAATTAATGATAAATTTTATAAAAATATTGATTTCGACAACTATAATGTCTTCCATATTGCTATTTTTTTTAGAAAAGTTCGCAAATTATTTAGACTATAGCTATAATTATAAAGCAGTTTATTTAATATCAATTGTCAGTTTTGTGGGTATGCTTTATTTATTATCATGTTATTTATTGGGAGTATTAAAACTAAAAAATTATAAAACAAATTAATGAGTAAAAAAAAATTAGTATTTTCAGGTGTGCAACCAACAGGGAATCTTCACTTAGGAAATTATTTAGGAGCACTTAAAAATTTTGTTTCTTTACAAAAAGAGATGGAATGTATTTATTGTGTTGTTGATCTCCATGCTATTACTGTTTTTCAAAAGCCTAAAGAGTTACATAATAATGTGCTAGAAACTACAGCTAGTTTTTTAGCAACTGGATTAGATCCTAATAAAAGTATAATTTTTAATCAATCTTCAGTCTCTGGTCACGCTGAGCTTGCTTGGATTTTGAACTGTACATCAAGAATTGGTTGGCTAAATAGAATGACTCAATTTAAAGATAAAGCCGGATCGGATAAAGAAAAAGCCAGTGTGGGGCTCTACATTTATCCAAATTTAATGGCAGCAGATATTTTACTTTACAAAGCAACCCATGTTCCAGTAGGAGCAGATCAAAAGCAGCACTTGGAATTATCTCGTGATATTGCTCAAAAATTTAATAATGACTTTGATTGTAAAGATTTCTTTCCATTACCAGAGCCATTAATATCTAAAAATATTTCTAGAATTATGAGTTTAAGAGATGGAACAAAAAAGATGAGTAAATCTGAAGAATCTGATTATTCAAGAATAAACTTAAAAGATTCAGCCGATGAAATAAATCAAAAGATAAAAAAAGCAAAGTCAGATACTGTCCCAATACCAAGTGAAATACAGTCACTTCATAAAAAGCCAGAGGCTTTGAATCTTTTAACTATTTATGCTGAACTAACAAAAAATAGTTTAGAAAAAGTTATTTCAGAAATGTCAGGAAAAGAGTACTCCTTTTTAAAAACTAAATTAGCTGAAGTTTTAGTTAATGAAATAACACCAGTTGGAAAAGAAATTCAAAAATTACTTAAGGATAGGTCGCATTTAAAAAATATTTTAAAAAAAGGTACCGAAAAAGCTAACATTATTGCTGAGGAAAACTTGAAAAATATACGTGAAAAAGTAGGTTTGATATAATATAAATTCATAATGATACAAACTGAAACTACACCGAATCCTGACTCTTTAAAATTTTTGTCTGAAAAGACACTATCAACTATTGGAACTGAAGAATTTAAAAAAGATAAAGAAAGTGAAATAAAGATACCTTTCGTAAAAGAATTACTAAACTTTAAAGGTGTAGAATTGGTATTATTATCTGAAAAATTTCTCTCAGTAAAAAAAACTAAAGAAGTCTCATGGAACGAGCTAAAACCTATGGTGATTTCTCACTTAAATGACTATTTCGAGAAAAATAACGAGCCGATACTAAAAGAAGGTAAAAAGACAAAGGAAATAAGCGAGTCCGACAATGAAATTGTTAATAAAATTATTGAAGTTTTAGATACCAAAATACGTCCAGCTGTGGCAAGAGATGGTGGGGATATAAAATTTAAATCTTTTGAAAATGGAGTCGTAAAAGTTCAACTGCAAGGCAGCTGCTCAGGTTGTCCAAGTTCTTTAATGACTTTAAAACAAGGAGTTCAAAATCTTTTAAAACACTACGTAAAGGAAGTAAATTCAGTTGAGGCTATACAATGAAAAAAAAATTAAGTTACAGAGATAAACTTATTGAGCTTGCTTACATTTATGATGTAAAGGAAATTAAAGACTATGAAAGAAGTAGAAAAAACTTAACCACTGGTCAACTAGAATTAATACTTAAAAAAAACAAGATAATAATTCCTAAAGATTTTAAATCTAACTTTTTACGAGATAATATAATCAAGCCGGTAGGAAAAATTAAATCAAACTTAAATGAGTTTAAAGAAAATAAAATAAAAGATAAAAATAGAGCTTTAAGAAAGTTAGAAAATTTTAAATTAGATACAAATAGAAAAATTGGTAGAGCACTTAAAGATTTTTGGAATAATCTAGGTAAAATAGGACTAAACTTTTTAAATATAATTCCAAAATTAGGTCAAGTTGTTATTGAATTTTTTGGTAAATTATTTACTGACTTATTTCATGGAATATACAATCAGCAAATTGAGCCCCAAAAAGCTAAAAAAGTAATCATTGCAATCACCCTTATTGCAGCAATCACAACTCTAGGATTTAGTGGTATAAATTATTTTGCTAAAGACAACATTGCTTTTAAAAAAGATGAGCCAAAAAAAGAAGTAAAAATACCTGAAATTAAAAAAAAGCAACCCGAGATTAAAAAAAAAGAAGTTAAAAAACCCGAAATAAAAAAAGAAGTTAAAAAACCTCAAAAGAAAGAGAAACAAAAGTTAGAAGTAAAAAAGAAAAATGTCGACGAAGTGATTTTGCCTAATCTGAATTTAAAAACTGAAACTGTTTTGAATCTTTTTAAAGATGTGGAATACGATCTAGGGCAGGTTCGATCAAAAAAGGTAGTTAAACCAATTTATTTTACTCAGTTCCCTAGAGATCTGGATGAATTACAAAGCACTAAATTAAAGAAAGAAACTTTTATTAAAATAGTGCTTCCATTAATTGTTGCTGAAAATGAGAGAATTCTAGCTGATAGGGAAAAATTAAAAGTTTTATCTAAGAAAAAATTTACTACAGATCTTGAAAAACAATGGCTAAGACAAAAACTACTAGAATATAAAGTAAAAAAAGGAGATCTAAAACAACTATTAACAAGGATGGATATCATTCCAACTTCGATAGCATTGGCACAAGCAGCTAAAGAAAGTGGTTGGGGGACATCTCGGTTTGCTTTGGAGGGGAATGCTATTTTTGGTCAATGGACATGGAGTGGCCAAGGCATTGCTCCGCTTGACAGAGAAAGCAACAAGAATCACAAAATCTTAAAATTTCCAATTTTACGAGCATCTGTAAAAGCTTATCAAAATAATTTGAACACTCATAAAAGTTATCAAAAATTTAGACAGAAAAGATTAAATTTAAGAGATAAAAAAAGAAAAATTTCTGGTCTTGAATTAACTGAAACTCTTAACAACTATGCTCAGACAGGATCTGAATACACAAAAATTCTAAATCAAATTATAAGACAAAATAGACTAACAGATTTTGAGCCTGTGAGATTAGTGAATTCTGTAAAAAAAATAGAACTCAGCTCTTAAACTATTTATCACTTACAACGAACTGAATGCCTAACCATCTCCAAAAACCACTTGGATCTCTAAGAGAACAATTTATTCTTCCTCTTTCACCGATAAACTTTTCATTTATATCAATCTTCAAGGTGTTATCATTTAAAAAACTTATTTTAGATTGCCGCCATCTGTCTCCTTCATTTGAAAAGCAATTTAATGATTTTAAGTTTTTAATACCATCGTAAAACTCAATTTTTACTTCAGGTGGATTTTGATTTTGTAAAAGATATTTTTCCTCAGGTTGTATGTTTTTATACTTGAAAGGCAATGTCTTCATTAAAGATTTGAATCTTTCTATTTCTCCATATTTTTCGTTAATAGGATATCTAGGCAATTCATAAAGATCTTTAGTTTCATCCATTACACCTGAATGTTGCCCAAATGCATATTTGAAATTTAATGATTTAATTATATTTTTAAATTCAATGCTATATTCACCAAATGGGTAGGAGAAAAAATTTGAATTTCCTCCAAGTTCTTTTTCAAAAATAGCTATTGATTTTTCAATATCAGCTTTAATTGACTCACTATTTTCATCTACTAAATATTCGTGAGTATGACTATGATTGCCTATTTCAACAAAATCTTCTTTACTTATTTCTCTTATTTGATCCCAAGTCATGTAATTGAAAGCCCCAACTTCTCGCGTACTAACAAATAGAATAAATGGAATTCTTTTCTCCTTTAATATCGGCCAGGCATTTTTGTAGAATGACGAAAATCCATCATCAATAGTTAAAAGTATTTTTCTTTGGGATTTATTGTTTTTTAGTTCATCTTCAAATTTTTTAGGATTAATGAAATTGATATTATTTTCCTCAATTATTTTAATGTGTTCTAGGAAATTTTTCACTTTAACATTAGTGGAGGGATACTTATTTTCCTCAAATCTATGATACATTAAGGATATAATTCCATAATCATCCATATCTTTTATTTTCGCGTCAGAAAATGCATAGCTTTGAAAAGTTAAAGTAGATATAGATAAATAAATGATCAAAGATTTTATTATCTTAAATTGCATAGGTAAAAATGATAAAATTGGTATGCGTGTTAAAGAAAGGTTTTACATTCATGAGCTTAGCTATAAAATTAATAAAAATGATTTATTAGTTTCAAGCATATTAAATCTTGTAAATAAATACAAAGTAAATCTAGATAATGAATTTTCTATAATTGTTAATATTGGACCTGGCAGTTTTTCGACAATTAGAGCCTCCTTATCTGTTGCTAAAGGAATGAAATTTTCAAACAATGTGAATTTATTTGGGTTTATTAATTCTAATTTAAAGCAATTTGACCTTGAAAATATTGAACTTTTAATAGGAAATGGATTATTACAAAATAAATTGATTAAACCGATCTATTTAAGTTAAATTATTATTTATGAATACAATTGAGGAAAAATGTCAACAAAAAGGAGTCAGACTTACTGATCAAAGAAAGACTATCGCTAAAGTATTATCAGAGTCCAAAGAAGTATACGGATCAAAAGACCATCCAGATGTTGATGAGCTTCATAAGAGAGTCAACGTAATAGACAATAAAATTAGCATCGCTACAGTTTACAGAACAGTTAAACTTTTTGAGGAAGCAGGGATATTAATTAAACATGATTTTAAAGCTGGTAAGGCTAGGTATGAAATAAATGATGATCACAGTCATTTAATTGACATTAATAGTGGTGAAATTATAGAATTTGTTGACAAAGATATTGAAGCACTTCAAGAAAAAATAGCAAAAAAACTAGGATATAATCTTGTCGATCATAAACTTGAACTTTATGGTTCAAAAATAAAAAAATAATTTGCAAAAAAAAATTTTTATCAAAACCTTCGGTTGTCAAATGAATGAATACGATAGTAATCGTATTTTAGATTTAACGAGAAAAATAAATTATTTTCCAACAAAAAATATAAATGAAGCAAGTTGTTACATTCTTAATACTTGTCATATAAGAGAAAAAGCCACTGATAAAGTTTATCATGATATTGGAAGAGTAAAAAAAAAGTTCAAAAACAAATTAAAACCAATTGTTTTAGTTACAGGCTGTGTAGCTCAAGCAGAAGGAGAAGTTTTACTTAAAAAGGAAAAATATATTGATGCTGTAATTGGTCCGCAATCTTATCATCAAATAAATGATATAATCTTAAAGTCAGAACAAAAAGCAAAATCAATTAATTCTACAGAGTTTGATGTAGTGGAAAAATTTGACACATTAAATGCATTAAAAAATTCAGATAATAAAATTTCCTCGTTTTTAACAATTCAGGAAGGTTGTGACAAATTTTGTAAATTTTGTGTTGTACCTTATACAAGAGGGGCAGAATATTCTCGTTCCTTAAAAGAGATAATATTAGAAGCTAATCAGTTAGTAGATAATGGAGCAGTGGAAATTAATTTATTAGGCCAAAATGTTAATGCTTACAACTCCGAAGGAAAAAAGCTATCAGATTTGATATTTGAAATTTCAAAAATTAAAGATTTAAAAAGAATCAGGTACACTACATCACATCCAAAAGATTTTACTGATGATTTGATAATGGCACACCAAGACTGTGAAAAGTTAATGCCATTAATACATTTACCGGTTCAAAGTGGTTCAGATAAAATTCTTAAATCTATGAATAGAAAACATACCATTAAAGAATATTTGTATATTTTAGAAAAATTAAAAAAAGTAAATTCAAATATTAAATTTTCAAGTGATTTTATAATAGGATACCCTGGAGAAAACTATAAAGATTACCAAAAGACTGTAAATTTAATGAAAGAGATAAAATTTATTAATTCATATTCTTTTGTTTATAGTGCAAGACCAGGAACTCCTGCTTACAATTTAGCCACTATCGATCAAAATGAAGCTAAGAAAAGATTAGGACAATTTCAAACTATTGCAGAAAAAATAAAGACGGATTATAGAAAAGATTTAATAGGCAAGACTTTTAATGTCTTATTTGAGAATAGAATTAAAAATGAAAATAAATATTTTGGTAGAGATGAATTTTATAATTCAGTTATAGTTGAAAGCGATAAAGATTTAATAGGAAAAATAAAAGATATTAAAGTTTTACAGGTAAATCAGAACACATTATTCGGAGAAAAAATATTTAATTCAAATAACACAATTAATGCTGCTTAAATAAATGTCAGAAATAAGTAAACTAGAACAGATCTTAACTATAAAAAAAATAGATAAAGAGACAGTTAATATTTCAATTAATGATAATGAAATGCTAATGTCTATTGTAGGGCAGTTTGACCAAAACTTAAAAAATCTTGCTAAATTGACAACTACAGATGTTTACTTCAGAGGAAACTCCATTACATGTAAAGGAAATAAAGAAAAATTAAATTCTTTTTGTGATGCAATAAAGTTTTTGATAAACAAATATTTTATAACAAGTATAATTGAGAAAGAGGATATAATTTTATCAGTGAAAAAAAATTTAGAAATAGAAAAAGACTCTAACGTTGAGTCCTTTAAACAATTAATAAAAACTCCAAAAAAATCAGTAATAGCTAGATCGGAAAAACAATCTGAATATATCAAAGCTCTAAAAGAAAACGATATTATAATGTCACTTGGGCCTGCAGGAACTGGAAAAAGTTTTTTAGCTGTTTCAGTGGCAATTACTTTGTTAATGGAGAAAAAAATTGAAAGAGTAATTTTATCAAGACCTGCTGTAGAAGCTGGAGAAAAGTTAGGTTTCTTGCCAGGAGACATGAAAGAAAAAGTAGATCCTTACTTAAGACCTCTATATGACGCGCTTTATGAATTATTTGGATCAGAAAAGATAGAAAAAAAAATTGAGTCAGGTGAAATTGAAATTGCACCTTTGGCTTTTATGCGTGGTAGAACTCTTAAAAATTGCTTTGCAATTTTAGATGAAGCTCAAAATGCTACAGAAACTCAAATTAAAATGTTTTTAACTAGAATAGGTGAAAACTCCAAACTTGTAGTTAATGGTGACCCTAGCCAAGTAGATTTAATTAACAAAGCACAATCAGGTTTAGTTAAATCAAAAAATATCTTAAAAGATTTGAAAGAAATAAAAATTATTGAGTTTGACCATTATGATGTTGTAAGACATCCACTTGTCTCAAAAATAATTAGGGCTTATCAAAAGAGAAGCACTGATGATAAAGTTTAATGTAATTGTTAATAATAAAAATTGGCATCGATTTTTAAAAAAACCGAACAATTATATTGATCAAAAAATTAAAATATTAAATTCAAAAGAAAAAGTTTTTTTTAAAAAAAAAATTTTTTGTTCTTTGTTACTTTCAAATAATAAAGAAATAAAAGACTTAAATTATAAATTTAGAAAAAAAAATAAAACTACAGATGTGTTATCTTTTCCTTTTCAGTCAAAACAAGAATTCAAACGTAACCTAAAAAAAGAAAAGGAAATATATTTAGGAGACATTATTGTAAATTTAAGCAAAATTAAAAATAAAAATAAAATATCAAAATTTAAAATAGAATTTGATAAGCTTTGGATACATGGCTTAGTTCATCTTTTGGGACACGATCATAAAAATGAGAAAGACTTTTTAAAAATGAGTTTAGTTGAAAAAAAATATATGAATTTAATAAATGGTTGAATTTCTTTTAAATAACCGTTTTTTTATAGTATATGTAAGCCCGTTTCTTTTGGGTTCATTAACAACGATTTCATTTTAACCATTTAATTTAACAATAATAAATTTTGTAATTCTGCCCTTAATTTTTTTTTTTATAGTATATATAAATAAAAAGTCTAAAAACGTTTATAGAAAGAGACCATATAAAAAAAATTTTTTTTTATTTGGCCTAATGTTTGGTTTTGGCTTTTATTTAAGTGGTATTTCATGGATTACTAATTCACTTACATTTGATAATAATTTTAAAATTTTAATCCCATTTGCATTAATTCTTATTCCTTTAATACTCAGTTTCTTTATGGCGTTTACATTTTTAGTAATTGGCCCTTTTTTAAAATATAATTTACAATCAATTTTGATTTTTTCTGGATCTTTGGCTTTTTCGGATTATTTAAGATCAAAAGTTTTAACAGGATTTCCTTGGAACATGTGGGCTTACTCAACTAATTGGATGGTTGAGTTTATACAGATTTCAAATAACATAGGGTTAAATGCTTACAACCTTGTTGTAATTACTTTATTTACATCGCCAATAATTATTCTCTTCAAATATAATTTAATAAAAAAACTTTTTTCTGTTTCATTGATTGTAGTTATTATTCTGACCTTATTTATTTACGGTAATTTACAGATAAATAAGAATAAAGCCCTATTAGTAAACACAGATAAAAAAATTTTCGTAAAAGTTATTTCGCCTAATTTTGACCTGAAGTACGGCTTAGATAAACATGATATTGAGCAAAGATTTAAAAAACTAATTAGATATAGTGAACCAGATAAAAATAAAAAAACTTTATTTATTTGGCCTGAAGGAGTTTTTAGTGGTTATGATTTTAACGAAATTTCAATTTTTAAAAAGCTCATCTCATCGAACTTTTCCCAAAGTCATCAAATTATTTTTGGTGTAAATACATTAGATCCAAAAGAAGGAAAATTTTATAATAGTATGTTGGTAGTAAATAATAATTTTGAAATAATTCAAAGTTATAACAAAAGAAAACTCGTTCCATTTGGGGAATTTTTACCTCTAGAAAATTTTCTTAATAAATTTGGATTAAAAAAAATTACAGAAGGACACGGGTCTTTTTTAAAGGGAAACAATAATAAAAACTTTTTAATCAACGATCTAAATATACTCCCCTTGATTTGTTATGAGGTAATATTTACAGAATTTGTCCAAAACTCAGATAGCGCCACAAACCTAATTATTAATATTTCCGAGGATGGTTGGTTTGGAGATTCTATTGGTCCAGATCAACACTTTTCAAAATCAATTATGCGAGCTGTAGAGAACAATACTTTTCTTCTTAGATCAGCAAATAAAGGAGTGAGTGCGATAATAGATAATAAAGGTAATATAATTAAACAATTAAATCGAAATGAAGCTGGAAATATAGAATTTGAAGTGCCGTTAATAAAATCAAATAAAATTAAAAATGATTTGATCTTTTTTGTTCTTTTAATTACATATCTTTTTACCTTTGTAATTTTCAAAAAAAATGAAAAATAATTATCT
>MDTE01126626.1_pt1 | contig 11236 bp, 12 predicted proteins | sample 811231 | NCBI WGS metagenome assembly MDTE01 (sample SAMN05326651, study PRJNA326480) | marine metagenome | isolation source: seawater | place: Indian Ocean: Red Sea | collected 2010 | reverse complement strand
TAAGTAATAGGAGCTATAAGCCATGACTGCCAATGTCGCCTTAACAGATACCTTTGACCAATGGAGAGTCAAGACTAATGAGGTTGTGGTAATGACACAAACTGATGGAATGAGTAATTTCATTAAGATTTTGGACACCACAAATTCTACAAGTAATACTACTGGCTCAATTATCACCGCAGGAGGTATAGGTATCGCCAAATCGGCAGTGATAGGAGAAGATTTAAGAGTACATGGAGATGTTATAACTGATGGAGATACTACGATAAGTGGTAATCTTGTTTTTGGAGATGCAGATACAGATCAAGTAACATTTTCAGCAGATATTAATTCCAGTTTAATTCCAAATGCCAACCTTACTTTTAATGTTGGTAATACTACAATGCAATGGGCAAATACTTGGACAGGGCATTTAGGAGTAACACAAAAAACTGATTCTGGAAAACCTGCCGTTACAATTACTTCAACAGATACAGATCAAATCGCAGTAAGTGTTACTGCAAGTCAGGTTGATGCTGATGTTTTAGATATTGCAGCTGACTCATTAACTACATCAAAAGTTATTGATATTACTGCTGATGCACTTACTACTGGGTCTGCACTTTATATTGATTCTGATTCATCTTCTACTTCTACACGAAGTATTGCAAGTATAATTCAAAATCACGCATCCGCAACAGGCTCAACTGCTCTTACAGTACAAGCTGATGCAGGAAGAGGATTATTTATTGATACAGATCTTGCCGATGGTGGATATGCACTTGAAATAGATTCAGAACAAACAACTACAAATACAGCCAAGATAGCATCAGTTGGAACTTCTGGAACAATGTTGGAAGTATCTCACGCTGGAGTATTAACAGGAAAAGTTATTGATATTACAGCAGATGCCGCTACTACTGGTACTGGTATCAATATGTCGATGGACGGATTAACTACTGGTTCGGCTCTATCAATTACTTCTGATTCTGCAAGTACTGGTACAAGAAATATTGCAAGTATAGTTCAAGATAATTCATCTGCTTCTGGTTCAACTACTCTTTATCTACAAAATGATCATGCAACTGCTGATGCATTACTCGCAAAGGGAGCAGTAACAGTAGGTGTAGATGATACAGGACACGATGTTAAGTTTTTTGGAGCAACGGCTTCAGCATATATGTTATGGGATGAATCAGAAGATGATTTAGTCTTAGCCGGTGTAGCAGCTTTAAGTATAGACAATACCACAGATGCTACTGGAACAACAGATGGATCATTTCATACAGATGGTGGTGTAGGTATAGCTAAAAAATTATATGTTGGAACAGATTTACATGTAGATGGAACAGCTAATCTTGATGCAGTAGATATTGATGGAGCATTACAACTTGATAGTACACTTTCAGTTGGTGTAGATGATACAGGATATGATGTTAAGTTTTTTGGTGATACCGCAAGTAAATATTGGATGTGGGACACTTCAGGTGACCAAATGAAAATTGTTGGATCTTCTGACCAAACTGGAGCAGCACAACTTACAGGAACATTAACAGTTGGTGTAAACGATACTGGACATGATGTTATATTTTATGGTGCCGCAGCAGGTGCTTTGATGATGTGGGATGAGTCAGATGATTCTCTTATAGTTAGAGGTGCAACTGCTGACCACGCTACAGATTCAGCCGGTAGAATAGTATTACAAACTGCTCAAGTAGCAGTAGCTGATGGGGATATATTAGGTCGTATTGATTTTAATGCCCCATTAGAATCAGACGGAACAGATGCACTATTGGCAGCCGCTTCTATTTGGTGTGAAGCTGATGATACTTTCGCCGCAGATAATAACTCAGGAGAATTAGTCTTTGCAGTTGGAGCATCAGAAGCTGCAGCTGAAAAAATGAGACTTGATCATGATGGTAATCTGGGTATAGGAACATCAGCCCCTTCCGCAAAATTGGAAGTAAATGGTACTATTACAGAAACTTCCATGAGAGAAACTAAAACCAACATTGAAAATATGAGTGGTATGTTACCAACAGTCTTGCAGATGCAAGGTGTTAAGTATGATTGGAAAGATGATTCTTATGGTGGAAAAGACAATTTCGGATTTATTGCAGAAGATATGCAAACAATTTGTCCAGAATTAGTGTCTTGTGATCAAGAAGGTAAAGCAAGAGGAATTCAATATACGAAAATGACAGCCGTTCTTGTTGAAGCAATTAAAGAACAACAAGCTCAAATTGATGAATTGAAATCTAAATTAAACTAAAATTCTTAAAGCATAAATAATCTAAAGGAGTATATAATAAATGGCAAATTTAGTCGCAACCACAATTACTGGGGCAATGACAGCAACAGGAGATATTACTGCTTATTATTCTTCTGATGAACGGCTTAAGACCAATATTAAACCTATCGAAAATGCTCTTGATAAAGTTCATAAAATTAATGGTGTAGAATTTGATTGGAACGAAACTGGATTAGAAAATGATCCCAATAGAGCAAAACATCTTCATAATGTTGGTGTTATAGCACAGGAAATATATGCAATCATGCCTGAAGTAGTTCATGAAAGAGTTGATGGTTTCTTAGCTGTAGATTATGAACGAATGTGTGCATTATTAATTCAAGCAATTAAAGAACAACAGGAAGAAATTAACAATCTTAAAATAGATGTAGTAAAACTCTGTGAAGAATCACATGTACACGGCAATGAGGAATAATAATGGCTACGAATTCCGGTGTATATCGCATAGGAGAAAAATTCACCTTTTCTATGGTAAAGGATGGTAATGGTAAGGGTCCTCAACTAACAGAGGATGCTGATGATGTACTATATACAGTTACCGGAAAAGATTTAATGTCTGAAGCCGCTCTTACAGATTCCGGATATGATGGTAATACGGATGAATCTGTTTACAATATTACGGCGACAAGAGATAGTGATAAACACCAAATTACTTTTTATCTTCAAGGTGTTGAAGGAGATGAAGTTTCAGATGGAGCAGAAGCAGAAACCTTAAAGAATACTCAAGACGCAAATAGAGCTCCAAGTTCGGATAATATTACTGGTTCCGGAGTTAAAGAACCTGATGGTGCATTAGATTATAAAGCACCAACAACACCTGCAGGTGCATTTGTAGATCAAGGAACAGTAGTTGAACCCTCTGCTCGTACAAGAGGAAACACAGGATCTTATGAGTCTGGGTTTGCAGTAGCGACAGAAGAAGAAGCTGCAAGTGATTTTCCATCTTAGTAAAATATTTTTAAATTAAACACAAGGATTAGTACCATGTATGAAATTTCAGATGAAACTTTAAAGAGAGATATTGAATCTCTTGAGGGTGCTACAAATAAACTTAAAGCCCTTAAGGCCATCAAATTTAGATGGACTGAAGAAGCAATTAAATCTCGTAACTTAACTGTTGATGACGGCGAAAATCCTCTTAAAGAGATCGGTGTTACTGCGCAGTCAGTAAAAGAAGTTTTGCCTGAATTGGTTCAAGAACGTGCTGATGGAACATTAACAGTAAATTACCTTAAGTTAGTACCCGTTGCTATAGCAAGTATACAAGAATTAAAGACTACTGTAGATGATTTATTGAAAAGAGTTATTTTTTTAGAAATGAATAAGAAGAAATAAGGAGAAAAATTAATGGCAGTCCCAGGCTCTGAAGTATCAGCTTCCCAAATTCGAACGGCAATGACTGGATCAAACCCAGGCTCTGTCGCGACACCTTTAGGTGCTTTGTATCGAGATAATGATGCAGGTACTCCTGGCACAGCTATTCAGCCACCCAATATACGAAGAAATGTACCTATACCAGATGAAGAAACAGCTGGTCAAATATCTATGACTCAATTTAGAAGTACTTCGGGTGTTGAAACTCTTACTAAACCATTAACTACACAATCCCCTAATCCTACACCGGCACATAATACTTGGACTGGTTCACCACATTCTGATGTTCAATCTACGGGTAAATATCAAGGTAGTGCACCTACAAGTGCGGCATCTGGTGTTCATTCTACTGTTCCTGTAGAAACAACATATACTATTGAAGCTTCTAAAGAAGTCAACAGAATAAACAGTTTAACTTCTCCCGCAATGCCAGGAGAAACAGGTGGTGCTATTAACTTAAATACTCCATCAACGGGAACACCATCATCTCCAGGCTCAGATACAGATTCAGCTCAAGTTCCTTCTTTTGGTTCTGTACAAACTTCTGGTGTATATAAATATCGAATTAGAGATGGTGAAACAAAACTCGTAAGAAATGCGAATGCTCCTTTTGGTCATCATGTTTATACTGACCATCCACATTCACATCCACATCATCACGTTCACCCACATCATCATGTGCATCCACACCATCATTCAAGTGGTCCACGATATTATAATTATCAAGCATATAATCCTAATCAGGGTTCCCATATTCACTTTCATGGACATGGACACGCTAATGCACACTTTAATCATGGCCATTCGGCAACAGGCGGTTTTAGACATGCACATTGGGCTCACTTTCCAAGTTGTATTTCTTGTGTAGTAATACATTGGCATTACGATCCTCATGTATTAGGAGTGACTAATCATGGTAATTCACATGTACCTCACCACCATAATCCTGGCGGTCATCACCACACTCCAGGTGGTCATCACCACACTCCTGGCGGTCACTCGCCCGGCGGACACGGCCACGCCAATTACAGAAGACAAGCAGCTGCTATGACTGAAGCAGATGTTACAGTAAATTATGATGCTGATAGAGAATAAGAAAGCATACATATAAGAAAGTCTTATTTTTTAAAATTTTGAAAGGATTATGATACATTTATGGAAGAATCCATTGAACAGGCGGCAACGTCTTCAAATCTTCAAGTGACATCCGGTGAAGCCTCATTAGATAATCATTTAGCACAAGACATTATTATAGTTGGTAGTGGAGCTTCAGGCTGTACTACTGCATTAATGTTACGTGCTTATTTTCCCCAACTTCCTATTGCTATTATTACTCCAAAAGATGGAAAAATTATAGGAGTAGGTGAGGGTACTACTGAACATTGGAGTCATTCTTTTGCTAAGGCTATTAATGTTGATATGGTAGAGTTTATAAAAAATTGTGGTGCAACATTAAAATTAGGTGTAGATTTTGATGGATGGAAATCATTTAGACATAAAAAGAATAATCGTTATTTTCATTCTTTAATTTCTGAGTGGCACGATGATACAACAGCAGGAATTCCTGTAGCATTAAATATTGTTTTTGGTGAAAATGATCCACCAGAAGATCTATTCCCCCGTCATCTCCAAAAAGGACTGGGTACTCCAGATACAAGACCAAATCAATTACATTTCGATGCTCATAAATTAAACAAATATCTATTAGCTCTTTGTAAAGAGAGAAGAATATTAATTATTAATGATGAAATAGTAGATATAGAAAGATCTCCTGAATCAGGATTTATTTCAGGAATTATGGGAAAAAGTAAAAGACAGTATCATGCAGAATTGTTTATAGATTGTACAGGCCTTGCAAGAGTATTGTCTAAAAAAATGGAACAAGAATTTGTCGGTTTAAAAGATCAATTTCCCTTAGATCGGGCTATCCCTTTCAAAACACCTAATACTAAAAATGATTTTAGTATGTTCACTCGTGCTGTGAATATGCCAAATGGTTGGATGTGGGAAATCCCCACTCAAACCGATATGGGTAGAGGTTATGTATATTGTAGTGATTTTTGTTCTGATGAACAAGCAGTAGAAGATATTAAGAAAAAATTTAAAAAATATAAAGGAGTAAATGGGGGAATTGAAGAAAAACTTCTTGATGAAACTCTCGATTCACCCAGAGTAATTTCCTTTGAATCCGGCCATTTAAGAAAATATTGGTATAAAAATTTAGTAAGTATAGGATTATCAGCTAATTTCTTTGAACCTATGGAAGCTACTAATATTACATGTGGAATAGAACAAACAAAAATTTTAACAAGATACTTAGATGTATATTTACAAGGGGATTCTGTAAAATTAACATATTTACCAAAAAGATTTAATGAAGATATACAACATTTAGTAAATAATTTTTCTGATTTTATACACCTACATTATATGTGTGCAAATAATGATACAGAGTTTTGGAAATATAATATGAGTAAACCTATTCCTGAAAATCTTAAAAATTATATTGATTTGGCAAAATTAGGAGCACTTAGATCTGACCATTTATCAGAATATCCTACAACCGTAATGTTTTCTGTATTATCATTTAATCAAGTATTATATGGGTTAGGACATATTGAGCCTGACTTGTGTAAAAAAACACTATTGAATCGAATGAATCCTGAAGATATTATTAATAGAAATATTTGGGGTAGAATAAAATTAACTCCTTTACAAGAAGAATTAAAACCCCACAGAGAAATTTTAGATTTTATTGTCCAACAGGGAACGTTTGAATGGGCTCAAGATAAAGCCGATCAGAAAAAACAAGCTGAGAATTCACAATGATAAATTTACCTATTATACTTGATGATGTTTTTACTGATAATGATATGTTTCATATTTACGAAGACGCTGTGAATATGAATCAATGGAAATATGATGTTTCTTCTATGAGACAAGGACTTTTTGGAAATATAAGTAATCATAGATTTTGGGGAATAAAATTTTTAAATGATAATACCAACTATTTCAATGATATAACTCCTTCATGGATACCACAACTATTACCTTATCTTGATCATAGAACAGAAGGTAAACTGGAACTTTTAAAACGTGATATAAAGTTTGCACATTTTAATGGTCAAACATTTGGTCAAGATGGAGAATTTCATCAAGATTTTGATATAACAGTTTTTGTATTTGTAGGACCGGTGCCGTGGAAAGAAGAATGGGGTGGAGAATTAATTATGAAAGATACTGACTCTGAAAAAGAAAGCATATATAGTTTTAAGCCAGGAAGATGTATGATTGTTGATGGTAGAAAACCACATAAAGGTCTGGGACCTTTAGTCAAAAATATTCTTAGAATATCATTAGCAATCCATTTAAAATGAGGTATAAATGAAAGAAGCACCCAAACTAAGAAAAGAAGCAACAGAAGAAAGAGAAAGAGAATCCTCATGGGAGAACATTGACAAGAGTACCAATGCTGGACCTGCTAAAAGAGGACAATGTAAATTAGCAAATAGAATAAATTATTGCAATTTAGCAGAGATATTTTTATTAAATAGTGATCTGCGAGAAAGAGTTAAAGTATCATTTCTACCTGATGAATGTGGTTTTCCAGAGCCATTTAATATGTGTGTTGAAATAGAAGAAGTATACAAATTTCCTGAGAGAGTAATAGAATATGCAGAAAGACAAGTTTTTACAAATTCTCAAGATTTAGTTAGTGCGGCTCCAGTTGTAAGAACATACGCACCAATGTTATCTGCTGTAGCACAAGAATTGGGTGAATTATTGACCGAAGTTTATGGTCGGATATTAGAATTAGCAAGACCTCATACAAATGCCGTCTTTTCTTATTATGCTCCTGAAAGTATAAACTTTCATTTACATCATGAAGGACACCATGATCAAGCTCCTTCTGAACCACAAAAGGTATTAGCTGGAATAATATATCTTGAAGAAACTTTTGGGACTGAAATGATGTATCAAAAATATTATGTACAAAGTAGAGAAAAAGTAAATTCTTCTTATTACCCGCCTGGAAGTATTTCACATACAGATTCTATATTAGTATCTGGAGGAAAAGCAAATAGTTTTGCGGCAATGTATTCAGATGTACTACATAGACCTCACTATCCTGGCCTTACTGAAAGAGATAAGAAGCATGGGAGATTAATACAAAATACATTTTTTAATGATATTACAGAACAAAGTATTTCACAACAAAGAGAACAAGCTCTTCAACAACAGGATCAATCTATTATTGGTGCACGTAAATTTGATGCACTTTATCAAATGTTAGTTGATGATCCTCAATCAGCAGAATTGAGAAAAAAATGGCCAAGAGTATATCGATTAAATGATCCTCAAATTGAAAAATGGATAGATGAAAAAATTACTGATGGTTATTATGATATTATGCCAAGTGTATATGCAGGAAAAATGAAACAGAAACATAAAAAACAGATTGAGGAGAATAAAATAGAAACTAAAGAAGAACCCGTACATCAAAAAAATGAACAAGTAGACACACAAGGATGGCAACCACCAAGATCGGTTGTTCAAACACAATTTCCTTTTGAAGATCAACTAACTGAGGAGCCTGGAGCAAAAGAAGCACAAGAGAAATTAAATAAGGTAGAAAATTTAAAAACATATTATGATAAGTGAATATTTAATTATTTCTAATGTTTTAACTGAAGAAGAATGTGTAGATAGTATTACTTCTATAGAATTAGATAGATCAGCTGAATTTTTAGATGGAAAAGTTGGGGAAGGTTCAGGTGATCTTGATCATGACATTAGATCAACGAAAACAAAATTTATTCATAGAGGGCGGACTACACGACCTCAATTGGTAGAACTTTTTCGAAAAATAGATGCTCAAGTTCAAGAAGCAAATATTTTACATTTTGATGTTGATATTTCAGGAGGGTGTTATGATTTACAAACTGCTCTTTACCTTTCTGATGATAAGGATTATTATTCTACACATGTTGATTCTGAGTTGTTTTGGTATAATCTTCCCCCAAAGCCTTACATAAGAAAATTATCATGTATATTATATTTAAGTGATGACAAAAATTATACAGGGGGTGATATATCACTTTTAAACATGTATGGAGAAGAAGTAATAAGAGATGAGGATAGAGAATTTCTTAATAAAAGAGGTAACATATTAATATTTCCAAGTTTTTTAAGACATAGTGTAACACCTGTTACAACAGGCCAAAGAATGTCAGTTGTTTTTTGGTATATGGGGAGGCCATGGCGGTAAATCAATTTTTAGAACACAGAATGATACGTTTAGATGATCCTATAGATGAATATATCTATGATTATTTTATGGGGAGATATATTCTTGAGGGCGCAAGAGAACGATTTACTTGGACTGACAAACAGTATGAAAAAGAAAATAACATCACAGGTGTAGTAAGTGATAGGGGGAGTATTGATTTTGGTAAGGATGTATTAGTCGGATGTATGCATAAAAGATTAATCAAACCCTTTTCACATTTGTATGGAAAAGAATTACTTCCAACATATTGTTTTACTAGATTATATATGCCTGGATCAACTCTTGCAAGACATCAAGATAGACCATCATGTGAAATTAGTTTTACGTATTGTCATTTAGGTGAGCCGTGGTCATTACAAATTACTCCAGAAAATGCAACAGATCTTGATTTTACTTTAGAGCCTGGCTGTGGGGTGTATTATAAAGGATGTGATGAACCCCATCAAAGAATCCAGCCTGCACCTTCTGTTGTATTACAATCCTTTTTTCATTTTGTAGAGAAAGACGGAGCAAATCCTGATCATGCTTATGATGCATTAGTAGGACCGACACCGAATGATTATAAAGGAAAATGGGAAGATTTTTATACTATGGATTTTAAAAATTTTGATGAAAGACTTTAGAAAAGAACGAAAAGTAAAATATTTTCATTATTTAGAATCGCCTGAAGGATGTGTACCTCTGGCATTGTTTCAAGATTTAGAATCTTATGGTATTCTTAAATTGAATTCAATGGCATCATCTTGTCCTTCAATTTATCAAGCATATAATAATAGATTTATAGTAAGAAGTCCTATAGATTTAAAATTTAAGTTAGACATTGGACACAATCTACCACTTAAAAATGAATCTGTTATTATTGATTCAGATCATACAAGTGTCGATATTGTAGCAATAAGAGAAATATTAGAAATAGATGAGCCTGTAAATCCAAATTTTCATGAAAATTATACCTTTCAATTACGTTTGGGATTGTTTTTAATTGTTGAAGATCAAGATAATGCTTTAATTACTCTTAACGATTTACCTCATCCAATAAAAAATGCCCTACATCTTAATGCAACTTTCAATATTGGAAAATGGACTCGCCCTATAAATACTGCTTTCGCAATAGACAATAATTTATGGTTTTCAATTAGTAAAGGTGATATTGTCCTTGATTTCTCCCTTTCAGATTATAATTTTTCTTCATTCAGTTTAGAGAGAGTTACAAATATTGAAGAGATAGAATCTAATGTCAAAAAATTTAAGTCTATTAATTCACGTATTAATCTTTTCAGAAAGAACGCCAGTATTGAATATCTGACAGATTTGGAAGAAAAAGACAATATATTCAAACAATTTAATTAAATTAAAAGCCACAGATTTCCTTATGATATAAATAGTATAGTAATAACTATATAAAATACACTATTATAAAAGGAGAAGATTGTGGCGTTGACCCTCCAAAAACAAACTGTAAACATTGCATTAGATCAAGGTTGCACGTTTGAAAAAGTACTTACCGCACAGAATTCAGCAAGCCAGAATGTCACTATTTCTTCTGGTACTTGCGCCGCTAAGATGCGTCAATCTTTGCATTCTTCAAACAATATAACTACTTTAACTACTGCTGTTGCAGGTTCAAACTGTACTATTTCATTGACTGCAACACAGTCAGCATCACTATCTCCAGGTAACTACCTTTATGATGTTGAATATACACAAAGTGATACTACTACAGTAGAAAGATTGGCAGAGGGTATGATAACAGTATATGGGGAGGCAACGAAATGACACAACCAACTACTAGAGCAACTTTTAAGGATTATTGTAAAAGGAAATTGGGATGGCCAGTAGTAGAATTAAATTTAGATGATGATCAAGTAGAAGATTGTATTGATGATTCACTTCAATTTTTTCAAGAATATCATTTTGATGGAACAGAAAATACGTATTTAAAACATCAAATATCAGGATCTACTCTTAAATTAGCTGGAGCTCCTACAGGAACTTTTACTGATGGTGAGAAAATTACTGGTGGAACAAGTGGTGTTCAAGCAACTGTACACGCATATCATAGTGCTAATACTACATTAAGATATAAAGACCCAGAGGTAAAGTCTGGTGGAGATGGTAATACGTATTACGCAAATACTACTACTACTTTTTCTACTAATGAAACTATTACAGGAGATTCAAGTGGTGCAACCGCAACAACTCATTCTTCTACAGCAACAGCAATAGGGGATTTCGATAACAAATATATAGCAATTGCTGAAGCAATTATTGGAGTTCGAAGG
>MDTE01053926.1_pt1 | contig 11236 bp, 11 predicted proteins | sample 811231 | NCBI WGS metagenome assembly MDTE01 (sample SAMN05326651, study PRJNA326480) | marine metagenome | isolation source: seawater | place: Indian Ocean: Red Sea | collected 2010 | reverse complement strand
CAGGTATCATGTCCATACTCAATTATCTTACAGATCCTGAGAAAAAAGATGGATTGATTCAATTTTTGACAGACCATATGGATAAAATTATCCTTGGAACTCTGGCAACATTGGGTGCAGTTTTTGTTGCTTCATTCTTACCTGTTATAGGTATAGCGGGGAGTATTCTTTCATTATTGTCTCCCTTAATAGGAACTTTGATTTCAATTTGTATTGCTACCTTACCTGTAACACTTGCCTTTGCTGGTGGATATCTTGTTCCCAAATATTTTCCTGATACTGTAAACAAACAAGAAAGAAAGATTGATCAGCTACCAGGAACAAGGGAAGAAAAGATTACAGTATTAAAAGAACAACTTAAGAATCTAAACTGGTTTGATAGATATGTTCGTGGAATGGGTTCTGAAATTGAGGAACAAATTTATAGATTAGAAACTGGTCGGACAAAGTCTTATGGTAAAAATTTTGGACAGGCTGGTGATCCTCTTTACACGGATGATGATGAAAGACGAGAAACTAGTACAGAAGTTCAAGAACCTATTGTTAAACCTCAAACAAAGGTATTACCTGGTCTTAAACTAGGTAGTTTAAAAGGAGATAGTGGTTCTGTGGCATATGCTGGACAAAAACGTGCTTCATTAAGTACAGAATATAGTCCATTTGCCCAAAGTGATATTGATGAACAAAATTTGTCAATTATATCTGGTATGGGGTATAGGGAAAGTAGTGGTAGAGATCATAAAGGATATGATATACCTGCAGAAGAAGGTACACCAATTCGTGCATACTTTCCAGGGGTTATTCTAAGAAACATGCCAAATGTAAAAGGATATGGAAACCTTATAGAATGGAAAGATGATGTATATGGTCAGACTCATATGTTTGCTCATATGATGGAACCATCCACACTCAGTCCTGGAACTAAGTTTAAAAAAGGGACTGTATTAGGAAAAATTGGTAGTACTGGTATATCTGAAGGACCTCATTTACATTGGGAGATTGGACCTCAGGGTGCTGAGGTGGATCCGGGTGAATGGGTCAGAAAACATCCTCAGATAAAAGTGTCACCAAATCAACCAAAATCTAATCAAGATCAAAATGTAAGTTCTCAAACATCTTACGAAAAATCTGGAACACAGGTTGCAATGGTTCAAGTTCCTACACCAGTTCCTATGCCTTCTGGTGGTGGACCTGGTGGTAAAGGGGTAATAATAGGTGGTGGTACAGGTCTAGATGTAAATAGATACATACTTGCAACACATTATAAAGAGGCGTAATGTCGAACCCACCATATAAAGAGTCTATCAGACCTGGAGATATAAAGGTATTTAAGATTAGTGGTTCTAATGGTGAATCCGTTGACATTAGTGGATCTATTGGAGACTTTTTTTATTATGAAAGTATCCTCTCAAATACTGTAACTGCTACTGTTACATTTATTGATACAGGATTTGAGAAGGAAGGAAATAGTAGAATTAAAACCACTGGTATTGTTGACAGTCTTGAATTAGTTGGTGGTGAAAAGGTTGAGTTTGAAATAGTTGATAGTAATAATATGTCTAGTGAATCTGAGGGAACTATTACCTCTCAGATTGGTGATTCAGATACAATGTATATTAAAACTATCCGAGATGTTAGTACTTCAACTACAAAGAAGACTTTTATTCTGGATTTAGTATCTAAAGAATATTGGACTAATGAAACGACCAGAGTTACCAAGAGATATGATGGTAACCCAGGTAGTCATGTTGAGGATATTCTTAAAAATATTTTGAAGGTTACTGATAGTGATATTGAACAAAGTAGTTATGATTATAATTTTATCGGTAATACAAAGAAACCACTTTATACCTGTACTTGGTTAGCCTCTAAGTGTTCATCATCAAGTACTGCATCTGATGATCCAAAGAAAGGAACACTACAAGGTGTTAGTGCAGGATTCTTTTTCTTCCAGACCCGAGATAGGTATTACTTTAAATCAATTGATACACTTTCTGCTCAAGCCGTAAAACCAGGTAGAGATTTTATCTATAATAATACTGGTAAAGAACCAGTTGGTGGTATTGGTGGAAAGAGAATTAATATTTTAGATTATTCTACTCAACAACAAACTGATATTGGAAAGGATTTGTCTTTAGGTGTTTATAATAACAAGACTATATTCTTTGATGTTTATAGAATGTACTCTCCATCTCCTGTAAACTTTAGTTTTAATGAGGATAAAAAGGATCGAGTAAAACTTTTAAATGAAAGGACTAACCAAGCACAGAAAGAAATTACAGAAACCCCATCCAGGTTGATGTTTAGTGTTCTTGATGTTGGAACTCTACCTAATGGTGATAAATTGGTAGATGATAGAGAAAATCCGTCATATACGACTAGATCTCCAGAATCAATGGTTCAATCGGTGATGAGATATAATGAATTGTTTAGAACCAAAATAAATATTATTATTCCTGCAGATTTTAGTATCAGGGCTGGTGATGTGGTACGTTGTACGTTTGTTAATTTAAATACTGATGTTTCTGGTGGTAGTGAAACACTTTCTGGAAAATTTGTCGTTGCAAATGTGTGTCACAAAATTGATTCAGAACAAACATTATCAAGTCTTGACATTATTAGAGACAGTTTAGGGGACATTGATTAAATGTTAGAACAAATTTTATACAATAAGAATTATGTAGGAAGAGACGGATTCTATTGGTGGATCGGTCAGATTCCTAATGAAGAAGTTTGGAAAGAAAATATTTCTGGTTTTCCTGCAACAGAAAACACAGAATCTAAGGGATTTGGTGAGAGATATAAAGTCCGTATCATGGGTTCTCAGTTAGACTCATGGAATAGTGATGCACCAACAGAAGATCCTGATATCCCAGATAAAGATTTACCATGGGCAATTGTAATGTATCCTGTGACTGCAGGTGGTGGTCCTGGTGCATCTTATCAGTCTGCTAATTTGACACAGGGAACATATGTATTTGGTTTCTATCTTGATGGTGAGGATGGACAACAACCTATTATTATGGGAACACTTGGTTACAATGATTTCAACCAAGTTAGTGCAAATTCTCCCACATTCTTTCCCACAACTGGATTCACACAAAATGATAGAGAGTTTATTCCACCTTTCTCACTAAGAGAAAAATCTGAAGGTCAAACATTTGCAGAGAATTATGAGTACCTTACATTTAATACAGCTAACTTCTGGTCTGAGACTGTAAATGGTGACAACACCATGCGGGACTTCGGTTCTGGTCAAGCAGCAAGAGGTGGTAAAGGGAAAGTAGCTCTTCCACCTTCACCTGACTGTAAGTCTCCTTTGAGTGCAATGCAGTTACAGTTGAAGAATACGCTTCAAGAGGTTGAAAAAGCAAAAAAATCTGTATATGATTTTAGATTGAATCTCAATAAAGATATTGCAAAGTCACAAGAATGGATTGATGCTAAAATTATAGAGGGTGCCAAGATAGTTGCAGGTGCTATCAAGTGGTTGTTTACTGAGATTGAAAAGTTTGTCATTGCACAAGTTAATAATGCAGCGAAGAAGACTTATAATTTCCTAATGCCCAATGAACAACCCTTAATGAAGGAGGGAATGGAGACTGCTAGTGATATTATTGCATGTCTTTTTAAAAAGATTATAGACAAACTCTTTGATATAGCTCTTGGTTTCCTTAAGGGAATGGTTGATAGAGTTGTTAATACGGCAGAGTGTCTTGTTAATAATTTCTTAGGTGGATTACTTGGTCAACTTGCTGGTCTTATTGATGGTGCTGTTGGTCAAGCATTTGGTTCAATTCAATCTATTATTAATGGTGTCGGTGGTATTGCTGACAGTGCCCTTGGACTTGCAAGTGATGGTCTTAAAATTATTTTAGATGTTCTCTCATTCTTGAATTGTGAAGAAAAACCAGAGTGTTCTAGTATTGATGAGTGGAGTATATGGGATGGAGCAAATGGTGGATTAACTGGTAATTTTGATAGTTTGATTGATAATATCACTAATGCTGCTGGTGCAATTACAGATGCTATAGACATTGATAATTTTGATTTCAACTTAGACTTTAATGGTCAGTTTGATCCTTCTTCTTGTAATACTGGACCGAGAACTTGTGGTCCACCAACTCTTGATATTTTTGGGTCTGGTACAGATGCAGCAGTTAATTTAGTTGTAGGTAACACTGGAGAAATTCTTGGAGCCGATATTGTTAATTCAGGTTATGGGTATGTCGTAGGAAGTACCTATACAAAAGTTACGGATGATTGTGGTATAGGACAAGGTGGTCTAGTTTATCCTGAGTTTGGTTCGGTTATAGATCCTAATGGTAATCCTAGTATTGGTATCACAGGTATTGTGGTAGTTTCACCAGGTAAAGATTATCTACCATCACCCAATGGCTCTACTGGTGGTGATGGTAGAGTTTGGGCAAATCCAGAAGATACTAATATCACAAATGAAGATGGGACTATTAGAGTTCCTATTCCACCAGAGAATCCTATTGGTGTAAGTCCTGGAGATGTAGTTACTACTCCACCAGGAACTGAAACGGAAACTGATGGTGGTCAAATAATTATTGGTGGAATACCAACAGTTATTGTAAATCCAGGTATGTTCACAACTCCCCCACTTACTGTTGTACAACCTCTTCCTGAATATCCAACATTAGCAACTGGTTCTTATCCAGTTATTCTTTACCTTTGTGAGGTGGTTATTGAAAGTCCGGGTATTAATTATACCGAAAGTGATGAATGTATTATTGAACCATCAATGGGAGCAACTGCAGAACTTAAACTTGGTGACTTTGGAAAGATTATAGGAGTTAAAGTTACTAATGGTGGTGAAGGATTTACTGAAATGCCTAAGATCACAGTTAAGTCTCAATCGGGATTCAATAGTATATTAATTCCAAAATTCTGTATAGATAGGATAGGTGAGAATGATTTGGAAAGAGATCCTGATTATCAAGATAAGATCATTTCTGTTATAGATTGTGTAGGTAAGTTTTAATGGCACAAACTAAAGATTATCATGTTATTAGATATGGTAATAAACATGGAGAAATAAAATTTGGACACATCTGGCCAGATAATAATCAGTCTGCTGTCCTTCTAAGAAGTGGTAAGAATGATGACCATTACATCTCTTTAGAACAAAAAGGTGGACCACATAGAAAAAATGGTACAATATGTAGATCACCTGGTGCATTTCAGATAAAAGCTGGTGATCAGTGTACTGAAAAAGATCAACCTGGTGTATTCATCGATGCTGTAAGTGGAGACATCAAACTTAATGCACCTAAAGGTAATGTCGAAATCAGAGCCAGAAACATAAGAATTTATGCTACGGCTGATGGTAATGATAATGGTACTATCGAAATGCAAGCCAATGAAAAGATCATTGGTAAGGCACAAAGTATTGATATCAACTCAAAGGTTTCTACAAAAATCTTCTCTGAGAAGTCTGTCGAAGTTATTGGTAAATCTGTGTTAAATATATACGGTGGAATGATTGACTGTGCTGATGGTCCCACAGAAGTTAATGGATCAAAAGGAGTACCATCAACTAACGAAATTAAAAACAGAGCGATACTATAATGAAAGTACCTGATTTATTTGTAGGAAAAAGATTTTTTCTTGGTTTAGGAAACCCTGAACTTCTTGGGCGTGGACCTTTGGAGGTTCGTGGTTCTGGATATTTGGAAGGACCAACTATTCATGGTCAACCTATGGGTCAGTTTGATCCAGTCACTGCTGTTGCAGATGGATTACCTGTAGGACCCACCAATGGTACTGCCAATGTGATGATTGGTCAGAACATGAACATTGAGATGAAACCCATCCCGTTCTATGCTCTGATGGTGAAGACATTTGCTAGGATTAAGAGTTTCTTGAAGGTTGATATCAACATCACTGCCAGAACGATAAAATCAAAGATTATCTACACTGAAGTTCTTCTTGCAAGATCAAAGAACTTTATGATACCTCATCCAGATGATCCTAATAAACAACTTGTTTATGCTTGTTTGGAAGGACCAGAACATTCTGTGTATGTAAGAGGTCAGTTGAGAAACAAAGATACTATTATTTTACCAGAGGTTTGGAGAAACCTTGTAGATGAAAGATCTATTACTGTTTCATTAACTCCAGTTGGAACTCACCAGGAGTTAATTGTAAAGAGAATTCAAGATAATCAGATTGTAGTAGGAACAAAACCAGGACTACCTATCAATTGTTATTATCATATATTTGCAGAAAGAAAGGACATTCCTAAATTAGTGACGGAGGTTGAGTGATGCCTGGACCATTTCAGTTAAGAAATTATGCAACATTTACTGGACCACTCCAGTTTGATGAATTAGCCTACAGTTATGACCTTTCTGAAGTAGAAGGTGTTTGGCATACTGATATTCCTGTTGACACATCATTTCCCAACTATGATGTAGGAGTTCTTTTCTTTAGAGACCCAACAGATTATACTCACTTCCACCTGTATGGACCAGTACCACAAATTGTTGTTCTAGAAAAACAGGCATATATGCCTCTTCCAGGTTTATTTTTAGAAGTTCTGAATACTGTTGTAAACGGAAACATTATTGCGAATGGTAGTATCGTTGCTAATGGTCTAATTGTCTGTAATGGTATTACCAGATTCAATGGTATTATTAAGGCCATGGGATATGCTTTTTTTAGTGGTGGAGCATCATTGTCTGGTCTTGGTGACATAACAACATATTGTACTACTACCAGATCAATTGCAGTTTCTAAAAAGTCTTTTGATATTCCACATCCAACAAAAGATAAACACAGATTGAGATATGTTTGTGTTGAGACACCAAAGGCAGATGTATATGTCAGGGGTAAATTGAGTGGTAGTAATGTAATTGATCTTCCAGACTATTGGAAAGATTTGGTTGACCCTGACAGTATTGATGTTATCCTGACTCCTAGAGGATCCTTCCAGGAACTCTTTGTGGAAGATATTCAGTGGGGAACTAAGGTTATTGTCAAGAACAATGCTGGTGGTTCTATTAACTGTAGTTATGTTGTTTATGGTGAAAGAAAGGACGTATCTCCTAATATTTCTGAATATCAAGGGTTGACAGAAGCAGATTATCCAGGAGATAATAGTGAATATATCATCAACTCTGATTAATGAACAAAGTACATGAGATATTTCCTCTGGTAATTTATCAAGATAGTATCGATTGTCATAAAGAATTTAAAAAGGATAATATTGACTCTATAAGAGAGTATTGGTTCAATGGATATGAGAATGAGAGTCCAGAGTATTCTGGAAAGATCTTTCTTCATCGGGATGACCGATACAATATATTCTTTGATAATCTGAAGAGATCAATCGATAATTACTTTTATCATCTCAATGTTGATTACTCAAAACTCAATTATCATGTGATAAAGTCCTGGGTTGGTTATCATAAAGATAATGACACTCCATCTATCCCGTCCCACTTTCATAATGAGTCTAACCTTAGTTTTGTTTATTATCTGAAGACCGATTCAACCTCTGATAAGTTCTGTCTTCAACAGTCTAGTAATAGGAATGAAAGTGTTGGTGGTCTTTTTGAAACTTCACATACCAACAATATATTATTTTCATTCAATAGATATAATTGCAATTATTATACTATTACTCCACATGAAGGAACAGTAGTTGTTTTTCCAAGTAATGTATCTCACTTTACCAAGAAAAATGAAGTAAGGAATGAGGAGAGAATTGTAATTGCTGGTGATGTAAGAATTACTCTTAAAGAAGAACACTACAATCATCATCAAGGTTGTACACATCCAAATCAATGGAAACAGATCTAAATAACAAAATAGTAGTTTTATAAGATGTCTACATTATCCACAACTGGAAAATTCGTTACTGCTGGTCTTACCACAGAAAAAGATGATAGACTTACACAGAATGATATATATGAAAACCCTGTTGGAATTGCATCTACTGTAGTAGATAGATATCAGGTAGTATCAAGAGAACTTGATATAGAAGTTCTTAATAATGTTAGTGCAACTATTACTATTATTAATGATAAAAAGAATCAACTTATTGGACTTGGAAATATAGCAGCAGGTCCTTTTAAAGCTGGTGTATTTCCACCAATCTGTGGTCTTTTTTCAAATGATAGTGATATTGATAATAATGTAAACTCTGGTAATGGGACAATTGAAGCGGTTGATGGTGGTATTGGTGGAGGAACTACAACACCTGCAGTTGCATACTCTGTTGTAAGGGGGGATTATGTAAGAATAGAGAGATATCCTTATTTGGAAGCACGAACTTCTCCAAATAACGATGCTCTTTCGGGCATGAAGTTTCCTATTTTGAATGGGGGTAATGCAGGTCAAGGAAAAGAGGACATTTACTTTATGAATTCTCAGTATACCGACGAGGATGCTGGTATTACATATTATGTAATTGATGATGCGGGTACTTGGAACGTTCAAGGATTTGAAGATGTTGAAAAGGATGGTGATATTTTAGGTGTATATTATCCAGTAGATCCTACTGGAAGTGGTACTAGTGTTGTTACTATTCCAGGTCAAGTATCTGCTGGATCAGTTTTTTCTCCAGATAGTCTTTACACTGGAATCTCTTCATTTTTTACTGGTATTCAGACCGGTACTTGGACTACTGGACTTAGTACAGGTTTTTCTGTTGAGTGGAATGTTCTTACTGGTCAATTGGAACCATTGGTGGGTCCATTCATAGCATCAGGTACAGGTAAGTTGACTATACCGAATACAACTGTATGTGCTGGTATTGCCGCATCTCAAACTGCATTACAGAATGATATTGATACGTTAAGAACAAGTATAAATCCATATTTTACTTCTGCTAATACAACAAAAATAACAAAACATGCTGCACAACTTAAGTTATGGTCTGCAACAAGAGTAAAGACTAGAAATCGTGAAGAGGCTCAAGGTTATAATAATTTTCAAAGAGATCTTGAAGTTGCAATACCAACAGTTGAAACGGTAGATCCTCAACTTCCAACCAATAGGGATACAGCAGATAATACCACAATTACTGCAGACAATACACTCATTACTGCAGATAGTCGGTAATAAATAAACTTACGGAGAGTATTAATCATGGCTAAACAAACAATTAATTTGGGTTCAACTCCTAATGATGGAACAGGGGATCCTTTGAGATCGTCTTTCGATAAGACAAACGATAATTTTAACGAGATTTATAGTACCTTTGGTAATGGAAGTACACTTAGTGGTGTAGGTCTTACTGTTGGTGTTGCCACTTATGCAAACGTTGCTGGTATCGCAACTCATGCACAAGGTATTATTGGAGCTCCTGATTTAAATGTTGGTATTGTTACTGCCAATGGATTTATTAGTGCAGCATCAACAACCCCTGTTCAAATCACCTGGACTGGAACTACACTGACATTCACAGTGGCTGGTGTTGGGTCCACACAGCTTCCACTCACATAAGTGTCATATGATCCTTGACAGGAAACTTCACGTAACTTATAGTGGAAGAGTTCATACCTAAATCTATGGAATACAATAGAGAAGATTTTCTCATTGAGAGTGAAGATGATGAGTATATTGTTAGTTGTGTTGTCGATCTAATGAGACGTACCTTTATTTTATATTCTAATGAGGGTCATAGTAATATTGTTAATTGTGAAACTTCAGAGGAGTTCATGAATGTTGTAGAAGTAGTTAGAGCGGTATTACCAGAAAAAATTGTTAAGTACATACAGCCGTATGAATGAATATTTTTCTTCCAATTTTTATCAAGAAATCCTTAGGTGTTATGAGTATGAGACCAAAAACACGTCAGTCTATGGAAATGTTATTCTCTGCGAAATGGAATTTACCCAAGGCGGCACACAATGCAGATCTAACTCACAAGGAGATGAAGATATGTTTTTCTGAATATGTCAATCTAAATCCTCCCACCTATAGGTTAGAAGAAGATGTTCAATTGACCCTTGAAATTTGAAGTTGTTCTTCTTTTGATAGGAGTCTATATATTTTCAAGTATGAGAGTTGTAAATGAAATATAAAATTGATTCCAAATTTGTTTGGCTCAATGATAAAGCAACTTTGGTATTAATGTATTTTATTCAAGGTATTCCATTCACTTTTGATGAATGTGGGGAAAAAGATTATTTTGATTATGAAGTTATTGATGAAGCAAACAATCAACCGGGATATACTTTAGATATTGTTTATAGAGCATCATACTATTTGATTGATGAAGAATGTCATCCTTTGTTATTTGAGTTAGAATTAGAAAACCCAGAACTTTTACCTGTAGAATAAAAAGACTGTATAAAAAAACAAATAAATAAGGTATAAGAAGACTTGTGTACAGGTTGAAGTAAAATGCCATTATCGCGTCTCGATAACTTTCTCAAGAATGTTCGTGGAAATATCCTTTATGTAGACCCTAATAGTTTAGATGCTACTGATAGTATTACTAACCAGGGTAATTCTCTTGCTAGACCTTTCAAAACGATCCAAAGGGCTCTAGTAGAATCTTCAAGATTCTCCTATCAGAAAGGTTTGGATAATGATAGGTTTGAAAAGACGACTATTATGTTGGCTCCTGGTGAGCACTTCGTAGATAATAGACCTGGATGGATACCAGACGGGTCAAATAATTATAGATTACGAAACGGTCAAACAAGTACAGCATTTGAACCGTTTGATATATACACCAATTTTGATGTAACGGATCCTAATAATCAACTTTACAAATTGAATAGTATCTACGGTGGTACTATCATCCCTAGAGGTACTTCTATTGTTGGTCAGGATCTTCGTAAGTGTAAAATTCGTCCTCTGTATGTTCCAAATCCAGAGAATATTGATATTGAGAAATCTGCTATTTTTAGAGTAACTGGTGGTTGCTATCTAAACCAATTCACGATCTTTGATGCTGATCCAAATGGTAATGCATATAAAGATTATACTGATAATAAGTTTACTCCTAATTTTTCACACCATAAACTAACTACTTTTGAGTATGCCGATGGTGTCAATGATGTAGAAATTAATGATGAGTTTATTAGTAATTATTCTACTAATAGAACTGACCTTACCATGTATTATGAAAAAATTGGTATTGCATATGGTCCATCTTCTGGTCGTGCAATCAATCCTGACTATCCAAGTGCTGGTGTAGACATTCAAACAAAGGTTGATGAGTATCGTATTGTTGGTCCAACTGGTGGAAGTG
>MDTE01170163.1_pt1 | contig 11237 bp, 8 predicted proteins | sample 811231 | NCBI WGS metagenome assembly MDTE01 (sample SAMN05326651, study PRJNA326480) | marine metagenome | isolation source: seawater | place: Indian Ocean: Red Sea | collected 2010 | reverse complement strand
GCGCCCCACCGATCGCCCGACTCGGCCGTCAGTCCGGCAAAGACTCTTCCCGGTGGCATACTCTTCAGGGTTGCCACCAGATTGTCCAGGTCCTTTCGTTCGTCCTCCAGCGCCTGCTCATTGTCCCGCTTTTCGCCGGCGTTCTCGGAGAAATACGACGCCAGTTCGATGATGACGGGTGCAAGCACAAGCAACGTCAGTGTCAAGGCCCCACCCAGATATGCAGCGCTTCCCTTCGTCACAGCCCAGCGCCAGGGCACGGCAAGTGCGACGGCAGCCAGCAGTATCCCGCCCAGGTGCACTCCGGCCACGAACCGGTGCATGTGGAGGCTTTGTCTGAACGGCAGGAGATCTATGACCGGCCCCCAGGTTGTCCGGCCGAAAAACAGCAGCAACCAAAGAATGAAAACGGCCAGCGGGACCAGGTACCGGTTGGTGCGCCAGTAGAACACGCAACAGGCCACGCCCAGCAGAGCTAGGATACTGAAGGATGGAATCCTATCCAGGTCGAAGAGGTCTCCTTTCACCAGAGCTTCGAGGATTGATTGCATACCTAGCGAGCCGGAAACCAGCTCATCGGTATTCGCGATGGTAGAACCGAAATGCGCCCGGTCCAGCAAGAAGGGGACGGTAAAAAAGGGTCACGGACACAACGAGGACAAAAAGACCCGGGAGACGCCGCCATTGGTCCCAGATTCAGACCAGGTAAGACTTATCGAAGGTTATCTGCGACTTGGGAATCAGGGCGAGGACCCCCAGGGTCAAGAACGCTATGTACCCGAAGGTCAAATGGGTCATGAGGGTGGCTGAAAGCAGCAACGTCGACCAGAAGAATCTTTGGCCGGTGCGGACGGTCTCATACCCAACCGCCAATGCGGCCGGGAATAGCACCATCCCCGATAGCTGTGCGTAGAGGCCGAACCCACCGAATGTGTAGTTGTCGTAGCCGAACCCGCCCCAGTGCTGGAAGTCGTTGCCGATCAACGGGGCGAGAAGCCCTCCCATGGCGCTGGTCAACGGATCGAAACCGAAGCGGCGCAAGGACCAAAAAATGGAGAGAGGGAACAGACAGAGCAGGATGTCGGTCGTCCATCTGATCAGGTCTATGACCGAGACGGCCTCGAGGGTGATGACGTGGATGAAGGCCAGCGGGATATGGGAGAGGTGCTGGTAATGGTGGAAAACAGGGAACCCCAGGCTCATTGTTCCCTGCCATGGATCGGTGAAGTCGCTGCCGTTTTTGATGGCGTCTACGGCAGCGCCGATCAGTTGCTGGTGAAATAGGGAGTCGTTGGGGGCGAGACCGCCGCCAAGGACCTCCGGAAATAGCAGCCAGAGGTTGAAACCCACCGCGCCCAGCAACGCGCCTATGACAACCAGCTTCACCGGCCTGGATTGGCCCGGGGTTTCTGTGTCTATGTCTGTTTCCGCTGAGGCCATGGGGCAGTCTGATTTATCGCTGGAATGACGTTGTGTTTCGCCTGCCATTTTGGACCCCGCTCACCGTGAGCTTGTCGAAGGGCCGCGAAAGTCGTCGTTCTCTTACACGTTTTGTGAGGGATGGGCGTGGTTCGACAGGCTCACCATGAGCGGAGAAAGGTGACTCGGTTACAGGAAGTTGGCCTATCCATTTCCAGTTCTGCCGCTCACCCTGAGCTTGTCGAAGGGTTCCGGTGAGCCGTGGCTCAGACCCGGGCCAGGCGTTGGCGAAGGTCCAGGCGCACCACGGCCAGTTCTTCCCAGGTGAAGTCGTCACCCAGGAAGTCCCGCACTGGGGTTAGGCGGGCTTCACCCATCTCTTTGAAAGCTGCTTCGATCTCCAGGCGGCGGTCTTCGTCCGGGAGCAGGTGGGAAACATCCACCCGGTGTCCCTCCTGCACCAGCCGTTCCAGGTGGCTGCGGATGGTCGTTTCGCTGATGCCCCGCTGCTCGGCCACCTCTTCCAGGGACAGGCCCTGGGCCACCAGGTCACGGGTCTCCCGGATACTGTTGCTGATGCCCCGAACCTTCTTCTTGGGGGCGTTCACCGGCACCCGCTCCGGCGCGACCTCCTGTCCGTTGGCCCGCAGGTATTCCGTAATCACGTTCAGAAAAGGCTCGCTGAACTCCCGGAGCTTGGCGTCTCCCACGCCCGAGATCTTGGCGAACTCGGCCTCGGTCTGGGGTGTATGGAAGGCCATCTGCTGCAGGGCCTTGTTGCCGAAGATGACGTAGGCCGGCACCTCCCGTTCGGTGGCAAGCTGCAGGCGCAGGGCGGCCAATTCGTCGAAGAGCCGCGTGTCGTAGGCCGTTTCTCGTTCTCCATTCTGGTCCAAGGCGCTCTGCCGGGCGGCAGGCGCATGTTTGGGACGGGTCAGGGTAAGCTGTTCCCGGTTGTTCAGGAAGCTGCGGCCCTGCGGGGACACGCCCAGTGTTGGGTACCCGCTGCCCTGCTGGGCCAAGAGCCCCTTACTGACAAGGGAACGCACCAGTTCCTTTAGTTCGTCGGTTTCCACGTCCCGGGCTATGCCGAAGACCGACAACTCGTGGTGACCACGGGAACGCACGGCCTTGTTGGCGGACCCGCGCAGCATGTCCACCAGGTAATTGACGCCAAAGCGCTCCCCCGTGCGGATGGCGGCGGAGAGGATCTTCTGGGCGATGACCGTGGCGTCGAACTCCTCGCGGGGCAGCAGGCAGATGTCGCAACCGCCGCAGTCGGTCTTGGGCCAGGGTTCCCCCAGGTACTCCATCAGATAGGCCCGGCGGCAGGTCTGCAGGTCGCAGAGACCCAGCAGCTGGTCCAGCTTCACCCGGGCCTTCTCCCGCTCGTCGTCGTCTTCGATCTGCCCGATGAAATACTCCTGCTTGGAGCGGTCGCCGTAGGAGTAGAAGAGCACACAGTCGCTGGGTAGGCCGTCCCGTCCGGCGCGGCCGGTCTCCTGGTAATAGCCCTCGATGGTCTTGGGCAGGTCGTAGTGGACCACCAGGCGCACGTCGGGCTTGTCGATGCCCATACCAAAGGCAACAGTCGCTACCACGATCTGTACCTGGTCATGGATGAACTTCTCTTGGGTCTCGCGCCGCAGGTCTCGTTCCAGTCCGGCGTGGTAGGGCAGAGCGCTGAAACCACGATCCGTCAGTTCCATGGCCGTCTCTTCGGTGGCCTTCCGGGAGAACCGGTAGACGATGGCCGATTCCCCTTGGTGCTTCTCCAAGAGATGCAGCAGGGAGCCCAGCGGGTCGGTCTTGGGCTCGATGGTGTAGGTCAGGTTGGGCCGGTTGAAGCTGGAGATGAATATCTCAGGTTTCTTGAGGCCCAGCTGGGTGACGATATCCTCGCGCACCGGTTTGGTGGCGGTGGCGGTCAGGGCGATTACCGGGACGCCGGGAAAGTCGCGGCGCAGTGACTTCAGGTTCCTATAGTCGGGCCGGAACTCGTGGCCCCACTCGGAGATGCAGTGGGCCTCGTCGATGGCGATTAGCCCGACCTGGAGGGACTGGAGGAAACGCTGGAATCCGGGGAGGGCCAGCCTTTCCGGGGCGACGTAGAGTATCTTAATCTTGCCCTGCCTGGCCAGGTCCTGGGTGCGGTTGGCGTCCTGGGCCGACATGGTGCTGTTCAGCATGCCGGCGGGGACTCCGTTGGCCAGGAGGCCGTCCACCTGGTCTTTCATCAGGGCGATGAGGGGAGAGACGACCAGTGTGATGCCGTCAAGACGCAGGGCGGGGAGTTGGTAGCACAGCGACTTGCCGCCGCCGGTTGGCATCAGCACCACGGTGTCGCGCTTGGCGAGCACCTTGGCGATAATCTCTTCTTGCAGGGGTAGGAACCGGTCGAAACCGAAATAGGCTTTCAGCAGGTCGAGCACGGCCCCATGCTAGCCAGGAGCCCCCTGGGCTTCAAGGCTTACGTGTCAGTGTTTTGGCCCGTTCTAACGGCCCTTCCAGACAGGGGCCCGCTTCTCGGCGAAGGCCCTAACTCCTTCCTGGGCGTCCTCGCTCTCCAGGACTTCGTTCCGTTTGCTCTGGGCGAATTCCACCCGTTCCTCCAGGCCCATCTCCGAGCCCAGGATGGACGCCTCTTTGATGGCGGCCAGGGACAGGGGCGCGTTGGCCACGATCTTGGCGGCCAGTTCCTGGGCCTTGGGCATGACCTGGTCGGGTTCCACCACGTAGTTGACCAGCATCAGTTCCAGGGCTTTGTTGGCGTCCACGAAGTCGCCGGTGAACAGGAACTCAAAGGCGATGTTCCTGGGCACCACCTGGGACAGCAGGGCCGGGCCGCTCACGGAGGCGATTCCCCGCTTGGCCTGGGGCCAGCCGAACTCGGCTGCGGAAGAGGCGACGCGGATATCGGAGCCTAGGGCGATGCCACAGCCCTGGGCCAGGCAGACGCCGTTGATGGCGGAGATGATGGGCTTCCAGATCCGCGACTGCACCACATAGATGTCGCCGGTGGTGGGGCCCTCGTTGGCCCCCGCGGCGGCCATGGCCACCAGGTCGTGGCCGGTGGAGAAGGCCCGGCCGTTGCCGGTCACGATGGCACAGCGTACCTCGGGGTTGTCCTTAACATCCTGGAAGGCGTCCCACATCAACTGGCGCATGGGCGGGTCGATGGCGTTCAGCTTCTCCGGCCGGTTCATGGTGAGGTAGGCGATGCCTTCTTTAATCTCGTAGATGAGTTCGTCTGCCAATTTGGTGCCTCCGTCCTTCGGTTCCAGATAATGCAATCCGGCTTGTCTGCAACGTGGCCCTCACCTCAATCCTCTCCCAGGTGGAGAGGAGGCAGTCCATTGCCCCGTCTTGGGGAAGGTTAGGATGGGGGCGACGTTGCTCATCAAGCAATTCTCCACCAGGTGGCCAACGCCTCAGCAGCCACTGGCCGCAGCCATTGTATCGTCCCTGGCAAGAGGATTAAAGCGACGGTGTTCCCTGGGAAGTTTCCTGGCCGGTGGACAGGGGAGTGGGCCTTCTGGCGCTGCTCATGATCAGGGCGGCCACCAGATAGATGGAGAGGATTAACCACCAAGACGAGACGTAACTGCCCGTGGCATCGCGGATGTAGCCCACCAACGGCGCTCCGATGCCGGCGCTGATCAACATGAAGGGCATGACGATGCCCCGGATGCTGCCCAGGAACGTCCGCCCGAAGTAGGCGGCGAATAGATAGGACTGGACGATCATTCCGGCGCCCACGGACAGGCCGAAGGTGATGGTCGACCCAAAGAGGAAGTACTCGTTGCCGCCGATGAGCATCAGGCCGATGGCGAAGGACAAGCCCACGAAGGACCCGGCTCCGATGACCCGGATGGGGATCCGGTCGGCCAGCCACCCGGCGAAGAGGGCCATGGTGGCCGCGCCCCCGGCGTCGGCGGCGAAGGAGTAGGAGACCACCTGGGGGTCGAAGCCCTTCTCGATCCAGTAGGGTATGCGGTGGACGCTGGCGCCGCCCTGGGCCACTCCAGCCAGCCCGAAGGCCAGGAGCAGCTTCCACATGGTGGCGGTGCGGAAGGCCTGGCGCACGGTCCAGGACTGTTCTTCCACTTCGGCGTTGGGCTGACCCGTTTCCGCCGCTGTGGCGGCCGTCCGCCCGTCCATCTGCAGGCCCATGTCCTCGGGCTGGCGGCGGAGGAACACTGCCGAGAGGGGGACCGACAATGCCATGAACACCACCGCCATCACCAACCAGGTGCTCCGCCAGCCAACCGCGCCGATGAGCAGTTGGGTGATGGGCAGAAAGAACACGCCGCCCAGTCCCAGACCGCTGGTGGCCAGGGCCAGGGCCAGGCCTCTTTTCTGCTGGAACCACTTGGCCACCGGCACCGAGGTCATGATGTTTTGGGGCGCGGCCAGGCCGGTCATGCCCAACACGCCGAAGAGGACGATGACCTGCCAGGGGGCGTTGGCCCGGCTGATGGCGATCAGGCCCAGGCCGATGATTATGCCGGAAACGGGGATGAGCACCCTTGGGCCGTAGCGGTCCAGGAGCCGTCCCACGAAGTAACTGGAGAGCCCGGCGGCCATTCGGCGGGTGGTGACGGCCCAGCCGAACTGGCTGCGGTCCATACCCAACGCGCCGCCCATGGGCAGGACGAAGAGGCCGAAGCTGAGGTTGCCGGTGGCCATGGTCGAAAAGTTGACCAGCCACATGACGGCGACGATTACCCAACCGTAGAAGACGTTGTCGGGAAGGAGGGAGCGCTGGCGACGCAAACTAGATGATTCTTGAGCCCGTCGGTTTTGTCCCTATTATCCCAGTCTGTTCCAGTTGGTCGATCTGGTCTCCGGTCAGGCCCAGCAGCTCGCCGTAGACGCCGCGGTTGTGCTGGCCCAGCGTCGGAGCCGGCCAGCGCACCTGTCCGGGGGTTGCCGACATCTTCCAGGGGATCCCGGGATATTGTTTAACGCCGACCTGGGGGTGGTCGACGGTGACGAATGTGCCGCGGTCCTTGTAATGGGGGTCGGCGAGCAGGTCGGGCCCGCGCAGCACCGGGCCGGCGGGCACACCGGCGGCCTGCAGCATCTCGGTTACTTCATAGGCCTCGTAGCCCATCGTCCACCCCGAGATGATCCGGTCGAGGTCGTCCTGGTTCTCCATGCGTTTGGCGACGGTGGCGAAACGGGCGTCGTCCACCAGTTGGCGGGCCTCCATAACCTTGGCCAGGGCCATCCACTGCTCCTGGTCGGTGACCGAGATGGTCACCCAACGGTCCTCGCCGGCGCATGGGTAACTGTTGGCCGGGGAATGCCAGTTGGAGCGGTTGCCCTGGCGTTCCGGTTCCTGTCCCGTCATCTGGTAGGACAGGACTTCCGGGCCCATGAGCGCCACGGACGACTCCTGCTGGGATACGTCGATATACATGCCCTTGCCGGTGCGGCGGCGGTGACGCAGGGCGGCCATCAGCACTCCGGCGGCGTGGGATCCGGTGATGGGGTCGCCGTGGTTGATTCCCGACTTCATGGGCCCTTCGCCCCGGTAGCCGGTCATGTGGGCCATGCCAGATAGTTGCTCCTGGCCGATCCCGTAGCCCAGATATCCCTTCCAGGGGCCGGTATTCCCGAAGGCGGGCATGGAGACGTAGATCAGGTCGGGCCGGTGTTTGCGCAGTTCCTGGTAGGTGTAACCCAGCCGTTCCAGGCTGCCCTGCCGGAAGTTTTCAATCACCACGTCGCTGATTGAAACGAGCCGCTCGAAGACACGGCGGCCCTCTTCGGTGGTCAGCTCCAAAGTGACGCCGTACTTGGACATGTGGAGGCAGTTGAACCAGCCGTTGCGGTTCCAGGGTTCGTCGCCGGGCTCGGCGTCGGGATAGGCGGCGATGCCCCGGGCGGGGCTCACCGGACCACGGTGGGAGTCGTAGACGCTGAGGGACTCCATCTTGATGATCTCGGCGCCCATGTCGGCGAAGATCTTGGTGCAGTAGGGACCGGCCCAGATGCGGGAGAGATCCAGCACCCGGTAGTTCTTCAAGGGCATGCCCTTGGCGGGGCCTGACATGGAGCTAGCCATTCTGACCCACCTCTATGACGCCCTGTCCGGCCAGGGATGAGATGGCGTCTTCTGAATAGCCCAGCCAGGACTTGAGTGCGTGGGCCGAATGCTCGCCCAAGAGCGGCGCCCGGTCGAACACCCAGGCGTCCACGCCCGCTTCGGGCATGATGGGAGCGCCGGGGTACTGGAGCTTGCCGGCCACCGGGTGGTCGATCTCCACGAAGTAGTCCCGGTCCAAGAGCTGCTCCATCTCCAATATGTCCTTCATGGTGGCGACGAAGCTGAAGCCCAGTCCGCTTTCCTGCCCCGCCTTGAAGATGTCCACCTTCTTGTTGTCGATGAGCCAGGGCAGCATGTAGGCGTCGACCTCGTCGGCATACTCCAGCCGTCCGGCCCGGGAGGTGAAGCGTGGGTCGGCCAGTTCCTCGCGTTCCATGATCTTGGCGACTTCGGGCCAGCGGTGGTCGGGGCCGGCGATGATGCCCACGTGCCCGTCGCCGCAGGGGTAGATGCCCCAGGCGGCCCGCCCATAGCCGCGGTTGCCCACCCGGCTGTACTCCTGGCCCGAATAGCTGAACTGCATCAGCGCGTTCTCCAGGATGTTGGTGGCGTACTCGGCGATGGCGACGTCGATCTGCTGTCCCTCGTCCGTCTCCTCGGCGTGCATCAGGGCGGCCATCGACGCTGCGAAGGCGTTCTGTCCGGCGCCCAACTGGGCCAGGGGCATGCCCTCTCGCAGCGGTTCCTGCTCCGGCTCCCCGGTGATGTTCATCAGCCCGCCGATGGCGTACAGGTTCAGCTCCGACGCCTTCCAGTCCCGGTAGGGTCCGGTCAGACCGAAATTGGAGATGGAGGTTACGACCAAAGCGGGGTTGGCTTGCTTGAGCTCGGTGTAGGAAAGCCCCAGAGCGTCCATGCCGCCGGGAGCGAAATTCTCCACCAGAATGTCGGCCTTGGCGGCCAGTTCCAGCACCACCCGGCGTCCCTCGGCGGATTTCAGGTCCAGGGACAGGCTCTGTTTGGCGGTGTTCAGATAGAGGAACCAGGCCCCGTCCTCTGGCGCCCTCTTCCCCTTGCGGAGGGGTGAGCTGGGGGGAATCTTGGTCTGGCTGGAGGCGAAGGGGCCCAACCACCGGACGCCGTCTCCCTCTCCGGGGCGTTCGATCTTCACCACATCGGCGCCCAGAGCGGCCATCAGTTTGGTGCAGTAGGGCCCAGCTATGTAATGGGTCAGGTCTAAGACTCTGACGCCTTCCAAAAGTCCTGGCATTGATTGGTCTCCACAGATTCGGGCTGCCCGTTCCCGGGCGGCCGCCACGATTGTTGCACTGGCAGTTGGGAATTGCAACCAGAGACCCTGTGCCACGCCTGTTCACGCGGGGGATTTATGGTATTCTTCTGCCCACCAAATCCGGCAACGAGACCGCCCCGGACACGGTCCGCCGGGACAACGGGAGAATCACCCAGATGGAACGACCCATTTTCCAGCCCGTGGGAACTCCGGTGGAGGAACTGGACACCCCGGCGCTGGTCGTAGACCTGGAGGTCATGGACCGCAACATCCAGACTTTCCAGAGCTACTTCAAAGACACCTCAGTCAAGGCCCGCCCTGTGGTCACCAGTCACCTCTGTCCCCAGGTCGCCCGCCGGCAGTTGGACGCTGGCGGCACCAACGGCGGCATCGCCGTGACCACCCTGGGCGAGGCCGAGGTCTTCGCCGCCGCCGGGTTCACCGACATTCTCCTGGCCAACCTGGTGGTGACCAGGGCCAAGATCAACCGCCTCTGCGCCCTGGCCGGCCAGACCTCGGTGGGCGTGGCGGTTGACAGCCCCGACAACGCGGAGCAGCTTTCACAGGGAGCAGCCGCCGCCGGAGTGGAGCTGAGAGTGCTGGTGGAGATAGAGGCCGGCATGGGCCGCTGCGGCATAGCTCCCGGCCCGGACGCCGTTTCCCTGGCCCAGAAGGTGAACAACCTGCCCGGACTGAAGTTCCAGGGCATCATGGGTTCGGTGCCCGGACCCAGGGGTGAGGACGACCCGGACCAGCACCGGGCGAAGACCACCGCCAACCTACAGGTCGTGCTGGATGCCAAGGAGCAGATTGAACAGGCCGGCCTGCCCGTTGAAACAGTGAGCGTCGGCGGCACCCACTGTTACGCCCAGGCCGTGGGCATGGCCGGAGTTACCGAGGTGAGGGCGGGACGCTACCCGCTCATGGACCACCGGCTCAAGTCCTTCTTACCTGATCTGGAGCCGGCGGCCAAGGTCCTGGCCTCGGTGATAAGTCATCCCACGGAAGACATGGCTGTGTTGGACGCTGGGCACAAGGCCATGGCTCCCGACCAGGGCCGGCCCATCTTGGAGGGCGTCCCCGGTGGCACCGCCTCCCGGTTCAGCGCGGAGCACGGGGTGATGGAGCTGGAAGGCGACGCCAGGAACAAGCTCAATCCCGGCGACAAGGCCTGGCTCGTTCCCTATGAGCTGGGGGCCTGCGTCAACCAGTTCGACTACATCCGTGCCACCAAAGACGGCAAGCTGGAAGGCTTCTGGCCCATCTCGGCCCGGGGCAAACTGGCCTAGAAACACCGACTACTACTCCCCCCTTTCGCAAAGGGGGCCAGGGGGATTTCATCCACATGAATGAAACTTACCGTCCCACACCGGGGACTCCCATGACCGACCTGGACACGCCCTGTCTGGTCATCGACATGGACGCCTTGGATAACAACATGGACGTCATCGCCGACTGCTACGAGGGTAGCAGCGCCAAACTGCGGGGCCACGCGAAGAACCACAAGACTCCCGCCATCGCCCACCGGCAGATCCGCCGGGGCGGCACGGTGGGCGGGGTCTGTGCCGCCAAGGTGTCGGAGGCGGAGGTCATGGTCCACGGCGGTATCCCCAGCGTGTTCATCACCTCAGAGATCATCCAGCCCATGAAGATCGAGCGGCTTTGCACCCTGGCCCGCCAGGCCGAGATGCTGGTCTCCTGCGACCACGTGGGCAACGCCCAGGACCTGTCCAAGGCGGCCAACGCCCAAGGTGTGGAACTGGGGGTGGTCATCGAGATTGAGACCGGACTGCGCCGTTGCGGTGTGCGCGAGATCGAGGCCGGCGTGGCCCTGGCCAAGGAGATCGATTCCCTGCCCGGCCTGCGCTTCCGGGGCGTCATGAGCCACCAGACCATCGGCGAGATGCCGGACCGCGAGGACCGCGCCGTAGAGGCGGCCCGCACCATCAAGGGTGTCATCGACCTAAAAGAGGCTATCGAAGGCGCCGGACTGACGATGGACATCGTGTCCACCGGCGAGACCTGGAGCTACGATGTGGCCGCCGAGATTCCCGGCGTGACCGAGATCCAGGGCGGCAGCTACCTGATGATGGAGACCCACTACGGGTACATGACCGAGTTCCACTACGCGGCCAAGATACTGACCACCATCATCAGTACCCCCAGGCCGGGGGTGGCCATCGGTGACGCCGGAGTTCGGGCGGTGAGCAGCCTCATCGGCATGCCCACGGTGCTGGACCGCCCCGGCGTGACGGTGGAGTCGATGGACAGCGATCACAGCGTCTTCAAACTGGACCCTGGCGTGGACCTGAAGGTGGGCGACCAGGTGCTTCTGATGCCGGCCCAGCAGGACGCCATGGTCAGCCGCTGGGACCGCTTCATCGGCCTGCGCGGCGGCAAGGTTGAGGTGGTCTGGGACATCCAGGCCCGGGGTTGTCATAACTGAGCTGAGAGCTTTCTGCACTTAGCCGT
>MDTE01054026.1_pt1 | contig 11237 bp, 5 predicted proteins | sample 811231 | NCBI WGS metagenome assembly MDTE01 (sample SAMN05326651, study PRJNA326480) | marine metagenome | isolation source: seawater | place: Indian Ocean: Red Sea | collected 2010 | reverse complement strand
TCTTTAGATGTAGTTTCTTTAGCTTTCTTTGTTACTTCTTTGGCTGCTTCTGGGTCACCAAAAGTTCCTGAAGATTTATCATATCCAAATTCAGCTTCTAAGAAATCCATTAATTCATCTACTTCTAAGTATCCGTTCTTTATTCCATCTAGATAATCTTTTACTCTTGAATCAAACTTTTGTTTAGCTGGAGCTTTTTCTAATGCTTCTATTAAAGTATCTCTAGCATACGCAGGTATTGTAGTATTAGCTTTTAACGCCTTTATAAACTCTTCTTTTGAAATTCCTTCAGCCATTAAAACTTACCTGCCATTGCTTGTAAAATACCAGATTGCTTAGCTCTCTTTTTCTTACCAGCCTCTATAATTTCTTTTTCACCTGCTAAATCACCTACAACTAAATTGTAAGTAGCAGTCCAAGGGTCTGTAACTGTTGGAACTTTTTCTCTTTGACCTACTATTCCTTCTAAAACATCTCCTCCAGCACCTATATCATCTCTCATTGCTTGAACTTCTTCCAGGGTCATAGTCCTACCACTTTTAATATGATAATGTTCTATATCCATTCCGACTTCTGCAACTTTATTTGCATATTCTATTTGTCTACCCCATTCAGTTTGACTAGATATCCAGTAATCTGTATAATATTTTACTTGTTCTGGAGTAGCATCAACACCTATTTCATCTTTAACTAAATCATTAATAGCACGAGCCATTGATTCTCTACTTGGCAATGCATTAGCAGCTAATGTTTCTTCTGCTATTCGTTTTGCTTCAACTTCAGCAGATTTATCCATAGTTATACCATATTGTGAAGCAACTACTGCAAACAATCCCCATTCAAACCATTTTGAATCTTCAAAAATAGCAGGTGGATTATCACCAAAAAGTGATTTTCCAGATTCTATTAATTTATAATAATCATCGCTTTTATGTGCAATATGTCCATAATTCATATTGGCCATATCAATCATATTTCCTACAATTAATTCTAAACTTCTATCAACAAAACCATGTCCAGCAAAATCACCTTCATCTACTACACCACCCATAATTAAGAAATCTTTTACCCATTCAATTTCGTCTGGAGACATATTATGAAGTCCACTCATAAAAAGATTTTTATTTATATGCTCACTTGGCTGAGCAGCTACAGGTATTGGAATTGGACTTTCACTAATTTCTGGGTCATAATAATAAGCTGGCTTATTTCTCTTTGTTTCTTCATCCCATGTCCATACATAATTAAACTTAGCTGGGTCACCACTTGTAGCATAAGCCCATGCGTCTTGTGGTGTACTACCACCTTTAATATTCTCTAGATAAAGATTCCATTCTTCTTCATTTAATGTGTTCTTTTCAAAATCTTCCCGTGTAAAAAATTTAGGGCCAGTTTCTTCTTCTACTGCTCCTTCTTTTAAAGCTTGAAAATCAGGGTCAGCTGCTTCTAAAGCATCCATCTCTTCTTGTATCTCACCTGTAGCTTCACCATAAAATTCTGCACCAGGAGTTTCAGCTGGTCCATATGCTTCTGGTAAAACATTTACAGTACCTTCAGGTAAAGCTTCTACATCATACTCAGCCCATTCTGCAGGTAAATCAAATACACCACCCCAAAATCCTGTACCACCTAATGGTTGTTTAAAACCTTCTTCATAGCCTGGAAGTTCTTTAATAGGAATTTCTACTCCAGATATTACAACACTTTTTAAAAATCCATCTGGTCCAAGATTAAAACTCCATCCCAAATCTTCCATATTGCCATCCCATTCACCATATTGAGGCAATACTTCAGGTGTAATACCATATTTCATTTCTAAATAATCTTGACCTGCTGGGTTCCTGAATAAGCTAAGAATCCACTCCCTAAACTTTATTCCTCTTTCTCTTGCTTTATTATTCTCAGACATTAAATTCCTTCGTTAAACATTTCATGGTCGTCTCTGAACATTCTACTAATTATATTAGTCCAAATTGGTGCAAAGTCAGGTGATTGTACTATTATTTCTTCTATAAAGTTCGCCATATCTGCACGCATCATAATAGCCAAATTATCTGTAGATGACAACCACCATGTTGGATTTCCTGATGGAGACACTCTTTCTGATTGTTTTTCCATTGCTTGCCATCTAGGTAAGAATACATTAACAAATGCAGCACCTGCTTCTGTTTCTTGTATTTCAGGCATATTAGGCCATTTCTGAATCATTTCACGGAGTATCTCTTGAGAAGTAGCAGGCTTTCTTAAACCACCTGTAGCTTCAAAACCTGGTAGTTGTTGTATCAAAGCAGTTCTATAAATTCTAAATAATTTATTTTTTTCAATTTCAGGCATACCAGAGCGTTCATAGTTTTCTTTAAATGATGTGTACATAAAGTAACCAATAGTATCATTAGCAGCTAAGTTAAACTCTTCTAAGGATAAGACTTCTCTTTCTCCTATTTCATACTGCCTAATTATTTCTTGATAACTTCTTTGTTCTGCTGGATTATCAGGTAAAGCGTAAAATGCACTTCTAGGTAATTGTTCTAATATTGCTTTATTTTCTTTCTGCCATTCAAGTACTCTTTCAGAATAAGCTTGTTTATTAGCAGATACAGATTTAGAAGTTGTTAACCAACCATGCTCATATCCATACAATCTTACAAATGATTCATATGCAGCTACATGGTCACCTTGATGTTTTTGTACTAAGTTTTGATATTCTTTAGCTAATAACTGAGTAGCCCACATCTTTCCATTTTTATCTTCTGCATAATATCTAGGTGTAAATCCAGTAGGTAACACAAATTGTGCCATAAATCTAAATGCAAATGTAGTACTTGTTTTATCTTTAGCGTATGCTCTCAATGCTGAATCTAAAATATCTGGTGTTAATTCATTTGGTGGTAATTTATCAGCTGTAGTACCTTTCCATGATATCTCTCTTAAATATCTATCTAACTCTCCTTGTTTAAGTAATCTGTTCTCTGCACCTTCCATTTTAAGTAACCTAAACAATTCAATAGATGTACTTGCTCTTGATGATTCTATTTCAGCTTGATTTCCAAATGGAGAAGCACCTATAGCTGTAAATAACTTTTGAAATGAAGGGTGGTCAGGAATAATAGCATCCAAGAAACCATCACCTCTAGGAGGTCCAAAATCACCAAATAACATACTTCTAAGTTCTTGACCAACCCCACCAGTAGGTAATACCTTATCTATGGCCCATCCAGCTACAGGAGTAGGTCCAGGAACAAAACCCTGTCCTAACAAGTTGACACCTGTAACATATCCTCTAGGTGACATTTTAATATTTGAATCTTCACCAAATATCAAGTTACTCATATAGCCACCAAATGGATATACGAACATTTGTTCGCCTGAACCATTAGGGTCTTCTGCAAAGAAGCCATCACCAGTATATCCTAAGCCTGATGCTCCTGCTCCACCTTTAATTCCTAATTGAACCTTTCTGGCCATTGTAGGATTTTCTGCAAGTAATTTAGGCCATGTAGTTAATAACTCAAACCAAACTTCTGGGAAAGGTACAAGGTTTCTAAGTTTATGAGATATGTTATGTCTCTTTGTCACATCATATAGCAATTCTTTTGTAGCTTGTAAACCAAAAGCTTTACCTGTGTCACTTATAATACTTGCATCTTTTACACCATATCTTGTTCCTAATTTAGGAGCATTCTTTAAATCAGTACCTTTTTCATTTATTTTGAATATATCTGCTAATCCTACACCTTTGATTTCATCTACATATTGTTTTCTTAATGGTGCATCAAACAAGTGCCACATATCCATAATCTTTTCCCAATAATACTGTTTAAAGACAACGCTTCTATTTAAGTAGTTAAGAGATTTTTCTACTAAATTTTCAAAGAAAAAGTTTACTCCAGCATCCCATTGTTTTTCTAATTTAGCAAAACCTTGTACTTCGTTATCAAATTGTTTTTGATATAAAGTACCGAAATTAAAATCATCTCCATACTGGTCTATGTATCTTTGAATAGCATCTTTAATAGCTTTTTCGTCATCAACACCTACAGCTTTTAAAGTTCCTATATCATCTGTTACAGGCATTAAATCTAGAATCTTTCCTTCGTTTGTTACAAATTTTCCTTCTGCAATAGCATGTCTTAGAACTTGATGACCATGATATTGTGAATCTGTTCTATGGCTTAATTGAGCTGCTTCAAAAGCATCTACATCTCCATTTTTCATATCTTTATAAGAAAATCTTTGATAATCAATACCTTCTTCTAATGTATGGCCAGTTAATTGTCTAATGTGGTTTTCTCTAGAATGTAAATAAGCAATAGCATGTTCATCATTTGTTGCAACTTTAATCCAATCTGGCCCACCTCTTTGTCTAAGTAATTGTCTTTCTTTGCTTCCTAAAAACCATTCAATAAGAGCTGGTGATACTGAACCTTCTTGTGCAACTCTTCTTGTTACTTCATCATTTCTTAATTTAAATAAACCATCATAAATTGCATCTGCATAGTTAGGGTCATCAAATGTAACTTCTTTAAAAGAATGTTTATATTGATTATCATACTTATGGTCTGCTAATAAATTCTTAAAATGATTTTCATGCATTAATTGTTTATATTCAGGACTATTTAGAATATTTTCAAAATTGTTTCCATACTTGCCCATTAATGCTTTTTGTTGGTCTTCTGAATGAGAAAATACCCAAGTTAAATATCTAAATGGATGATTGTAAGCTGAATCTAATTGTGCAGAAGCTACTCTAGCTTGTTCCTCTAAGAATATTCTTGTAATGAAAGCAGCTCTCATAAGAACAAAAGGTTTAAATATTTTTCTTGTATAGCTATCTAACAATAATGTAACTGCATCATCCATTGTTTTATTTGTAGGTATATATCCACCTATTTCAGCTGCATATTGTTTGACACCTTTAGTACCACTTGCTTTAAATCTTTTTACAAATTCTTTATAATGAGGTCTAGCCATTTTGTATCCTGAAAATTTCTTAAGGTCATTTGAATCTAAAGCAAAGAATCCTGTTCCTTTAACTCTATCTACAATATCTTGATTTAAAAATGGGAAATAGTTTTCAGTCATTTCTCCTAAAGTAGAAGCTTTAGGTACCATGATATTATAGTCTTGTCCTTGCAACCACATTTTCTTAGTGTCATAAAGAATACCTGAAGATGAACCAGGAAATACCATGTTGTAAACATCTTCACCATCGAAACCAGAACTCTTCCAATATGCTTTATCACTATTCCAATCAGTAATAAGTTTCTTAGCATGTTTTTTTAATGCCTTAATATTTTCACCTTGGTATACAGTTCCTACTGCTTCAGCTCTTTCATTAACAACTTTAATAGCTTGATTTATAGAATCTTCCATATAATCAATTAAGAAATTATTTTTTAAACGATATTGTTCTTCAATTGGTGCTTCTAAGATTTTAAACCATTCATCCATTTTTTTATTAAAATACTCTGGTGAAAAACCATTCAAGTTCATATTGTCAATTAACTGTCTAGTTCCTTCTGCTCCATTTGTCATAGTCATATAGTTTGCTGTTCTTAAAGCTGTCATTCTTTTAACCCAAGCTGAAGAACCATCCATAAAGTTAGAACTAAATCCTAGATATTTTTTAATACCTTGACTTCTAGGGTCAATTTTATTTTTGTAATAAAACCTTAATGCACTAACTGTATCAAACAATCCATCAACAGCACCATCAGTTACTTTGTAAGCTTGTGTATATTTTCTAGCTTGTTGAACAGTATCGTCATAATGCCTTAATGTTCTCATTGCAAATTTACTCTTTTGCCAAATAGCAGCAGTTTGTTCACCAAGAACAGAACCTAAACTTCTCATTGCAAAATCAGAACTACCTGTCATTTTTCTAATACCAGCATTAGTCATGTAAGAAAAACCTTTAGGTAAACCTTTAGCTTGTATAACTGTATTTGGTTGAGTAGGTATTAATGAAGCTGAATGTACGCCATCACCTAATAAATCTTTAAATACATTATCAATAAACAATTCATCTTTTCCTGCTAATTCTTTCCATAGTGCATCATCAGGTATCCATTGTTTTAAAGTATTATCATTTACTAATGTGTGATAATCGCTATTAGCAATGTGTTTTCTAATTATTTGATATTCTGGTAAAGCCATTAACTTACTTGAATCTTTAGCAAATACAGATTGAACTCTACCGTTAATTAAACCATGTTTCCTTCTAAGTTTTCTATCGTGTTTAAGTGCTTTTTTAACTTCCGGTATTAAATCATCTAGTTGTGTAGGGTTTAATTGTAGTTTAGCTAAATCTTCAGAATTATTATTTAAAGCAATAGCTATTTTCTTTTCATCTGGAGTTAAATTATCCCAAGCTTGTTTACCTGCTTTACCTCTATCTTTAGTAGCTTTAACGATTGTATTGTGTAATTCAATAGCTTCTTTTTTGTTAGCAAGATATCTAGTATCACCAGCTTTCAATCTTCTAGCTTTTTCAGCTACTAAGATGTCAGTACTTCTTGACCATTTTTTAATCCTACCTAAGTTTAATAATCCACCAGTAAAATATTCAGCAGGTAAAGCTGAAGCAAAATCTAATAAACCAGAAGTAACTTTGTAAGCAGTTGTACCTGGTTGATATATCTGGCCAGCTTCATATCTACCCCATGAATAAGGAGTTAACTGAGCATCATTTAAAAACTCTCTTTGTGCATACTCAGTAATATTCATATCATTGTAATTAGTTCTTCTATCAGCAAATATTTTTATTTTGTTAGGATTATCTATACCTGTGTAATTAATATTTCCATTTGCATCTAGTTCTTTGATAGGAGAACCAATCTTTAAATAATATAAATCTTTAGCTTTCTGTTCATCTCCTTTAAATTTCAAAAGTAGTTCTTGATATATTGGGTCTTCTTCAGCATGTATAGATTCAAAAAAGAATACTTTGCTTCTATCCATATTGACAGCTTCACCACGCATAACTTTTTTAGCTGCAGCCCAGATATAATTTTCTCCAGCAAATTTAATTGCTTCTTTCATAAAATCAATATTTTGTTCAAGTTCTCCTGGGCCTAAATCTCTACCTAGGTTAGGAACTTCAGATATATTTACTAAAGAAGCTATATTAGCTTGTGCTACTTCTGGAGTATATCCTTTTTCTAATAATTCATCATATCTTCTAAGGTCTTGATAATATCTCCAAATACGACCTTGTGCTCTATAAGGAACACCTCCACCACCAAATTGTAATACATCGGAAGTTGGTAAAGGATTCCATTTATTCCAAGTCTCTCTAATTGCATCCAAAGTACCCACTACCCATATAGGCAATGACCATCCACCTACTTCTTCAGGAGTTCTACCACCTGGAGCCCAACCACCAGAAAGTATATCCATAACACTAAGATGCATGTCATCTGTTATTTTTTCATCTCTAAACTTTGCAGATAACTCATCCCAGTTTTTTGATTCTTGTAATACCCATTCTTCTTGAGCTTCATCAGCTAACATTTGTTTTGAAAGAGTTTCTGATACAGGTAGAACTTGTTCAGCAAAAATTAATTGTTTATCTTTAATTGGAGCAGCTAAAGAATCTCTAACCATACCTGCTTGTAGCTGGTCAAGAATAGGCCTGAACTCAGGACTAGAATATAACTTAACTAAGTCCTGTTCCATCTTTTGAGCCATGTAATAGCTCTCTACCTGAAAGGGGTCTAAAAACATTATGTACTTCTACTATTTAATAATTGAAGTATAACAGGGTGAGGATTTACTTGATACATAGCAGACAACAATATATCAACATTATTAGCTATATCTCTTGATGGTCCTGCCCCTTCTCCCATTGGTATTCCTTGCGTTACTGGTTGGTCTGGAAAATCTGTTCCACCGAAAACATCTGGGCCTGCTGCTTCAGGCAAAGGAAATGGAGCATTAGCTCCTCCTGAATCTCCTAATGGAGCTCCTTGTTGTTGTTGTACAAAAGCTTGACTTTCACCATAATCTGCATTAGGTAATCTCATAACTGGTTGATTTCCATCAGTTCTTTGACTTAATGCACCTGGTCCACTTACAGCATTTTTCCTACTAGGAGTTGGTTGTCTGTAACCACCTTTATTAGATTTCCGTACCATAATTTCCTTCCTCATCTGTAATCATTATTATTATATTCGGTAATGGTTTAATTATTTGCATTGGTGGCATAGGTGGCATTGGGTCACCATATGGTTGTTTACCAAATTCATTATCAATAATATCCCAAAATAAGTTATCAAGATTTTCCATTACATTCCTCCTAAAGCACCAGCTACTGTTGGAGGCTGTCCAGGCCCCATCATTTGTTGCTGTTGCATACCCATTTGTTGTTGTATATATGCTTCTTCTTCAGGAGACATTTGTGGCTCTTGTGGAGTGTAGAACAGTTTTAATATATCTGTCATTTCAGCAGGATATTCATAAATAGCAATTACTGCCATTGTAGCTGCTGGGTCTCCTTGAGCACTTCTAGCAAGAACAGATTCAAATAAAACATTCTCAGCTTTATTCTTTCTAATACGCTCTTGCACTTTAGCAATGTTATCAAGGCCATCAATGTTATCTTGTAATGTCTCTACATCAATAACACCTGCTTGTAACAATTGCAAACCTGTAACAATTTTCTGTGGTTCATCAAAACCAGCCATAACACCATAGACTCTTCTAGTTCTATAGTCTCCACCAATATCTGCTATAGGTGCATAGTTTTCTGAAAAAGCAGTACCTGCATAAAAACCTTGTATTGGCTTCTTTCTTAATTCTTCAAATTGTGCAGATAACAAACTATCAAGTTCTAATCTTTTCTCATCCATAGATTCAATACCATGTTTGATTATTTCTCTATATTCATTAATCATTAATGACATAGTTCCATTAAGTTCTTGTAGTCCTGCACCAGTAACAAATGAGTTAGGTGATTGAGCATCATCAGTAACTGGATAACCACCTACTAATCTAAGTTGTCTTTCTAACCTATCTACTTGTTGAAATAATTGATAAGGTATATTATTTTGTGGTTTAGAAACTTGTGTACCTGGAGCAAGATAGTTAATTGCAAATCTACCTTTTCTATATTGTCCAGATTCTAATTCTCCAGATATGTTTGTCTCTGTAAATACAGAGTCTTCCATAGCTATTGCTGACATAATATTGATTTTGGCCATCATACCCATCAAACCAATAATGTGGTCATATTGTCCTTTTAGTTCATCAAAAGAAGTTCTCTTCATAAACACAAAAGGTGGAGTAGAAAGATAATTCGGAACAAAGTCTAGAATCATTTTCTTTTCCGGGAATACAACATAAGTTCCACCTACATCGTAGTATTCTATAATTCGAACACCCTGCCCCGTATTATCTTCCCAATTATTCTCTTTATCATTTTGATATTGAGTTCCAACACCACCTCTTCCAAAAGCAGTTTCACTAGTTTCTTCTTCAGGTGGATTTAAGATATCTTTAGCATACTCAGGATAGAGTTGAGCAAGCTTATATCTTGGTATTCTTCTTAATACAGCTAACTCTCTAGGTTCTTGGTTAGGACCAAAGTTTCCAGGAAATGTGTCATAAGGGTCACGGAGTTCTGCTGTTGGGTATATATAACCATTTTTATCTGTTCTTGTCGTTATTATCCAAGCAGCGTAACCGTATCCCGGCAACCATCTAGCTGCCTGACTTAACTGTAAATTAAGATTTTGACTTTCATCATATGATGTAACAATCCTCTCTAATTTCTCTGCTCTTCTCTTAGCTCTGTCAGAAGTATTGTGATTTAAGATATCTACTCTAACTTGTGGTACACCTGATATTTTCTGAGCAAGTCTATCAATACCAGATTGAAGCATGTTAGGTGCAGGTAATAAATCTGCATCTGATGTCTCCATCGAATTTCCTAATAGAGCTTTCATTCCTTCAGCTCCACCATTTAATATTGCTTTAATCCTTGCTTTTTGCACTTGTCTGTGCTTACTAGGTTTCCCTGAAACAAGTTGAGTAGCGTTATCTACTATTTCTTGATAATTTTTAATTTGTATATTTTCTATCCCCATGGTGCCTCATTATAGTCGCTTCCTTTAAAATTTGTGTGACTTGCGTTATAATCTAGTCCCATAGTCGCAAGTTGTTCTTTGTTCATTCTTCTGAACACTTTCATTGGAAACCATCCAGCCATTACTATATCAGTTTTTTCTTTGTTTCGCTGAGAAACAGGTTTTCCATCAAAATATAATAACTGTGTTTTATAAGCATTTATTTTAGCCATACTTTCACTATTTCCAACTGGTAAATGAATTTTCTGATTTTCAAATAACGCTGCCATAGAACCTACACCATACATAGGGTCATGTTTATTTTTTCCAGTAACATGTCCTTGCATAGTTATACCTGACCTTAAAACAAATTCTTTTATTTTATCATCTTGTCTAATAGCAGTCTGGAAACCATTCTCTTCAATTACCCAATGTTGTAAATCATATTTGTGATACCAGTCAGACATAATCTGTAAAGCATGCTTCACTCCCCCACCTTGTCTATTCTCTAAATCAATTAAGAAAAGCTCACCTCTATAGGAGTTTATTCCCCATAGTACAGCTGCCTGATATCCTGACGAAGCTGGGTCAAGTCCTGCAACTAAATGCAATCCACCTGGTATCTGCCCTATCGTCAAGTCTGGCCTAAAACAATTATCAATCATATCCATAGTAAAAATTTGTGTACCTTCAACAAAGGCCTGATTGTAATAAACCATTTCATAAATCTTTCTACCACCTGTAGTCTCTGCTGCACGCATACGAGACATCAACCAAGGGAAAGTTCTTTTTCCTGGCCATAACATACACTCAACATGTTCCTCTTCAAAATGGTCAGGTATAGGACAAGCTATGTCATGTGCTGTTTCAACTATTGTTGTAAAACTATCATTAGCAAGTAAGTGGTGATATAAATCATCAGAGTGCTGTCTTGAACCAATCACTACTACAGCAGTATGTTCCTCTTTTCTTGAGGAGAGAGTAGTGGTCCACCACTGTCTAGTGTTCTCTCTTGCACCAGGTTGCATTGTAGTCTGATGGTCCTCAATGTCATCTGCAATAATCAAGTCACAGTCACGAGAGAGAATCTTTCCACCTTTACCTACAGCAACCATAGTTGGTGATTTAATACCTGGTACTGTTCTAGTACCTACAGTAAATTGATTCTGTGAC
>MDTE01050806.1_pt1 | contig 11237 bp, 6 predicted proteins | sample 811231 | NCBI WGS metagenome assembly MDTE01 (sample SAMN05326651, study PRJNA326480) | marine metagenome | isolation source: seawater | place: Indian Ocean: Red Sea | collected 2010 | reverse complement strand
GCGCTCAACGTACTATCCTTAGAAAAAATCAAAAAAAAATTGCAAACGCCATGAACCCGAATGTCTCAGGGTTCGATAACCTGAGCACTCAGCTCGACCTTGCAACTTGTTCCGTCTTCCCTGAAAATGGGAAATATGCACTTTTTTCCCGGAACCATTTCGCGTAAAAAAACACCGCCTCCTCCTTTCATGGAAACCAAGGGCAAAAGTTCCGATCTTCGGGTCGCATTCAAGTATACGCGAACCTGACGACCACTGCTTTCAATAACGGCATAAGGGTCTTTGTCTCCCTCAACTCGAAGAAGTTTCAAACCGCGTTGGGTCTGCCCGGTTTGCAACCAAAAGGGGCTTCCACCCCCAACGGAGAGGGAAACCCTCGGTTGCCCGCCGATCGAAAACAGACCACGCATCTCGATTTTGTCAATGTCTCCGCCTTTTTCCTTCAGACCCTCCAATGCCCTCTTGGCTCGAGCCCTGATGCCGTTATCGCCACCGAGCTTTCCCTTTCCGGCAAAAGCAAAACCCTCGAGGAATACCTTGCCATTGGAAACCCTGGGCGTAACCGAAAGAATAATCCCATCCAAAGAATCGCCAACCTCCTGCCCGACATGGAAGACTGCCTCCTGTCCAACTGTCGTAAGCACCCGGGGAGCGGCAAGAACATCGTCACCATGTATAAAACGGGAGGAAACCTGAACTTGTAGACGGGGACTCTCCACAGCTTGGCCTACGGCAAAAAACACGCTTAAAAACAAACAGGAGATAAAGAGAGGGAGTTTCATAGACACTAAAGTTTCAAAAGGTTACGTCCGTTGCAATCCAGAATAAGAAAATTTCATGTCGCGAAGCATTTTCATTGGGTGATTACCCATCAGTTATTCTACTTTGATTAAAGTTTGCCCTGCCCGAATGGAAAAGCATTGTTGTATCCATGCCATTCAATACCCTGACTTTCATAGCCCTGTCCTTTCTCGTTCCCTTGTCTTTGACGGCGAATGATGAGAGATTTCCCTTCCCTGGAGAAAAGCCAGAGGGTTTGAACCTGCACGCCTTGGTCGGAGCTGACATCCAGGTCAGTCCGAATACGCGGATCGAAAAGGGTGTCATCCTGATCCGCGACGGAATGATCGAAAAGGTGGAGAAAGGCGAAAACACTCCCCCGGGCTACCGCAAGTGGGATATGTCCGAAAAAACGATCTATGCGGGTTTTATCGATCCCTATCTCCTGACCGGAGCAAATGCCGGGAAACTACTCGAGCTCAGGCATGATCATGACCATCACGTCCACGCCACCGCCGCCCTTTCCTTTCACGGCACCCCTTCCACCCGATCCGACCCCGGAGAAAAAGGGCCCGGATTCGAGGTATCCGGGGTTCACCCCGAAAGAAAGGGTATCGATGAGTTTCAACCCGACGAGCCGACGTGGAAGACCCTTCGCAAACATGGTTTCACGGTAGCCCACTTGGCCCCCTCCGAGGGAATCCTGCGCGGAACGGGACCCTGCGTCCTGCTCGGGCAAGGGAACCCAAACCTGTTGACGCTCAAGGAGGAGGTGGCTCAGATCATGGCCTTCGATCCGGTCGGGAAGAAACAGTCTCCCCCCGTTTACCCAAATTCGCTCATGGGTACTCTCGCCGTGATTCGACAGGCCTTTCATGATGTCACGCATGCCCGGGAAACAAGCCTCTACCTAAAGGATAATCCTTCTTCCCAACCCCACCTTCCGCATGCCGGAATCCGAAGCTTGCAGAAAGTCATTGATAAGAAAGAACCCTTTCCCGCATGGGTCGAACCCGGTAGTTGCCTCATGGAAAACCGGGCCTTGATCCTAAGCAAGGAATTAGGCTTTCATCCCGTGATCATCGCCACCGGTGACGAGTGGAGAAGACCGGACCTGGCCCTTTCCAAAGATCACTCCTACGTATCGCCTCTCCTTTTTCCCGCTCTTTCAAAATTCCCGGAAGACGAGGATTGGGAACAGGTTTCACTCGATCAACTCCGGGCGTGGGATCATGCTCCTGGCAACCCTGCGCTTATTGCAAAGAAGGCCAAATCGCTATCGTTGACCACGAGCGGGGGGGGACTTGGTGAATTTCACGGGAACCTGCTCCAGGCAATCGAGCGTGGCCTATCCGAGGAAAAGGCCTTGGCTGCGCTTACCACCAACCCTGCCCGAATTTGCGGGATCGAGCAGTTCACCGGCACGCTCGAAAAAGGAAAGTTGGCAAACTTGGTAGTAGTTGAAGGCGACAGCTATTTTGACAAGGGAGCGAAGATCAGTTCCACCTGGATCAAAGGCCGGCCTTTCCAATATCCGGTCGAGGATGCAAGAAAGAAAGAAGGCCAACAGGAAGCCAATTCAAGCGAAGAGAAGGAACCCGAAAAAAGAGTTGCCAAGTTCCCGCCTGCCGACCGCAAGGTCATCGAGACTCCGAGCTCGACGCTCTTCACCGGGTTCAAGCTCTGGACATGTACTGAAAAAGGCCTCTTGAACAACCACGACTTGTTAGTACAGGAGGGCAAGATCTCCGCCATTGCACCGAACTTGAAAGCAAAGGCTCCCAAGGGTTGCAAAATCGTAGAAGGCAAAGGGATGCATCTTACTCCCGGACTCATCGACTGCCATAGTCATTCCATGATCCTCGGTAGGGTGAACGAATCCACCCTGCCCTCTACCGCGATGGTACGCATCGCGGACGTGGTCAATTCGGAAAGCATTAACGTCGAGCGCCAACTGGCCGGTGGGTTGACCGCCTGCAACCTGCTTCATGGTTCGGCCAACCCGATCGGCGGGCAAAACGCCGTGATCAAGCTCAGACTCGGTGCCTCGCCCGACGCAATGCTTTTGAAGGAAGCTCCTAGCGGGATCAAGTTCGCCCTTGGGGAGAACGTCAAGCAGGCCAACTGGGGGGACAAGTACACTTCGCGCTTCCCCCAGACCCGGATGGGCGTGAAGACCTTTTTTGCAAACCGCTTCACCGCGGCCCGCCAATACGGCCTCCAACTCCGGCAAGCGCAGCAGGGAAAAGGACCGCCTGTGCGGAGAAACCTTGAACTCGATGCAATCTTGGAAATCATTCGTGGTGAAAGACTGATCCATTGCCACTCCTACCGCCAGGACGAGATTCTGGTATTTCTCCGAACAATGGAAAGCTTCGGTGTCCGGGTGGGTAGCCTCCAGCATGTTTTGGAAGGATACAAGATAGCGGATGAAATCGCTCGGCACGGTGCGGGCGCCTCAACTTTTTCCGATTGGTGGGCCTACAAGTTCGAGGTGTACGATGCCATCCCCTACGCCGGGGCCCTCATGCACGAGCGCGGATGCGTAGTAAGCTTTAATTCGGACTCCCCGGACCATGCACGGCGAATGAACCTGGAAGCGGCCAAGGCAGTCAAGTACGGACGTCTTTCCGAAACCGAGGCTCTTAAATTCGTAACCCTCAACCCCGCCAAACAACTCGGCATCGACAAATGGGTGGGCTCCCTCGAGGTCGGCAAAGATGCGGATTTGGCAACCTGGTCTACCAATCCGCTCGATTACCGGACGGTATGCAAGCAGACTTGGATTGACGGAAACTTATATCACGAACTCAAAAGGACCAGGGAACGGGAGTCCCAAAGATCCAAGGAAAGGGAAAGGTTGGTTGCAAAAGCACGCAAATCGCTGGGAGAAGGAAAGGAGGCGGGCGCATCCGAAGAAGCGAAACAGAAATTCTTCCGGTATTCATTGGAAACGGCCTGCGATTTATTTCCTCACTCTTGCAGATCTCTTTGTGACCACGCAAAAGGAGGTCAGCGATGAAGACTTTTAGTATTCTTGTTCTTGTTTTTTCAACCTTCGGTGGAATACTTGCCGGACAAACGGTTTACCGGGCGAAAAAAATACAGGCGACCCCGACTCAAGTCTTTCAACCCGGTGAGATTCTCGTAAAAGCAGGAAAGATTCAAGCCATCGGAAAATCCGTAAAGGCACCCAAGGGATGCAAGATCGTCGACTGGAAGGATCTGGAAATTTATCCCGGACTGATCAGCCCGAGCTCGTCCATGGGGTTAACTGAGATCAACGCCCTGCGACCAACCCGGGATGAACGGGAAGTGGGTACTCACACACCCGACGTAGAGGCTTGGGTAGCGGTCAACCCGGACTCCGAACTCATCCCCGTGGCCCGGGCGAACGGGATCACTCATGCCGTGGTTGCGCCCATGGGAGGAACGATTTCCGGAGTTTCCGCATTGATTGCCCTTGACGGATGGGGGGTCGAGGAAATGACGGTCAGCAAAAAGGTCGCCCTGCACCTTTGGTGGCCTGCTCACGGCATTACCATTCCGCAACCCAATGCAACCGGGGACTCGAAACCAAAGTCAATCAAAGAGCAGGAAAAGAATCGCGACCAGCAGATTCGCGAGATCGATGAGTTTTTCAACCAAGCGGAGGCATACAAACAGACCAAGGCGTCCAAGCCGAAGAACTTCGGCCCAATTCCGGCTTGGGAAGCCATGCTACCCGTCCTGAGTGGGAAAAAACCGATCGTGATTCATGCCGACGAAGTCCGCCAGATCAGAGCGGCAATCGAGTGGGCCCAGAAAAGAAAGTTCCGGATTATAATCTCGGGCGGACTGGACGCATGGAAACTTGCCGATTTGTTGGCCGAGAAGGAAGTGCCCGTCATCTACCACCACGTCTTCACCGCCCCCGTGCATCGCAACCTGCCCCATGACTTGCAATTCCGGGCTCCGGCCATTTTGGCCGAAGCGGGCGTCCCCCTGTCCATTGGATTACGCTTGGGCGGGTGGTCAGCGGCTCACCAACGCAACCTACCCTATCATGCCGCTCATGCGGTAGCCCATGGCCTTTCCAGATCAAAGGCTCTCGCCTCGGTCACCATTGAGCCGGCCAAGGTTGCGGGTGCAAACGATCGACTGGGCACCTTGGAAGTTGGAAAGGACGCCACTTTCATCGCCACATCCGGGGACCTGCTTGACATCCGAACCTCGGTCAGGCATATGATCCTTTCCGGAAAACCAACCAGTCTGCAAAGCCGGCACACCCGGTTCTACAAGCGCTACCGCAACCGACCGGAGCCCGGCAAAAAACCTTAGTTTGGCTCCTCCCGCAATCCGGGAATTTCGGCGATGGTCTTCCAGTTTTCTCCGTCCCAACAAGCTTGATCCGATTCGGAGAAGGAACCGTCCTTCAGGTAGCCCCTGATTTGCTCCAAGCCATAAGGTCCGTAGCGTTGCTCATTCTTGAAGACGTACACGTCAAGACCTTGATTCTTCTTCACAGTCTGTTTCGGAACTTGAGCCACCACGGCAGGCTGTTTCTCGACCGCCGTCGCCCCCCTCCCCGACTTGTCAGCGTCAGCAAAATCCAGGGAGGGAACCTCTTTAACCTCCAAGGCGAACTTGAGATAATCGACAGTTTGAAAATTGAAAACCTTGGCGATAAAAACTTCCGGGATCCTCTGCTTGACCTCCCTGTAACGTTCGATCCCGTCGTTGTACCCGGCCCTCATCAGGGCGACCTCGTTTTCCATCCAAGTCAAACGGTTCATGAAATCCTCCATCATTTGATTCCCCTTGAGATCAGGATAGTTTTCCTGCAAGGCAATCAAGCGAGCCGCCAAGGCCGTCTCCTCCTTCATTGCTGCATCCACCTCGGAGGGCGAGTAGGAAGTCTTCCCCACCACGGCAGACCTGAGACGAGCAACCGATTCCATGACGGACTGCTCATGGGACAGGTAGGCCTTGACAATTTTCTCGAGGTTGGGAATCAGGTCAGCCCGCTTTTTCAGGGAGACCTCAATGTTTGCCCAAGCCCGTTTGACCCGGTTGCGCAGGAAAACAAGATCATTGAACATGAGAACGAACATGCTAAACCCGAGAAACAAGGGGGACACGAGGGCAGACAGAAGGAAGTCCGTGGCGGCAAAAGAACCGAGGGAAGCAAAGATAATGAGACCAAGAAATACGGTTCCATTCTGGGCAATGCCAATTCTCATCAAGCCCTTTCGGCTTTGTCGCAACATGACCTCGGTCTCAGTATCGACCGAAATCAGGAAAGGAAACCCATCGTTATCTCCATCGGAAATGATCAATCGGTCACCCTTGTCTGGATCGACCACCGCCGACCCAAGAACGTATATCTCGGCACCAGGAGCGATGTGCCATTCAGTATGGGTCTGGCGTCCCATTCTTTTCCTAACTTTGAACTCGGAGGTGACCTCTGCCCCAATGGGATCGATCCCAGTAACTCCTTCGACATCGCGACATTGAAAAGGAACGCATTCCTCGTCGTCCTTGATAACGACGGTTTTTGCATTCTTCCCGGATCCCCTGCGCTCCGTGATCCTGTAGCGAAAATAGACGCATTTTTCGTTACTGAGAGGACCAGTCAGGGAGCGGTTCGAATTCAGTTCAGCCTGCCCCTTGATTTCGGCTGGGCCGTACGCTAACCCGGCCGACAACGAGGTAGGTATGTTTTCCACATACCGTTTGGTCTTGATCCTCCTAAACCCGGATACTCCGCCCCATCCCATCATTGCAACCGATATCCCCATGCACAAATAGGAAACCCATTCTCCAATCGGGGTTTTTTTGATGAGGGCTTCGTCGGAAACGACCTCACCCTCACCGAGCAGAGAAGGCCACGCTCGGATTCCCCAGAGGGGAGCAAGCCAACTCTCGGGGAAACGTTCTCTAATGGCATTCGTGCGCTCGACCGAGGCAACCAGATCTTCCCGAATTCCCAACACCCGCATGCGGTCTCTTGCGCTGAGCGAATCGATTGCGGAAGGAAGAGTCTTCCAGTCGGGTTTGGAGCCAATCAACTCCTCCACTTCCGACGACGCCGCTTTTTCCAAGCGCTCCAGACGGGCGAACCCGTCCGTCAAGTCGGCTTTCATCATTACCAACCCCGAATAAACCATCGCAATGCAGGTAAAGACTGAAACGAAAGAAAGAAAGACCAGAACCCGGTGAATGCGGAAAGCAAAACACAGATAGAGACAACCGAAGCAAAGCAATGCAACGCTTCCGATACTGGCAAAAACACCCTTGGCTCCATAGCCGGAACGATTTCCCAGGGCATCGTCATTCGAAAGGATCGGGGAATAGGAACCCGGCAAATCAAACCGCAGGGAGAACCCTTCCGTTCGCTTGGTCGCCATGGCAAAGGCGAAGAGATTCTCCCCTTCATCGATCCGCCATTCCGTATACCTGTACCTGCCCGACGTCCTACGGTAATCCCTCTCCAAATCGGGCCTTACCCCACGCTCTTCCAAATCAACGAGAATTTTTCCCGTTTCCTCGACCAAGTAGAAATTTGTCCAGTCGGATCCGCTTTCAACCGTGACCCAAGTGGTCTCTCCATCCGAATTCTTCTCCTCTCGCTCCTTACGGTAACTATGGTAGAGGCACGGGCTCTTGGAGTATTTTGACTTCAAAATCTTCTTATCCTTTTGGGCCACCCCACTCATGCTTACCTCACCCGGCACGACGTGAAGAACCGAAACTTCCGGAACCCGTTCCATCTGCCTCATCTTGCGGAGCTTTTCAAAACCGGATGACTGCAACCAAAATCCCAAGACTATCAGGAGAACCCCAAGAATTGCCCAAAATACATATTTAAGGGTTTTCCATAGTTTGGACATCTTAACGATTGGTAGCACCTAGCCTTGTTTATGGAAATAAAAAAAGGGCATGTGGTTTGCCCGAACCACATGCCCACTCGGCAACTGCCTTGAGGTGAAGCCAAATGATTTTTGACTTTCGAAAGCAGATGCAAGATTAAAACCTGAATCTTTATTTTGGAACAATTTCTTCCGTTTTCCCAATGGATTGTGTAAATATTTCGTATCAGAAACAGGTATTCGAAGGCTAGTAAGGCAAGGCAGGTCATCCCCAAAGAGCAAAGCTCCCCATTCCGACCCCACCCTCTACAATTTAGCCTTGCCGGACAGGTAATCTATTCTCCGGACGCTTTCGCCCGCTTTGACCTTGAGCGCCACCTTCGATACGTCAAAAGCGTAACCGCAAAAGTCGCGCAGGTAGACAACGGCATTGAAAGCGAGCAGAACTTCCTGCGAAGAGGTCGACTGGTTCACCACTTTCAGGAGAGTGGGCATCGGATCGTGCGCCTTTGTCGTACCGAGAAATTCGGCGGCCCGCACCCGAACCATCAGGTTCTTATCCTCAAGTAGCTTCTTGGCCAGAGGAACAAGGGGTTTTGCCGATTCGCCATGCATGGTCGCGCTGATACACCCCCAATAGCGCTTCCATGGATTATCGGAGCGCATGCTCGCAGAAAGCTGTCGTTCGGCTTTCGGGAAAGAAATCAAGGAGAGATCGGCTATATCAACCAACTCGCCAATCTCTTGAGCATGTTTTCTTCCGAATGCGACCCCATCCTCCAAGGCATGGGCAACCATATGGCTCTCGGGAAAAAAGCTCAGATCATTGATCCTCTTGACCTTCGCGGTCATTCGTTGACGCATGTGCAGAAGAACTTCGCGGTGTGCAGGGCTTTGCGAAAGGTCGTTCACCTCGTGTGGGTCCTTTGACAGGTCGAACAGTTGCTCCGCGGGGCGGGATTCGAAAAATTGGCTTTGGGCAGCATTGAGTTTGCCCACTTTGTAAAGCGCGCGCCATTCGGCAAAGGCAAGCATCCGGTAACGGTAGTTGTTCTGCAACCCGTCCGGGTAGAACCCTTGATAATTCCGGACGTATTCCCATTTTCCCTTTCGGATGGTTCTTACCAAGTCGTACTTCTCATCGAAACGGTCGGCATAACCGAATGCCTCGTCCCTGGAAGCAAGTTCCTTTTCCGTCGTCCCCGTGCCAAGGAAAGCCGAGCCGTCCATTTCCTCGGGAACGGATAACCCGGCAAGGTTCAAGACCGTGGGTCCGAAATCGATAAAGCTCACGAATCCATCGGTTCGGGTTCCCCGGGCGTGATCAACCAGATGCTTGAAATTCTCGGGAATGCGAACGACCAGCGGCACGTGCAGACCGGACTCGTAAGCGTACCCCTTTCCACGAGGGAGCACCCCTCCGTGATCCCCAAAGTAGAAAACGAAAGTATCCTCAAGCAGTCCATCCGCCTTGAGTTTTTCCAAGACCGCCCCCATTTGAGCGTCCACCACGGTCATGCGGTCAAAATACCGAGCATGGGTATAGCGGAAGGTGGGAGTATCCGGATGGTACGGGTGAAGGTTCACTCGGTCGACGGGCGTTTTCGTCTTTTCCGACTGCATGAGCTTTGTGGAAAAATGGAGAGAGCTCTCATGACAGGTGCCAAAGGACTGCATGTAGAAAAAAGGCGCATTCTTGTCCGGGCGCTTGCGCCAGGAGGCCTTGCGTGAGGATTCGTTCCAGGCCTCCCCCTTCGCGGTGGCGAAATTGTAATCCGTCTTGCTGTTGTTAACGCAATAGTAACCGGCTTTACGGAGCAAGGCGGTCCACGGCTTAACTCCCTTGGCCAAGGCGGATTTACGGTGATACTGGAAGCCTCCTCTTGGAGCCAGTATGCCAGTGGCCAAAGTCGAGCGGGCGACCGAGCAGACCGGTGCGTTTGAAAAGGCATGATTGAAGGTCAGTCCCTCCTCGGCCATTTTCTCGATATTGGGCATGGATCCGAACTCGGCTCCATAATGCTTGAGGTAATGAATTGAATTATCCTCGGAAACGAGGAAAACCACATTCGGCCCCTTTGACAAAAGTGGGGAAACAACGATGAGCAGAAGGATCGAAAATCTCATGGGCAGGGCAGGTTTGATTCGAAGAAATTATTTCGCGACGATGGCGTAAAGATAGCGGTGCCCACGGAGGTAGAAACGGTCGTGCGCGATGACCGGGGAAGCGGTGAACTGATCGTCGAGCTTGTTTTTACCAATAACCTCATAGGTTTTGCCGGCCTTGAGCACGGTGAAGGTACCGTCCCGGGCAGTCAGAAAAACCCGACCGTTGGCGGCCACGGGCGACCCCCTGTAGGTTTGAGCGTGAAAGCGCTCCTGATACAATTGTTTGCCCGTCAAGGCATCCAAGCAAAGAATGGTGCCGTTCTCTTTGCAAAGGTACAGTAGCCCGCGATAAAGGAGTGGAGTGGTGACGTCAGTCGTACCTCGATCCATTCTCCAAAGCTCACCCGCCCCGCCCTTCTCGATCCGGCCCTTGGCCTCGGAGAGCCGGACAACGGACACGCCCCGATTCTTGGCAGAAGGGACAACCAACAAGCCCTGACTTGCGACAGGAGAGGCAACGAAACGAAGAGTCCGATTGTATTGATTCTTCGGGTTGAGTCCGGCAACCCGCCATAGTTCCTTCCCCGTGACAGGCTCATGGCCTACGCAGTAGTCGTTTCCATGAGTGATCAACACGTTCAAGTCGTCCTTGCGATAAGCCGTGGGAGACGCGTACGAATGCTCGCACTCAGCGACCCCGTCGCTTTTCCGTTCCACCTTCCATACTTCCTTGCCGGAATCGGCCTCGACGCAAATGACCAACTGGGCCGCGGAATGGATCAACTGGAGATAAAGACGCCCCTCATGCAGAACGGTCGTGGAATGAAAACCAAAGCCATAGCGGAACTTGCCATAGCGTTCCTGAGCATTGAAACGCCATTTTTCAAGCCCCTCGAGATCGAAGGCCACGACCTCCCCGGTCCCGGACGTCACGAACACGAGCTGTCCATCCGAGGAGGGGGTTGGAGAAGCAAAGGTTTTCTCCCCATTCCCCTTGCCTTTGGTCTGACAAACGACACGGGTCCATAGTTCCCTTCCGTCGACACCTATGCCCATTGCCTTGACCTCGTTATCCAGTTCGAAGGTCAGGAAAACCTTATCCTTCACCACAATGGGCGTGGACGAACCCGCCGCGGGAAGTGGAATCTTCCAATCCAGGTTTTCCGTTTCACTCCAGGAATCCGGGAGCTTTGTGGAATCGCTGAGGCCATCGTTGCCAGGCCCACGCCAAGTACGCCAGTCAGCCTGAAGAAGGCAGGAAAAGAATAAAAAGCAAAGTGCCTGAGAAAAAAACGATTTCATAAGAACATTAAGTGAGAATATCCTGGATGACGTGACCGTGCACGTCGGTAAGACGAAAATCACGGCCCTGATAACGGTAGGTCAACCGGGTATGATCTATACCAAGCAAATGAAGAATGGTGGCATTGAGGTCATGAATGTGCATGGTGCCCGGGGTCCACTTGTGCTTGTTCGGCTTGATCACGTTACCGTCCT
>MDTE01095360.1_pt1 | contig 11238 bp, 9 predicted proteins | sample 811231 | NCBI WGS metagenome assembly MDTE01 (sample SAMN05326651, study PRJNA326480) | marine metagenome | isolation source: seawater | place: Indian Ocean: Red Sea | collected 2010 | reverse complement strand
TTCACCAATGTCGAGTCCGAAGCGGTCCTAGAGTCTCCGGATCTCTCTACGATTTATGAAGTCCCGTTAGCCCTGAAGCGACAGAGGGCGGACGAGGTTGTTATGCGGGGTCTCGGGCTCACAGGTCTTCCGGATCCTGATCTGACAACGTGGACGGACATGGTCAGAAGGGTTCAGCAGCCTGCATCAGGTACGGTGAGGATAGCGGTGGTTGGTAAATACACTGAGCTCGTGGACTCCTACAAGTCAGTTCAGGAAGCCTTGATCCACGGTGGTATAGCAAACGATGTGAAGGTGAAAATCGATTGGTTGCTCTCCGAAGGATTTACGGGAGGCGAGGGAGTGGAGGCTCTATCTTCCTACGATGGTTTGCTGATACCAGGAGGGTTCGGTCCCAGAGGCGTCGAGGGGATGCTGCATGCAATTCAATGGGCGAGAGAGAGCGGTACGCCATTTTTCGGTATTTGCCTCGGGCTCCAATGTGCGGTAATTGAATATGCTCGAAATGTTTGTGGTCTCGAGGGAGCGCATTCAACGGAGTTCGACCCTGAGTCACCTCATCCGGTCATCGCACTTCTCGACTCACAACTTCAGGTGATCACAAAAGGTGGCACCATGAGGTTGGGGGCATATCCATGCTCTCTCTCTGACTCGAGCCGCTCTCGAGCGATCTATTCTGCGGAGCATATTTCTGAGCGCCATCGGCATCGTTTCGAGGTCAATAATGAGTACAGGGAACGGCTAGCGGATCAAGGATTGACGATCAGTGGCACATCGCCGGATGGTGGTCTCGTCGAAATGGTTGAGATCACTGAACATCCTTGGTTTGTTGCTGGACAATTTCACCCTGAATTAAAGAGCCGGCCAACACGACCACACCCTCTATTTGCCTCTTTCATTGAGGCAGCCAGTAAGCATGCGGGATAGGAAGTTCCCATCGATCCGAATGCTCACGCGAAGCCTCATTTGTTGAGCAAGGCACGATTCCAGGGGGTGACCTGATATGCTCAAGGAATTCAGCCTGATTGCCGGCCCGTGCACACTGGAGGATGATGGCCTCAATCTGGAAATCGCGAGTGCTCTCGCAGAACTGTCTTGCAGCACCGGCCTTCCGATAATCTTCAAGGGGTCCTTCGACAAGGCGAATCGGACGCACCTAGAAGCACCGAGAGGCCCAGGGCTCTCAAAGGGTCTAGAACGCCTCTTTGCTGTGCGCGAGGAGACGGGGCTCCGACTCCTCACCGACATTCATGAACCGCATCAAGCGGCACCCGCGGCGGAGGTGGTCGACGTTCTACAGATTCCCGCGTTCCTTTGCCGACAGACTGATTTACTAACTGCTGCCGGACAGACGGGTTGCGCTGTAAATGTAAAGAAGGGGCAATGGGTGGCACCCGAAGAGATGGGGGCTGCGGTGCATAAGGTCCGGACCGCGGGTGGCTCTATCTGCGCTGTCACAGAGCGAGGTACCGCGCACGGTTACGGTGACTTGGTAGTGGACATGCGATCCTTTGCGCGGCTTAGAAAGGCTACAGGAGCCGTGGTGCTGTTCGACGCGACTCACTCGATACAGCGTACCGGAGCAATTGGTGGGGCGACCGGAGGGGATCCGCACCACATTACAGCTCTCGCCCGGGCGGCTGTCGCAGCTGGATGTGATGGCATCTTTTTGGAGACCCATCCCCAGCCTTCAGAGGCACCTTCTGACGGGACTAACATGCTCCCACTACACGAACTTCCCGATCTCGTAGAACAGATCCTCGCAGTCCGAACCGCGATTGAGGGGAGCCTCGGTTCATAGCTTCGGGCCTGGAAATATGACACGGACCTCCAATTCCATAACGAGAGAGACTGCAGAGCGAATCCGCCTAGTCATCTTCGACGTGGACGGGGTGCTCACAGACGCTGGCTTGTATACGGGTGCCACGGCAAAGGGGGAGCCGTTTGAGCTTAAGAGGTTTGATATACAGGATGGCGTGGGCCTGAAAATGTTGAAGTGGGCTGGACTCAGTGTTGTGCTGGTGTCCGGTAGGGTCTCGGAAGCGACTTCGATCCGTGCAAAGGATCTCGGAATAGATGGGTGTTATCAGATTCCCGACGCCCACAAGCTTAAGGTGGTTAGAAAGATCATTGACGAGCGGGAAATAGGTTGGGACGAGGTTGCGATGATTGGTGATGACATACCGGATTTAGCGGTTATGCGCTTAGTCGGCCTTAAGGCTGCGGTGGCGAACGCGACTGAACCGATCTCGTCCATTGCTGACTGGCAATCATCCCGCGCTGGTGGGCACGGAGCGGTGCGAGAGTTCACTGACGAACTTTTGAGGGCTCGGGGAGAGCTAGATGAGGTCGTCGAAAAATATGTCCTAGAGCGGAGCGCTACCTGACCGTTGAGGATCAGTCTGACGTAGATGGTGTTAATAAATTCTCAGTTGAGTAACGTCGACGAGTTTCGCTAGACAGCAACCTGACTCAAGTGATGAACTGCGACATAGAATCCGGTGGTAGAGATAGAGGCAACGTACCGAGATGAGCACAAGTAGCTATGATGGCTTGCAAGCACACGATCAGATGAAATCGGGAGCAGTTTGCGTATGACAAAGCGAAAGTTCTCAAAATCCCGCGGTTACACAGTGATCGCAGTGGCACTCGTCGCCGTAGGGTGCTCGTCTGAGTTGGGTACTCCAGTGGCAAACCAAGACCTGCAGGCTCTCGAAGCAGACTACGTGGCATACGGGATGGTCAGTTTTGTAACGGCGCGCGGCGTCAGGGAGGGTCGTGTGGAGGCTGACACGGCATACGTATATGAGGAGACGTCGACAGCGATGCTGAGACAGATGTCCATTGTCTTCTACGACGAATTCGGGAATAAGAATGCCACAGTGACCGGCGATTTTGGGGATTGGAATCAAGAGACGAATCGGATGGTTGCACGGGGAGATGTGGTATTGCTGATCCACGAGGATTCAAGTCAGATCCAAAGTGCTGAAATCTTTTACGATCCGGGATTAGAGAGGATCTGGAGTGACTCACTCACCACGCGCGTCATGAGCGATGGAGCGGTGACTACTGGGACAGCTTTCGAGTCCGACATGGCGTTCGAGAATATTACGATCGCAAACATGAGGGGTGGTGCGCGACGGGTCTTTTAGACTCGGACCGCGACGCATAACGGATGCGCTTACCCCCAGATCCCGTTCGGATGGCGATTGCCGTATCAGCTATGGCGATAGGGCTCATTGCGAGTCCTTCAGAGGCACAGGAGGGCTGCGAGGCGGTTGCCCCAGGCAACGACCTGACTCGGGCATTAACGGTCGGAGAATTGCGCATTACATATATCACAAATCCCCATTTTCTCTGTGCTGGGGGTGTTGAGATATGGGCGGATTCAGCAGAAGCATTTCCCGACCGTGGTTACTCCCATTTGATTGGTAACGTTCGCTACCAAGAGGATGCTAGAGAGTTGCGTGCCGATGATGCCCGCTACTTCACCAACGAAGGGCGGTTACAAGCTGAGGGCAGCCTAGTCATAGTAGACGAAGCTCAGGGATCCTCAATCGAGAATGGAAACCTCGTCTACTTGTTGGAGACAGACTTCAGGGATGTCTCAGAGATGACGGTCGTGGCGGACGAGAACGGGGTGCGCCCTGTCGCGGTTCTTACACCACGGCAGGAAAATGAGTCCGGGGCTGAGAATGATGCCTATACCGTGGTAGGGGACCAAATTTTCCTTCTTGGAGCCAATTACTTCACCGCCGTCGGTGACGTTCGCATCGAACAAGATTCTCTGGAGGCCTTTGCAGACTCAGCAGAGTACGACATGGGTGATAGCGGATTGGTGCTGGAGGGTGATGCCCGCGTGCTGAGCGGTAAATACGATTTGGTTGGGCGCAGAATTACGTTGAGTGCACCCGGCTCTGTAGAGAACCTCATCCACGCTAGACGAAACGCCAGATTGGAGGGAGATGAATTGCTGCTAACCTCTGCTCAAATCTTCCTATTTCTTGAAAATGATCAACTCGAAAGGCTGGTTGCGACACCAATCGTGGACCCAGCGCGTGCCGCCGCGGACCCGGAAGACCGAGAGCGTCCAGAGGCCGTCGTGGAGGATTTCGTGCTTACAGCTGACTCGGTAGAAGTACGGGCTCCGGCCCAGCGTGTTGAACGGGTATTCGCGTCGGGATCAGCGAGGAGCGAGTCACACGCGGCAGACTCTCTGACGGTTGACCTTCTACCTGAGATCGCCACAACCGATTGGTTGGAGGGTGACACCGTCATCGTGAATTTCACCGAGAGAGAGAGCGTCGCTTCGCATCAAGGAAGCGGTGCTGGAACGCCGGGGCTTGAAGTCGAAGACATCATTGCGATAGGTAATGCACGATCTCTTTATAGGCTTCCACCAAACGACTCACTGGCAGTGCCGGGTGTTGACCCACCTGCTGTCCATTACGTAGTCGGCAACGAGATCCGGATAGAGATGAGCGGGCAGCAGGTAGAGTCCATGCAGGTCAGAGGTCAAACAGAGGGTGTCCACCTAGAACCGCTGCAACGAGCACCAGTTCCCGATACAGCTCAGGTAGACACGCTGGCTGTCCCAGACAGCTCCTCTTTTCAGCCCAGGTTGGACAGTTCGCTTATGGGGCCCCAAAATATTTCGGACTATGTGCCTCCATCGAAGTCATTACAATTGAACAAGCCGTTCTTGTACCCCTTACAAAATCGACCGAGGAGGCTCCCTTGGATCCGCTGAACACAGCATCAGGAGTCACAGAGGTCCAATCTCAAAGTGGAGTCACTCCATCACCTTCCGACCTCGAAGGAAGGAGTAAGCTTTGGGGGAGCGGACTGACAAAGATTTATCGGAATCGCTGTGTCGTCGAAAATGTTAATATCGAGGTCAGCCAAGGAGAGATCGTCGGCCTTCTGGGTCCGAACGGAGCAGGGAAGACGACCACCTTTTATATGATGGTCGGGCTCATCCCTCCGGCAGAGGGTACCGTTCATTTAGACGGAGAAGAGTTGACTGGGACACCAATGTATCAGCGGGCGAGACGAGGGGTCGGGTATCTAGCGCAGGAGCCGTCTGTTTTTCGGAAGCTTTCGGTAGAAGATAATGTTCTGGCGATCCTCGAAACCTTAAGTCTTCCTCGGGAAGTAGAGGCGGCACGTCTTGAGGAACTCTTGGAGGAACTAGGCCTTACGGAATTGCGAAAGAGTAAGGCGTACTCACTCTCCGGCGGTGAAAGGAGGCGGCTCGAAATAACGCGTGCTTTAGTGCAGCAACCGAGATTTATGCTTTTGGACGAGCCTTTTGCTGGAATTGATCCTATAGCAGTCCACGATATTCAGGAAATAGTTCGCGGGCTCAAGGATAAGGGGATCGGGGTGGTGATATCGGATCACAACGTCGAGCAGACGTTGGAGATCGTGGACCGTGCCTACATCATGTATGAGGGCAAGATCAGGGTGAATGGGACGGTTTCCGAGCTGGTCTGGAATGATGAAGTCGCCGAGATCTATCTCGGACCCGCGCTGACTGCCCGAATGAGGGACAGATACCTCCGTCCGGAGGACTGAGAAGGGAAGGTGACGGCCGATTCCCACATGAGAGATCCCGTGGGAGATGAGGATAGATGAGTTCGTTCAATGCCAAACTGTACCAGAGCGCTCAGCTCCGGCAGGATCTGCAAATAAACCCTCGCTTGTATCAGGCGATGGAATTGCTTTACATGCCTTTGCTGGACCTCGAGCAGCATCTGAAAGAGCAGATGGCTGAGAATCCTTTCTTGGAAATGCAGGATGCGTTCGAAGAGAAGGAGGTAGAACTCAAAGAAGATACTCTCGATGAGCCGATGGGAGATGACGAATTCGACTGGGAGGAGATCCTCCTGGATGGCTTCGAGGTCGGTGGTCAGCGCCAACAATATGAGGCAAGAGAGGTGTTTGAGCCTACACCGGTGGAGGCTCAGGATCTACACGACCATCTCCTTGGGCAGCTTACCCTGCTTCCTATCGCGGAACGGGAGATAAGGCTGGGCGAGGAAGTCATCGGAAACATCGATGACGACGGGATGTTGGCGTGTACGCCCGACGAATGCTTGACGGGGTTAAACGAGTGGCTAGACCAAGTCCGACCATCGGCATATGCCAAAGCCCAAGAGATCAGCGACGAGCTGGCTCGTCATAGTGAGCTGGAGGAGATTGCCTCGGTGTTTCGGGAATACAACATCTCTGAAGTAAACAACATGATTTCTTTGATCCAAGGCTTCGATCCTGCTGGAGTCGGAGCTCGGGACGTTCGTGAATCACTCTTGCTTCAGCTAATCAGTCGGGGTGATGAGGCATCACTGCAATATAGAATTGTAGACCAGCACTTCGAGGAGTTAATTAGTCGCCACATCACCGAAATAGCCAGAACACTCGGCATAAAGCCTATCGAGGTTCAGGACGCCGCCGATTCCATCAGTCAACTAGATCCTAAGCCGGGATTGAAATACTCAACCGCTCCGGAGGAGTACGTGATTCCCGATCTCATCGTAGAGTTCATAGATGGCGATTACATGGTGTTTGCTAACGACACGAGCCTGCCTCGCCTACGAATCTCTCAAGCTTACCGCGAAGTCGCCAAGGATAAGAAAGCGTTCACGGGTGAGAACAAGGAGTTCATAGCAAACAAATTGAACTCCGCCAACTGGATGATTCAAGCTATCGAGCAAAGACGTCAGACGATGCTTAAGGTCATGACTTTCATCGTAGGACGACAGAGAGAATTCTTTGAGAGGGGAGTGCAGTACCTCAAAACGCTCACCCTTAGGGAGGTGGCCGACCACATTCAGATGCACGAATCCACTGTTTCGCGGGTAACGAATAAGAAGTTCGTGCAAACCCCTCGTGGGGTGTATTCCCTCAAGTACTTTTTCTCGACCGGCCTATCCACTATGAGTGGGGACGATATATCCGCGCGTGGTGTTAGGGATAAGATAAAGACGTTGGTCGCGGATGAAGACCCAAAGAAACCGCTGACCGACCAGGCGCTTGTGAACTTACTTCAAGAAGACGGAGTGAAGATAGCCCGCCGAACAGTGGCTAAGTACAGAGACCAGCTTGATATTTTACCAGCCCGCATGCGGAAACAGGTTTGAACGATGGAGCAGCCGTAATGCGACGAGACTTTACCATAATCATTCCGGCCTACAATGAAGCGCTGGTCGTTCCCGATCTGGTAAGAGAGCTACATGCTGCCTTTCTGAAATATGGGCTCGATGGCGAGGTTCTGTTGGTTGACGATGGTTCGACAGACGGGACTGCGGGTCTAGCTGAGAAAGAGGCCGCGGACTGGGAAAGATTCAAAGTGGTGCGACATAGAGTGAATCGAGGTAAGACCGAGGCGATACTTACAGCGGCGGAGCATGCTTCCGAAGGTCTCCTGATTCTCTTCGACGCGGATCTGCAGTATTCACCGGAAGAAATCCCTCGCTTCCTCGAGTGTTTAGACGATGGTTGGGATATCGTGACGGGACGAAAAACAGGTCCTTATGAAAAAAAAGCGGTTTCGACGGTTTACAATCGGCTCTCTAGTCTAGTTTTTGATCTGCCTGTATCGGACCTTAACTCAATGAAGGCATTTCGGGCTGAGGTCCTCGAAGGACTTCAGCTTCGGCATGATTGGCATCGCTTTTTTGTGGCGCTCGCGCATGCGCAGGGGGCGACCGTTACTGAGATCGATATCGACCTTCATCCTAGAAGAGCTGGGGAAGCGAAGTACGGTGGACGGCGAAGGATCTTGGTGGGACTGCTTGACCTCGTGTCGGTCTGGTTTCTGCTGATTTTTTCCCGTAAACCGCTTCTTCTCTTTGGTGGCACCGGGCTAGTCCTCGCCTTGCTCGGTCTGTTCGTAGGTGCCGTTACGGTGTACCTGCGTTTTCTCCATCCGATGTTCGGTTTCGATGCTTATATCCCGCCTATGGGGTATCGCCCTCTGCTCTACCTCGTCATGCTGCTCGCGACTTTGGGTTTCCTCCTCTTCGGCTTCGGTTTGGTCTCTGAGCAAGTGGCACAAGTTCGACATGAGCTTGAAGCTTCTAAAAGACGGGATTGATGACTCTTCCTGAGAGTCGCGTTCTTTTGGTGGTGGGAACCCGGCCCGAGGTCATAAAGATGGCCCCGGTTCTGGGATCCTTACGTGAGAGATACCCGGCGCTGGAGACACGATCGGTGTTCACTGGGCAGCATACTACACTAGTGAAAAGCGTCGCAGCAGCGTTTGATTTTTCTCCAGATTACGATCTAGCGATCATGAGAGAGGATCAGACCATCTATGACGTGGTTACTAGTGCTTCGAAAGGTGTGGCAGACATCATTCGAGATTACCGCCCGAACCTTTTGCTCGTGCAGGGTGACACCGCGACAGTGTTTGCGGCGGCACTCGCAGGCTATCTCGAGCAGGTCCCGCTGGGGCATGTAGAGGCTGGACTTCGAACCACCGACAAGTTCTCTCCATGGCCAGAGGAGGGTTTTCGTAGACTGACCGACGCAATCACGGATCTCTACTTTGCTCCCACAGCTCGTGCTGGGGGGCTCTTGCAAGCGGAGAATGTCCCCGCGGAGAAGGTGTATGTTACAGGTAACACAGTTGTTGATGCGCTGACCTATGTCGCTGAGCAAGACTTACCTATTAAGAACCCTACCGTACGAGGGTTCTTGGAGCCCTTATCAGAAGATCACAAAGGGATCCTCGTGACGGCCCATAGAAGGGAATCGTTTGGCGAGCCACTCGATCGAGTCTTTAGCGCCATACGAAGGTTGATTGAAGAGCATCCGTCTGCGCATGTGATCTTTCCGGTACATCCAAACCCTAATGTTTACGGACCAGCTCACCAGGCACTTGGATCCGTCGATCGCGTGTTGCTTACAGATCCCTTGGACTATGTCGATACGATCGGCGTTATGCAGAGAGTAAGATTGATTTTGACAGACTCGGGTGGGATCCAAGAAGAGGCACCTGCCTTCGGAGTGCCGGTATTGGTGATGCGCGACGTAACCGAGCGCCCCGAGGGCATCGAGGCAGGTGTAGCTCAACTTGTGGGTACTGAGATTGGCCGGATCTCTGATGCCGTGACGAAAACGCTCTCAGGGCCCCGTCTGAAGATTCGCGGGAACCCCTACGGTGACGGACAGGCTGGTGTGCGAATCGCCGACATAGTTCATTCGTTTCTGACGGGCGCACCCCGCTCTACTAAAGACTGGGTCGGCGTTGATCCGATTCGACCTTAGATCGGCTATGGGTCTATGAACATCCTAATGCACTGCGTCTACTATCCCCCTGAAATCGGCGGACTGGAGAGCCATGTGCATCACCTATGCCGCGCTCTGGTTGAGCATGGCCACCAAGTAGATGTCATTACATCGCGATCGATGGCGGGCACGCCACGTTTTGAAGTCATAGATGGCGTGGAAGTGCATCGTACTTGGTTTCCTGGGAAGAACACCCTAGGGTGGCTTGCGCACGCGGCTGGGTCACTTCCGTCTTCAATGACATTGGCCCGGGATGCGGACATCCTTCATGCCCAAGCATTCCAGTCTATCCCTCCACTTCTGGCAGCTAGGGCACGCGTCGGAGTTCCACTCGTGTCAACATGGCACACCTCTCACTTTCTAAGGCTCGCTGAAAATCCAGTCACAGGCTCTCTACTGGGAAGACTAGTCCAAGCAAGTGACGCCAATCTTGCGGCCAGTGCTGAAATTGCGCGCACGGCAGAGCGACTAGCGCCCAGAAGCCGAGTCAGAGCGGTCACTAACGGTGTAGACACAGCTCTTTTTAAGCCCAGGAAAGCAGTCTCACTCGAAGCGGGGGGCACGAGGCGACGCTTAGTCGTACCGAGACGGTTATTCAGAAAGAACGGCGTTGAGTTTGCAATTAGGGCACTGCCAATCATCGCCGAGCGACACGATGTGGAGATGCTGATCATTGGGGATGGCCCGGAGCGGAAGAGCCTGGAATCTCTGGCCTCAAATCTCAATGTCCAGGAACGAATTCAGTTCATTGGCACACAAGCTCACAGTGAGATGCCGATGCTAATCTCGCGTTACGAGCTAGCTGTCTTTCCATCTCTTATGGAGGCGACGTCGGTGGCGGCTCTCGAATGCATGTCTTGTGAAGTGCCCGTGGCGGCGTCTCGTGTCGGAGGTCTTCCGGAGATCGTGGACGATGACGTAGGAGGACTATTTGAACCAGGTAATGCTGAGGACCTGGCGTTTGTAGTTGGGCAGCTGCTCGATGATCCGGCTTTGTCCTCTAAGGGGAGGGTGGCGCGCTCTCGCGTTCTATCTAGCTGGAGTAACGATCGTCTAGCACAGTATCACCTAGAACTGTACGAGAAGGTGATACGCAGAAGATGCGAATTGATGAAGTGATGATTGACCGCCCTGAGACCAAGAGTGGAGTCCCGGTGGCTGCTTGGCTTCCGCACGTGATCTTCGCCGTGATCACTGTCGCATTGTTCAGGGCATTCGTGTTCACAGACGAGATGCTTTACGGTGGAGACACTCTTTCGCTCGGATACGCCGCACGCTCACTCTATGCGGAGGCGCTATCCGCTCTAGGCCGAGTGCCTCGTTGGGCCCCACATCTGCTCGGGGGGACTCCTTTCATCGAGGCATTGAGTGGGGGAGACTCACTCTATCCTCCTTCGGTCCTCCTTCTGATGTTGGCTCCACCGCACCGGGCTCTGGGGTGGAAGCTGGTGCTCCATATCTTCCTCGCGGGCATTTTCTTCTATTCTTGGGTCCGAGCGGTCGGAGGCTCGAGAGCAGCTGGTCTCCTGGGTGGGGTGGCCTATATGCTCGCGCCTTTCTTGGTTGGATTCATCCACCCGGGCCATGACGGGAAGATTTTTGTGACCGCGTTGGCGCCTCTAATGTTTTGGATGACCGAACGGCACTTCCGTGATCCGGGCTGGGTTTCTTTCTCAGGAGTGGGGCTTGTCGTAGCAAGCATTATCTACACGACCCATTTCCAGATGGCCTACTTCCTTTTCGGAGGGGTCGGAATGTACGCCATCTTCCGATCGATTCAGCTTGGAAGAGGTGTCGACGAAGCTGGTTTTGGCTCGCGACCTCGAGCCGGAGCGCTCCGGTTAATTCTATTCCTGGCAGCATCGGTCACGGGTGCCGCTGGAGCCGCGTGGCAACTTCTGCCCGCCGCACAGTATGTAACCGAATACTCACGCCGAACCCAGA
>MDTE01081457.1_pt1 | contig 11238 bp, 19 predicted proteins | sample 811231 | NCBI WGS metagenome assembly MDTE01 (sample SAMN05326651, study PRJNA326480) | marine metagenome | isolation source: seawater | place: Indian Ocean: Red Sea | collected 2010 | reverse complement strand
TTTTTCTGGATATGGCTTTAATAAGTCTCATGCTGTTTCTTATTCTATCCTATCATACCAGTGTGCTTGGCTCCTAAACTATTATCCAGAGTGCTGGATGGCTGCTTTCTTAGATAAGGAGCCAGAGTCTAAGAAAGAAGCAGCAATTGCTTTAGCGCAAAAGATGGGTTTCTATATTCAGAATATTAATATTAACACTTCAAATAGACACTGGGAGATTGGCGATGATAGCTTAACTTTGATTCAGCCATTTAGTTCTATCAAGGGCCTAGGCGATAAGGCTATCGAGCAGATACTAGATAATAGACCATTTGAAAATATAGAGGGCATATTGTTCAATGAAAACATTACACACTCTAAATTAAACAAGAAAGCATTAGATGTTCTGTGTCGATCTGGTGCGATGGACTGTCTAATAGATGACAGGTTCACTGGGTGCAAGCACTTTTGGATGTCTTGTATACAGGATAAGCCAAAAACAGAAAAAAAGCTTGCTGAAAACATAGAGCTATACTCACCTGAAGAGGATTTTACTCGCGAAGAAAAAATTCAATATGTTTCAGATCTAACTGGTATGTTTCCTTTTGATCTTGTTATGACGAGGCAAATTAGAGAATCGATTGACAAGTATTGTGTACCAGCGCTGGGTAACTGGGATAAGAAACTAGGTGTTGCTTGGTTTATCCCAAGAGAAGTAATTCAGAAAAAAACTAAAAATGATAAGACTTATTGGATTGTAAAAGTCATTGATGATACCTCTACGACAACAGCGATTAAGTGTTGGGGAATCAAAGACACTGATCAGATTCACATTAACAGGCCTTATGCTGCGAAGCTTGATCACAGTGAGGAGTGGGGCTTTAGTACAAGATCAATCAGGCACACATTTAAACTATTAGGATAGCACATGGGCAGCATTAAAAGAAAGATGGCTAGAAACAAAGCCAAGCGCAAGAAGAAGCAGTTTGAAAAAGCTATGAAGCAGCAGCTTTTGATGTTTGACAAGCTGGGAGATGAATGTGCTGCTTGCCAAAAACCCTTTGATAAAAAGTCAAAGGAGCACGCGACAACTTGGAATGTTGTTGTGAGAGAGGAAGAAGAGATTGTGAGATTGTATTGTCCTGAGTGTTGGGATAAAGCAAATAAAATTATCAAGGAGATAGAGAATGATCTTAGAGTTCACAAAGAGGGCTGATGCCCGAGCGCCTGAGAGGGCAAACCCAAGTGATGCAGGGCTAGATGTATTTTACTGCCCATCTGACCCTGATATCTCGGTTGCTAAAATAGAGCCAGGAAGTAATGTGATGCTGAGCACTGGATTAAAATTTGGCATCCCACACGGATATATGCTGCAGGCCTGTAATCGTGGTAGCATGGGAGCTAAAAAGTCCTTAGTTGTTGGCGCGCATATTATTGATAGCGGCTACGATGGTGAGGTTTTTATTGATTTACACAATATCGGAAGTGAAACGCAGTTTATTGAAACGGGAGCTAAAATTGCACAACTAGTGTTGGTGCCAGTGGTACATTTTAGAGCTAAGGAGAGTGAGTCAGGGCTTCTTTATGAAGAGCAAATATCAATTTCAAATCGAGGCTCAGGCGCTCTTGGGAGCACTGATGCCCCTAGCAAAATGCCTGGCGTTTGTGCGCCGAGCACTAGTGTCGCGGACTTAGATATGAAGGATAAGCATCCAAAAAAATATGACTCTATTAGAGATTATATCCCAAACGGTTTTTAGGAGATTTAAATGAAACAAACTTATTCTTTTGACGATGTACTATTAGTACCACAACACAGCGATATAGAATCTAGAAAAGATATCTGTATTGCATCAAATTTAGGTGATATGAGATTTGTGTTGCCTGTCGTGTCCTCTCCAATGGATACAATTTCAGATACAAAAATGATGTTGGAAATGCAAAATCAAGGTGGTTTAGCTATTTTGCATAGATATAACACTATTAAAGCACAAGCTGAAAAGGTTCTCTATGTTTCTGAAGTGGGGCGCGCAAAAAAGATTGCAGCAGCTATCGGTATGTCTGGGGACTATGAAGAGCGCGCTAAAGCTCTCGTTGATGCTGGCGCTACTATCCTTTGTGTTGACGTTGCGCATGGCCACCATGAAATGATGCGCTGGTGTCTAGACTCTTTAAAGCAGACATACGCTGAAGATATTCACATTATGGCTGGGAATGTCGCGACACTTGAAGCTTTTGAGGCTTTGTCAGAGTGGGGCGCTGATTCAATTAGAGTTGGTATTGGCGGTGGTTCAATTTGCTCTACTAGAATAGTTACCGGGCATGGCGTACCAACACTCCAAAGTGTGATGGACTGCGCAAGAACAACCTACAACACTCCAATAATCGCAGATGGTGGAATTAAAACAACTGGCGATATGGTAAAAGCATTGGCAGCTGGTGCAGATTTTGTGATGATTGGATCTATGTTAGCTGGCACTGATGAAACGCCTGGCGATGTTTTAATCAAGAATAATGGTGAGAAGTATAAGGAATATAGAGGTATGGCGTCTAAAGAAGCTCAAAGAGATTGGAGGGGCAAGTCTTCTACGCCAGAAGGTGTTGCAACCATAGTACCATATAAAGGCCCAGTTAGGTATATTCTCGATGATCTGGATGGTGGAATTAGGAGTGGGCTTTCATACACTGGCTCACGCAACATTAGAGAATTGCAAGCTAAATCACATTTTATTTTGCAGTCCTCAGCTGCTCAAGCGGAAAGCAACACACATATATTATGGAGAAGGTAAGTTGAAAGATCCAACAGTGCCGTCAGCTGCAGATAGAAAAAAAATAATGTTTTATGATTCAGTTGATAAGCAAACAAGATTGAGGATAAGATGTGACATCGATGGTATAACACAGTCTCAATTTTTTCGCATGATGATTGATGGCTATATTAATAACGATGACCACATTTTTAACTACATAAAAAACTTTAAACGACAACATGGCCTACAAGGGCAAAGCAAAATTTCGAAGATTGATGCGGCTCGAAACAAATCAAAAGATACAATTAGTAAATTTTCTTTAAATGATGATGAGGTGCACGATATATTTGATATCATTGAAATGGAGACTGATCTATGAAGCCTTGCTTAGCTAAATGTCAAGAATTAGATGTTAGTTGCCCAGTAAAAGATTGTAGAAACTGGATAGATTACCCAGATGAATATAACTGCATTTTAGAGACTGTAGATTGTAATGGCAACATGACCTTAAGACAGGTTGCAGAGCGACTGGGTATTAGTTTTGTTAGGGTCAAACAAATTGAAGACAAGTCATTGAAAAAAATAGGTCATTTATTAAAAGATGAAGCTATTTAAATTGTGCCTTGCTTAAGGTATGTTAAGGAGAAATATAATGAAGAAGCAGCTTTTGAACGAATCTGAAATCCGCAAGATGATGAAATTTGCAGATATTGGCACTTTAACTGATAGTTTTGTTGAGAAACTAGATGAGAGTAGCATTTACGAGACAGACCTTACAGAGCAAGAAGAGCCTGAGGATGAGGGGCCTGCAATGGCTGTCGACAGTCCCATGGCTGGCGATGACGATGCTGCTATGGACGCAGCTCCCGGTGGTGACACTGAGGGTGTGTTGGATGCAGTGATGACCGTTCTTGAGGCCCTGAAGAAAGGCTTGGAGGAGATGGGTATGTCTGAGGCTGCGGCTGCTATTGATGTCCAGGCCACTGGTGAAGATCTCGCCGGCGATATGGGTGGAGCACCCCCTGAGGGCGAGCCAGCTGATGACGCTGGTGATGCACTCGCTGGTATGGATATGGAGATGGACGATGATGAAGACGACGAGGGATCCGCGGTTGTGCAGGAGGTTGTGCGTAGAGTTACACAAAGGCTGCAAGTGCTCAAAGAGGCCTCTTCCCACCGTCAGGATTTAGAGGCAGAGTTAGGAAGAAGAGTGATGAATAGATTGAAGAGAAGACAGTAGAGAAAAAAATAATTTTTTGAAGCAGGCCTTGTGCCTGCTTTTTTTTTGCTTTAAACAACAAAAGGGGTTAAGATGATTGGGTTGACTGATAAAAAAGAGAAAGCTGGTGATGAAAACAAAGAGGCTGCTGATTTAGCCTCCATGATTACAATGGCAGTTGAGCGTCCAGAGATGCGCACTATAGCTGTATACGGTGATATTAATGAAGAAAGGTGTGCAGAGGCTGTGTATGGGCTCTTAGCGCTAGATTTAACTGCCAAGAGTTTAAAAATTAATCCGGACGAGGAGTCAGAGGAGAGCCATATCGAGGTTGTTGAGCCAATTGAATTGTTTGTTTCAACTTACGGTGGGCAAGCGACTGAGATGTTTGCTGTCTACGATGTGATGAGAAACATTAGAGATAGAACACCAATTTGCACCTATGGAATTGGAAAAGTTATGTCAGCTGGCGTGCTGCTGCTGGCAGCTGGCACAAAAGGAGAAAGACGAATTGGTAAAAACTGTAGGGTAATGATCCACGGCGTCGTCGCTGGCCAGCATGGACACATTGCAGATATTGAAAATGAGTTTTCAGAGACTAAAAATACTCAAACTATGTATGTTAAGGCCCTAGCGGATGAAACTGATATGACAGAAAAATATATCAAGAAGCTAATGGACAGAAAAACAAACGTGTATTTAGATGCAACCGAGGCAGTTAATTTAGGAATTGCTGATATTATTGTCTAATTATATAGAGGTACAACCATGGATCCGAGAGAACTTAAGTTTTTAAAAGAAAACTATCTGAAGCCAGTACAAGATGTTGAGCTTAACATGAAAGCTGTTTTAGATTTAATTGAGCAAGTGCAAAAAGAGATTTTAACTGAGCAAACAGATCAAAGAGATGTAACATTAAAGCTTCCAATTATTAGAATTTCTGAAAAAATGTGGGGCAAAGAAGGCACAAAGGATAGAGAGGTAATCCAGCAGCTTTTATCTAAGATTGTTGCTAAAGGCAGCAACTTAACTGAGAAAGTCCAATATATTAATGAATTTATTGAGAATCCACCGGTTACTGAGGATATATCAGAGATCCTATCACACATCGTTCTTTTAGATACATTAACAAATATCTTGCTGCACTTTAACGCATCAGCTGCAGGTTTTGCTTTTGAGGGCTTCCTCGCAGCGCTATTGCAGGGTGAGCAGGTGCCAGCTGGTACTGCAGGTATTCAAGACTTAATTGATAATGATAAGAACCCAGTCAGTCTTAAGTTACTTGGTGAGAAGCCTGGCGACGTTCATGGTAGCTACAGAGACTTAGTTGATCACTTTATTGATCCTGGTGGCCTAAAGCAGGATCCAGATAGTGATCAGTTCGTTGGTCAAGCTGGTGGTGACGGCAAGATGACTTATATCGTGGGTCTTAAGACATTTAAAGAAGCAGGCTCAGCCGCGGCGCTCACCGGCCAAGAAGCACAAGCGATTAAATTTTATCAGTTTGATTTTACTGCAGAAACATTTTTGGAATCTTTAATTTCATATGAAAAAAACTATAAACTTTTGCTTTTGCCAAAAGACTTAACAGACAATCCAGCTGATAATCCAGGCGCAACTCATGATGAGGCTTACCAGCCTGTAGCAATGGGAACAGAAGAGGCCAATCGCTGGGTGAGAGGCCGAAAAGGTGGCCAGGATCCCGGTACTCTTTATGCTTATGAGAAGATTATGTCTCTCTACGACGTTGAATATGTAAGAGAATTATTTAACGGAGCAGAATTGCGTCCAGTTGATGAAAAAGCTAGAAAGTTTTTGTTCGTTGATCCGCAGGGCCAGCCAATAAAGTTTGAAAAGCTACCACCGGGTGACGAGAGATATAAAACTCAAGGTGCAAAAACATATGCAGGATTCCGTAACTACAAAGAATCAATTGCAATGTTAAAAGCAGCGCTAGCAAAAAGTTCAAATGACTTTTGGGCCTTGATAGCAAGAACTTCTGGTTACGAGGGCTCTGCTGGGGAAACACAGTTTATTGTTAGTTCTCGCTACTACAAAGGCAAGTTCTATGATCAAGATGGTTTTGGCTACTTAGGCCAGGTAAAGATTGGTCAGCAAGCTGTAAAAGATTTAGCCGAGCAGTATGTTGAGATTCTTAATAAACAAATATTTGAATTATTCTCAAGAGTTGAGAAACTGACTAATGAAATTAATGCTTACTTCATTGGCGGCGACAAGTCTCAAGGCATTGAGGCTGCTAGAACAGCCGGTCAAATTGAGCAGCGACAAAGAACATACATTAGGCAATCTGAAAAAGATTAATAAATATTAAATAAACAGTTGACTTATTTTATAATGTGATTATTCTATATTTAACGAGGTGCACGTGTCTAAAAAATACGCAGATGGCGAAGACTTACAGAAAAAAATATTAAGTGGAGTAAATAAACTAGCTGATAATGTTGCAGCAACATTAGGCCCTATGGGCAGAAATGTTATTTTAGCAAAGCATGGTCACACGCCCATAATTACAAAAGACGGTGTGAGCGTGGCTAAGTTTGTAGACTTTGATGATCCATATGAAAATGCAGCAGCACAACTTTTAAAACAAGCAGCTGCTGAAACCAATACCTTAGCTGGTGACGGCACAACCACATCAACTGTTCTAGCCAGAGAGGTTTATTTAAAAAGCCAAAAGCATTTATTGGCAGGGGCATGTCCCGTAGAATTAAAAAGAGGCATGGAAAAAGCGGTTGATCAAGTTGTTAAAAATATTGACAAACTATCCAGACCAGTCGAGACAAAAGAAGACATTGAGCATGTTGCAACGATCTCTGCAAACAACGACTCAAGCATAGGCAACTTAATCGCGACAGCTGTCGATCAAGTTGGTAATAACGGCGCCATAACAGTTGAAGAGGCTAAGTCTTTTGAAACTGCGCTGGACGTGGTTGAGGGGTTTAGGTTTGACTCCGGCTATTTTGCTCAGGCTTTTGTCACCAATGAGAGAAAAAATGCAGTTGAATACCGTGATGCATTAATACTTGTCACAGACCATAAGATTGACAATGTACAAGACATCTTGCCAATTTTAGAATTAGTTGCACGAGAGGGTCGTGCATTCATGATTGTTGCAGAGCAGGTAGAGGGCCAAGCCCTTGCTGCGCTAATTATGAATACTGTTAGAGGCTCTATGAAGGTTGCAGCTGTTAAAGCACCCAGATATGGACAAGAGCGTAGAAGCATCATGGCTGACTTGTGCTTAGCTACAGGCGCAACTTTTGTTAGCCGCGATTCAGGTTTAAAGTTATCTGATGTTAAGTTGGCTGATCTTGGATCTTGCACAAAGCTTGAGGTTTTAAAAAATCACACAACAATTGTTGGTGGGCTGGCTGACTGGGAGAGGATAGACGTTAAGATAGAATCTATCCGTGAAGAGATCAAACAGACTGATGACATTGGCGAGTGTCAAAAACTACAAGAAAGAATTACAAGACTTTCTAGTGGGATTGCAATCATTAAAGTAGGTGGCCACACTGAAGCAGAGATGATTGAGAAGAAACATAGAATTGAAGATGCACTGGAGGCCGTCAAATCTGCGCAGCAGGAGGGTATCGTGCCTGGAGGTGGCTGTGCTTTACTATACTCTAGAGATTTTGATATACAAGCCGACAACCCTGATCAAGGGCTGGGTGCTGAAATAATCAATTCTTCGCTTACAGCACCGATTACACAATTAGCCAAGAACTCGGCTCAAAGTGCTGATCTCATTATAGATAAGCTTGGCCAAAGAGACAATGATATGCAAGGCTGGGACTTTAAAAACCGATCGATGGTTGACATGTCTGAGCAAGGTATCGTTGACCCAGCAAAGGTTACTCGTGTGTCACTACAAAACGCGGTCTCAGCAGCTTCGATGCTGATCACCACAAGCAATGCAATTATAGAGGTAGAAAAATGAGAGCAAAAATTTCATATACAGTGGATGTTGACAAGCTTCCTGATCTGATAGAGCAACTGCTGCAGGACTGTAAAGATGAGCTAGGGAGCGAGCTTAAAAAAATTAAGCTTAGGACAAGTGATATAGGTGGCACAGTTAGTGATATTGAATCGCTCATGAACAAAATGGGCTTGTATGAAGCACAGCTGCAAGACGCAATCAATCTTCTCGTAGGTTGGTATGAGGCTGTTAACGGGATTAACCAAGATCAAGAATCTACCCTGCAAGACAGCACGGAGATCAGTGTTGAAGAGGAGATTTAACACTGGTGACTTAATTTATGCGCCATCTCACTCAATGTTATATAAAGAAACAAAAAGTCCATCAGATTGGCTCAAACTAAAAGAGCCAACTAATCTTTTAATAACCGCAATTGATGGCGATTTGTATCAAGTTTTTTATGACAATGATTACTGGTTCATAAACAAAAATGAAGTATACCCAACATAGGAGAAAAAATGATTAAGTTTACTGAAATTTATAGTTCTGCAGGTCAATACGACTCAACAGCTGAAACGGTTGTAGCTGATTATTATCTTAGAGAGATACTAGTCAATCCAAGATATATAATGACTGCAGTCGAGAATACGTCTTTGAGCGACAAGAATAAAAAAAATCCTTTAATGGACGGCTTAGATCCAGTCATTAGATTTACGGAGATTAAGATGTTATCTAATGTTGGTATGACATACAACATCAATGTTGTAGGCGCTCTAGAACATACAATCAGTAAAATGGAGGCCTCGGCATGAGATACATACTTTTTATACGTGACAACTGTCCATTTTGTGACTCAGCTATTGAGCTTTTAGCAGAAAAAAAACTACCATTTAAAGTCGTTAGGTTTGACAAAAGGCAAACAACAGCTCTTAACGAAGTTAAAGCAGCGTATGATTGGGACACGGTGCCCCTTATCTTCAAAAGAGAGGGAAATAATATAACATTCATTGGTGGATTCACTGATTTAGAAAGAGTACTGTAACATGGATAAGCCTCCAGATAATCAAGTTTTTTCTTTACCTGAAGAATTTATATATAAGTTGTTTGATGAGTCAAACGAGCAGCTAACTGTGGCAAAAGGATTGCTAAAACATTATGCTTCAAACGAATTTGAAGGAGTAGCCTGCGACACTTCATTAGACTTGATTGCAAGAATAATATGGATTAATTATTCAATAATCAGAGCACTTGAAACAGAAATTGATGACAATATTTATTATAATAATAAAGAAACTAATGAATCTGAGTTACTCATAAGCGACTCGGCGTTGTCCAAACTTCAAACTTTAGTTGTTTCACGATATTTGGCAAAGACTAATCTAAATAATTTATCTTTTTCCATGAGCTTGCATTAACATGGCTACTGGTATATTTTTCTTTGTTATCGCAAATATTCTCGCCTGGTTTCAATTTAATTCACAGTTTGTATGGGACTGGTGGAAAGACAAGCCCCTAATATCAAACTTAATTTTTGCAATTCCAATGGGTTTTTGCTTTTGGTATGCAATTAAAAACGTTGTTGAAAACTCCGGGCAGCTTTGGACTTCAAAGCTGATAGGCTTTGGTGTTGGTAATATTGTTTTTGCTGTCTTAACCTGGGTTTTTCTTAGAGAGAGTATTTTTACCACGAAAACTATGATCTGTATGTTTTTAGCATCAATTATCTTAGCGATACAAATATTTTGGAATAATACTTGACTAGTATTTTATCGTGCTTAATGTTATGTTGATGGTGCTATATGGCCATCAAACATAACTTGCTATAATAGGAGAAAATTGTTATGACTACTTTAACTACTTACCGTCCGAATCTTTTAGGACGAAGCGTTTTTGATGATATTTTTGATTCGATGTTGGACTTTCCACAACTAATGCAAAGGACAACACAAGGCTATCCCGTCGCTGACATTTACAAGGGTGAGGATGGTTCCACTACCATGGAATTTGCTTTAGCTGGTTTTCAAAAAGAGAATCTACATGTTGAAATTATTCCAGAGAAGCGAGAGATTCATGTTAGCGCCGACTCCCATGGTGATGAAGAACAAGATAATTTTAAATCACGCCGAATTGCTCGTCGAGCATTCCATAAAACCTTTGTAAATTATGACAGTGACTTGGATTTATCTAGAGCTGAGGCCAAGTATGACAATGGCCTTTTGAGGATTAATTTGCCAGTGAAACCCGAGGCAGAGGCGATCAAAGTTAATATTACTTAACAAATAAATCGTTTTAGCTCTCCGGTTTTATATTTACATTATAGACCGGAGAGCTTATGCAATTCGTCAGTGATAAAATTAAGCTAAGTAGGCCGTGCAAGCCATGCAAAAGTGTGCCAGATGGCATAAGTGTGGGAAACAGGTTATTAGAGATTTTATCACAGACAAATGATGGTGTGGGGCTTGCAGCTAATCAAGTTGGTATTGATCAATCAGTTTGTGTTATTAAAGTCAAAAAACCAATAATATTAGTAAATCCACAGATTATAGGGAAGTTTGGAAAAAGTTTCTTTCAAGAGGGTTGTTTATCTTTTAAAGGTGACTATGTTCTAACTGAAAGATGGACTGATATAGTTGTCAGTTCAGATAATCATAAAAATCAACTTTTTTTCTCATTTAAAAAGAATGCTTTAGAGTGTGTTTGTGTACAGCATGAAGTTGATCATTTAAATGGGATTACAATGTTTGATAGAGCTATAGACAAGGAGTTACTAGATGGCTAAAAACAATTCAAAATCAACAAAAACCTCAACGTCAAATAAAAAAACGACAATTGGTTCCGGCACTTACACAAAAAAACCACATTCAGGTGGAGAGACTTTCTACGGCCAAAGGGCAGGTACAACACCAAGCAAAGCGCGCCGCCGCAAAAAACCATACAGAGGTCAAGGTCGATGAGCGAGGACCGGCCTTACTTGCAAATACCCTTGCCATCCGATGAGGACTTTATCAGGTTTAAAGAATGGCAAAAGAAGAAGCAGCAAGAGGAAGAGGCTGAGAGCGAAGACCACGGCCATGTTATTATCGTTGATATTTAGGAGTTTATAAAATGAAAGTATACGTTCCAAACAAAAAGGCGAACGTAATCAGTGAGGTCATGCAAGATCTTTATATGCTTAAGAAGGCAATTGATTATGAGTCAGGCACAATTGATAGCAGGAAAGCTATGGTTGATAAGGTTAGAGATAAGCTTAGAGTCCTGCTGGAAGAAATGAATCAAGCTGAAAAATAGTTTTATTTTTTTAAATGGTTTCTATATTTATATTTCATAATTTAAAAGGAGAATATTATGAA
>MDTE01001523.1_pt1 | contig 11239 bp, 8 predicted proteins | sample 811231 | NCBI WGS metagenome assembly MDTE01 (sample SAMN05326651, study PRJNA326480) | marine metagenome | isolation source: seawater | place: Indian Ocean: Red Sea | collected 2010 | reverse complement strand
TACAACACCAAAAAAACTAATAACTATATTATTTCTAAAGTTTTTAATCTTCATTTGTTCTAATTCTAAATTTTTATTAGTACCAACTGCAAAGTTTAACTTACCATCCGCCATTAATTTAAGTGCATAATCAGCCCTATCCATCAATTTTGGAAGATCTGGTATTCTTTTAAAAATTTCAGATGATGTGTTGATTGCTTTATTAATTGTAGATTTTGGACTTTTTACATTCTTAAGCCAATTTTCAAGAACTGGTCTAGATACTTCCCAAATATTTGTTTCAGGATAAAGTTTTCTCGCAACTCCTTCAACTACTACCATTGTTTTTTGTAACAAAAGAAGTGGCGGTTGGGTAGGCATATTAAATTTTTCAGTTATTTCAAACAATTGTGCTAGGAGATTTCCTCCAGAAATATCTTTAATTGATTGTCCAAAAATTGGCTCTCCCACGGATCTTAAGGCTTGCGCAAACTCTTCTTTTGAAGCCTCTTTAGGAACTAGACCAGCTTGGAAATGAACCTCAGCTACTTTAACATAATCTCTTTTAATGAAACCATATAAAATTTCTGCTAGAAATTTTCTGTTATTTTTATCTAATCTACCCATAATGCCAAAGTCAACTGGAATTACATTCCCTTGACCGTCTACAAATAAATTTCCTTGATGCATATCACCATGAAAAAAACCATCTCTCACTGCTTGAACTAAAAATAATTGTATTAAGTTTTCTGCAAGCTTTTTTGTATTCACACCAAGCTCTTTAATTTTTTTTATTTCCCTAATAGAAACACCTTCAACTTTATCTAAGGTTAATATTTTTTTAGTAGTGTAATTCCAATAAATTTTGGGGACGATAAACCCTTGGTCATTTTTTGTATTTTCATAAAGTTCATTAGCTGCAGCTGCTTCAAATCTTAAATCCATTTCAATATTTGTTATTTCCCTAAGCAAATGTACAACTTCAACTAATTTTAGCCTTTTTGCTTTTGATAAAGTATTTTCTACGATGTAAGCAAAAAGCATTAAAGCATCTAATTCTTCATTAAATAATTTTTCGATATCTGGTCTTAATATTTTAATAGCAACTTGTTTTTGTTTCCCGTCATGTTTTATTTTAGCCAAATGTACTTGTGCTATAGAAGCTGCCGCAATAGGTTCACTTAGTTCAGTTAAATCTTTAAAATAGTTCTCACCTATTTCTCTTTTAATAATTTTCTTAGCTTCATAGAGATCAAACGCAGGGACTTTGTCTTGTAATTTCTCAAGACTTTTTGCAAGGTCTTCCCCTATAATATCTGGTCTTGTAGCTAGAAATTGCCCTAACTTAATGAAAGTTGTACCCATTCCTTGCAGAGCATTACATAGCTTATCCCCGGGAGCCTTTTGTTTATCTTGTAAATTTGAGTTTGCACCAATAGAAATAAAATTAAAAAATAAATTTAAAATAGTTGGTAGCCGCTGAACTTCATTTATGGTCTCTACTGCTCCAGAGATAGAAAATTTTCTGGCAATCTGAAACAATTTGAAAACTCTTTTTATCATCTAAATTTTCCAACCTGAGTGTATAGCTGAGATTCCACTAGAAACATTTCTGTATTCTACATTTGTAAATCCGCTGTTCATAATCAGTTTTGCTAATTGTTTTTGATTGTAAAATTTATTTATACTATCTACTAAATATTCATATGGTTTTTCTGAACCAACTATTACTTTTCCGATTAATGGTATAGCTTTTGAATATTGCTTGTAGAAGAAGGCCAGTAGCTCATTATCAATTTTTGAAAATTCCAAGCACATAAAACGACCGCCCGGTTTCAAAACTCTAAAAGCTTCTTTTAAAACTTTATTAATATCTGAAACGTTTCTAATTCCATAGCTTATAGAGTAATAGTCAAAAGTATTATCGTTAACAGGAATTTTTTCACCAGGAGAGTTTATCCACTGAATGTTATTATTTTGCTTTAGCTTATTCTTTCCTTGTCTTAACATATAAATATTTGGTTCAACACAAGTAATCCATCCAGTCCTATTTGTTTTGTTAAAAAATAGTTTGGCGATATCCCCTGTACCAGATCCAACGTCTATTAATTTTGTTTTTGGTTGAGGATTCATCCAATCAATTAACTTATTCTTCCACAATTTATGTATTCCCAGTGACATAATATCATTCATTAAATCATATTTTTTATATACATCCGAGAATACAGAATTGACTAATTTATCTTTATTATGAATAGTGCTTTTCATAAGAGATTTATATGCCAGAATTACCAGAAGTTGAAGTTGTAAAAAGGTCTTTAGAAAAGAAAATCTTAAAATTAATAATTAAAGATGTAAAAATTAATGACGGAAATTTAAGATATAAGGTAGACAAAGCGGCAATTTTAAATTTAAAAGGGAAAAAAATCATAAAAATTACTAGAAGATCAAAATTTTTGATATTTGAATTAGAAGATGAATTTTTTATGCTAGTGCACCTAGGAATGACCGGAAAATTTTTTTTTGCTGATCAATATAAAAGGAAATTTAAAACAAGTTTTTATTATAATATTAATAATGTAAAAGATGAAAAACATGATAGGATTATCTTTATATTTCATAAAAATCAAAGGCTTATATATAATGATGTAAGAAAATTTGGTTTTATCAAATTTTTTAAAAAAAGGAACAGTGTAAGAAATAATCCTCACTTATCAAATTTAGGCCCAGAGCCACTTGGTAAATTTTGGAGGACTATTTATTTAAAGAAATATATATCGGGAAAAAAAAGAAAAATTAAAGATATTTTGATGGATCAAAAATGTGTATCAGGGCTAGGTAATATTTATGTGAACGAAATTCTTTTTGCTAGTGGAATACATCCAAAAAAAGTGGGATCTAAGCTTAAAAACTACGAAATAATAAAAATTGTAAAAAACTCAAAAAAAATACTTAAGAAATCTATTGCACTTGGAGGGTCTTCAATCAAAAATTTTTCTAGTGATAATGGAAAAAAAGGAGACTTTCAGCAAAAATTTAGAGTATATGGTAAAAAAAATATAAACTGTTCTAATATAGATTGTAAGAATATTATAACGAGAACAATTATTTCAAACCGAGCAACTTTTTTTTGCTCGAAATGTCAAAAATAATAAAGTTGACCCCAATAATTAGCTTATATATAGATCTAAAAAAATGCCAAACACAAAGTCAGCTGTAAGAAGAGTAAGAAGAGTTAAAAAACAAACTCATGTAAATAGAATTAGAAAAAGTAAGTACAAAACTGCTATAAAAACAATGGATTTATTCATCAACTCCAAAGATAATACAAAAGCAAAAAAGTATTTTAATAAATTCCAATCAATTCTAATGCAGGTTGCTAAATCAGGTATAATTAATAAAAAAACTGCTGCAAGAAAAATTTCTAGAATTTCAAGAAAAATTTCGAAATAAAAATGAACAATTCACAGTTGTTTAATTAAAACCTTTGCTACATTTAGTTTACCTAATCAAAATATAGATTTAATCCAAATCAAGTTGTAAAAAAATTTCTAACATTACGCTAAGAGTGCAACCAATTTTTTTTTATTTTTAATTACAACCTCTGTTTAGTTGCAAATTTTTTATAAAAAGAGTTTATAGAATCTTCTCGAAAATAATTTACATGGACAAAAATATAAAAAAAGAAAATGTTTATCTATCTGAAGAAGAGAAAACATTAAATTGGGATGATGTACAAGATTCTTTCAAAAAAACTTTTGGAACAGAGATTTATAATAGTTGGTTGCAAAAAATTTCTTTGGTGAAAGAATTCAATGACTATTTAATTTTAGGTGTCCCAACTAGATTTTTCAGAGACTGGATTGTTTCTAGATATTTAGACAAAATTTTAGAGCAAGTAAAAACATTTAAATTAAGCTTAAATAGAATAGAATTTAAGATAATTGAGGATAACAAACAAAATCAGGAAATAATTAAAATTGATGCTGTAAGCAAAGTTACTGAGATAAAAGACTCGATTCTTAATTACAATAGATTAAATCCAAATCTGAGCTTTGAGAATTTTATTGAAGGGAAAAGTAACGATATAGCTCTATCTTACTCTAAAAAGGTTTGTGAGCATTTAAACAGGTATAATCCTTTATACATCTGTGCTGGAGTTGGGCTTGGAAAAACGCACCTTTTAAATGCAATCGGTCTTGAATTACAAAATGATAATAATGTTATGTTTATTTCTGCAGAGAGATTTATGTATCATTTTATCAAATCTATTAAAAAAAATGATATGGTAAATTTTAAAGATTTTTTTAGAAAATCGTCTGTATTTATCATTGACGACATACAATTTATAAGTGGAAAAGAAAGTTTACAAGAAGAGTTTTTTCATACATTCAACAGTCTAATAGAAAAGGGATCTCAAATAATTATTTCTGCGGATAGAGCGCCTATTAAGTTAGATCGAGTGCAGGATAGAATTAAATCTAGATTAGCTGGAGGTCTTGTAGTTGATATTGAAATTCCTGATTTAGAATTAAAAGAAAAAATAATTAAGAAAAAAATTGAAGAGATACAGAGTCAATTTAAAGAAAATATAAATTTAAGTGATGAAGTGATATCTTATATCGCAAGTGAGAGTAAAACGAATATAAGGGAGCTTATAGGGGTTTTAAATAGGGTCATAGCCTTTAGCCGAGTTCACAACAAAATTTTAAATATTGTAGATTGCAAAAATATTTTAAAAGATGTTTTTAATCAAATAAGAGTTATAACCGTTGATAAAATTCAAAACGTAGTTTCTAATTATTTTAATATTGCTTTAAGCGAAATGCTCTCTCAAAGAAGATCAAGGCCATTAGCTAGACCTAGACAAATAGCTATGTATCTTGCAAAAAAAATGACAACAAGATCTCTTCCTGAAATTGGAAGAAGATTTGCGAACCGTGATCACACAACTGTTATTCACGCAGTAAAAACTATTTCAAGATTATCTGAACAAGACGATGAAATGAAAAAAAATATAAATCACATTAAAAGTTTGTTATTAGAGCAATAAAGAAATGCATTTTACAGTTAAACGTGACACCCTCTTAAAATCACTGAACTACGTACAAGGTGTTGTAGAGAAAAAAAATACACTTCCTATTTTATCAAATGTACTATTACAATTAAAAGATAAAAAATTAGCAATAATTGCTACAGATCTCGATATAATTTTTTATGATGAAATTCAGAATGTTAAAATTAATACTGAGGGAAGTACTACAACTTCAGCTGCAATATTGTATGACATATTAAGAAAAATACCTGCGAATTCTGATTTACAATTTGATTTAAAATCTCAGAATAAACTAAGTTTGAAAAGTGAAAATTCTGATTTTAATCTTTTATGTCTTCCAATCGATAATTTTCCATCTTTTACAGATGAAATTAGCGGAAGTGAGATTATTTTAGACAAATTTAAATTTTTAAAATTACTTAATAAAACTAAGATTTCTATATCAAATGATGATACTCGACATTATTTGAACGGTATATACCTTCACATTACAGAGTCTAATGGTAGAAATTTTTTAACTGGTGTTGCTACAGATAGTCATAGATTGTCTTCAAGTAGTGTAGAAGTTGATAATATTAATGATTTTTCAACTTTAATTTTGCCGAAAAAAACTACCTACCAACTTTGCACATTATTATCAGAAAGTTCTGAAAAGCTTGTAATTAAAACATCTGAAAATAAAATAAAGTTTACATTAGGTAACATGAAGCTCATTTCTAAAGTGATAGATGGAAAGTTTCCAGATTATAAAAAAGTTGTGCCTGTTAAAAATGATAAACACTTAATTGTTTCATCAAAAGAATTTATCAATTCAATTGAAAGAGTAGCAAGTGTATCTGTAGACGGGAAAGAAGGTGTTAAGCTGTCAATTAACAAAGAAAATATTCAGTTATCCGTTAATAGTGCAAATTCTGGTGAAGGAAATGAAAAAATAAAAGCAAAATTTAACTCTGATAATTTAAATATAAGTTTTAATTCAAAGTATCTTATAGATATTGCATCAGAAGTAGAAGATAAAAATATTAAAATGAATTTCAAAGATTCTATATCTCCAGTCCTCATTGAAGATGCGTCTGATAAAAATAGTTATTTTGTAATAATGCCTATGAAAATCTAAGATTTATTTAATTTTAGAAAAAAAAATTATTTTCGCCTAAAAACTGTTGATATATAATACTTCTAGCTGATTACAGATTACCTTGATTTTATATTAATTTAAAAGAATGATATATTTTGCGTTCTAAATTAAAACAAAATGTCACAAAAATTAAAGTCAAAAAGTAATCAAGCCTATGGCGCGGACTCAATAAAAGTTCTCAAAGGTCTAGAGGCGGTTAGAAAAAGACCAGGAATGTATATTGGAGACACCGATGACGGATCCGGTTTACACCATATGGTGTTTGAGGTAGTAGATAATTCAATAGACGAGGCTCTTGCTGGTTTTTGTAAAAATATTTTTGTTACCATTAACTCAGATGACACCGTAACAATAGAAGATGACGGTAGAGGTATACCTGTTGACATGCACAAAGGAGAAAAAGTGTCTGCAGCTGAAGTAATAATGACCCAGTTGCATGCAGGAGGAAAATTTGATCACGACTCTTATAAAGTATCAGGCGGATTACATGGAGTTGGAGTTTCAGTTGTGAACGCACTATCAGAAAAACTTTCTTTAAATATTTATAGAGATGGTAATGAATATGAAATAATTTTTAAGGATGGAAACTCAGTTAAGCCATTAAAAAAAATTGGAAAAACTAAAAAGAAAGGTACAAAAATTAATTTCTTACCTTCAAAAGAAATATTTTCTTCAATAAAATTTAGTTCTTCAATATTAGAAAAAAGAATAAGAGAATTGGCATTTTTAAATAAAGGAATATCAATTAAATTGATAGACAACTCTTCAAAAAAGACAAAAGAATATCTTCATAAATATGATGGTGGTATTCTTGAATTTGTCAAATATATCAATGCAAAAAAACCAATTTTAGTAAATAAAAATGAAAAAGAAGTTTTCAAAAAACCAATCTACATAACATCAGCAAAGAATAATGTGACGGTAGAATGTTCTCTTGAGTGGAATGCAGGATACTCTGAAGACGTGTTACCATTTACAAATAATATTCCTCAAAGAGATGGAGGCACACATTTACTTGGTTTTAGAAGCGCTCTAACTAGAGTTATTAATAAATATTCATCTGATAGAAATAACAAAAAAAACAAAATTGCACTTTCCGGAGAAGATATAAAAGAGGGATTAACAGCAGTTCTGTCTATTAAAATGCCAGATCCTAAATTTTCATCTCAAACAAAAGATAAACTTGTTTCATCTGAAATTAGAAATATTGTTGAAAATATTATTGGAGAAAAAGTATCTACTTGGTTTGACCAAAATCCTTCAATAGCAAAAGCTGTAATTGAAAAAATAACTCAAGCTGCAATGGCTAGAGAGGTTGCAAGAAAAGCCAGAGATAGTGTTAGAAGAAAAGGAACATTTGAACTTTCGGGATTACCCGGAAAGCTAGCTGATTGTCAAATACAAAAAAAAGAAGGCACAGAATTATTTATAGTTGAGGGTGATTCAGCAGGTGGTTCTGCCAAACAAGGTAGAGTTCGAGAATATCAAGCAGTTCTTCCACTTAGAGGGAAAATTTTAAATACTTTTGTTAATGGAAAAAAGAATGGTGAAGATCAATCTACTAAAGCTTTATCAAAAATGATGTCTTCAAGTGAGATAGTTACTTTAATCAATGCATTGGGGACTGGTTCAAAGGACTTTAATATAGAAAATCTTAGATATGAAAAAATAGTTATAATGACTGACGCTGATGTTGATGGATCTCATATAAGAACTTTACTTCTGACTTTTTTTAATAATTATCCTTTCAATCAACTAATTGAAAAAGGTCATTTATATTTAGCACAACCACCATTGTTTAAAATAACAAAATCAAATAAAAGTATCTATATAAAAAATGAAAATGCACTAGAAGATTACATTTTAAAATTAGTAAAACTTGATAAAAAAATAAAAAAAAATTCTTCTGATTATAAAAAATTTATTCAACAACAAAAAGAAAAGTTGCAAATACAAAGATTTAAAGGTCTAGGGGAGATGAATCCTGAAGAACTATGGGAAACTACATTGAATCCTGAAAACAGGACAATGCTTAAGGTCCAATATACAAAAGGCACCAAAGATAAATCAAAAGAAGATCAAAAAATGATCGAAATTTTGATGGGTGATGATGTTGCGCCAAGAAAAGATTTTATTACGAATAACGCATTAGATGTAGTCAATTTAGATATTTAAAACTGCCATGAATTTATCAACTCTTTTTCGAACGAAAGAGAATTTAAGTTTAGATAAAAATACATTAACAATTTTAAGGTACATAGCCATCACAGGCCAAATTTTAGCTATCAGCGTAGTTTTTTACTATTTGAAATTACCGTTTCCAATTAAAGAAAGTTACTTGATTATTTCACTAGGTTTAGTCACTAATTTATATCTTCAATTCGGAATTAAAATCAATCAACTCAAAGATCTTTATGCTGCTCCTTTCCTTTTATATGATCTAATACAATTAAGCGCCCTTCTATATTTGACTGGGGGGATTTTTAATCCTTTTTCTTTCTTATTGGTAATTCCAGCTGTTGTTTCTTCAACATTTTTAAGTATGGGTACAACAATTATTCTGGGTTTAATAACTTCATTACTTTTATTAACAATATCATTTTTTTATTTACCTTTACCAGGTGAAGATATGAGTCTTTTACACTTTCCAAATTTTTATAAAATCGGAGTCATAATTTCTATTCTGATTGGTCTAATATTTCTGAGTTATTTTGGCATCCGTTTTTCTGGTGAAAAAAAGAAAACAGAGGAGGCTTTTAAAAAACTTCAAGAGGTGATTTATAAGGAGTACGAATTAGAATCTCTAGGGGGTCAAGCAGCTGCAGCAGCACATTCTCTAGGAACACCTTTAGCTACAATAAGTGTAGTAGCTAAAGAATTAAAAAAAGAGATTGGGGATAACAACGAATTATCGAAAGATATTGACCTATTAATTAGCCAGTCAAAAAGATGTAGTGAAATCTTAAAAAGAATTTCAAAAAAACAAATAGAGGAAGATAAATTTTTTAGTTCAACAAAATTGGAGAATTTACTTCAGGAAATTATAAATTCTTTTAAAGAAACTTCTTCCAAAGAAATTATTTTAATATCTGATAGTGATAAAAATAAAATTGATATTCAAAGGTCAGCAGAAATGATCTATGGTTTACGAAATTTTATAGGTAATGCGATTAAATTTTCAAAAAGCAGAGTAAATATTTTCCTGGTTAGTGATGATAAAGAAATAAAAGTTACAGTGAACGATGATGGGCCAGGATTCCCTGGAGATATAATTGAGAAATTAGGAGAACCATATATTAAATCCAGGTCACTAGAATTAAATTCTAACTCAGGTTTAGGGCTTGGAACTTTCTTAGGTAAAACTCTATTAGAAAGACAAAACGCTAAATTAATATTTAAAGATGATAAAAATTTGGGTGGCGCTTCAGTTGTAATTAGCTGGTCCCCTAAAAATATTTTACTATAAATTTAAATTATTTAGGTTCCTGCTGTGTTAGACAATGTATAGCTCCAAATCCCCAAATTAATTCAGAACAATCGATTGGGATAATTTTTCTATTATTAAATTCCTTTTTAAAAATTTTAGTAACTATTTCATCTTTTGGATCATTGAAAGTAGGCAGCAAAACGAATTTATTTAGTATATAAAAGTTTAGATATGATGCTGGAACTCTTACTTTATTTACATAAATAGGTCCTGGCATTGGAATTTTTTTGATTTTTATTTGTGAGTCGTTAATTTTTGTTTTTTTCAATATTTTAAAATTTTCGTCTAGACTTTTATAATTTTTATCTTTTTTATTATTTTCGTAAGCAAGAAAAATTTTATTAGATTTTACAAATCTAGCAATATCATCAACGTGACCATGAGTATCATCTCCATCAATTCCTTTATTAAGCCAAATGACTTTTTTTACTCCAAAATATTTTTGAAAGATATAGTTATAATCTTTCATTTTTAAAAATGAATTTCTTCGTTGAATTTTACTCAACAAGCATTCTTTAGTTGTAAGGAGCAAACCCTTACCATTAACATCAATCGATCCTCCTTCAAGAACTATTAATTTTTTATTAAATTTAGGACTTATAATCTTTCCTTTGTAGTGTTTTTTTATCCTCAAATTGACTTTATTGTCTGCTTTGTAATTATTATATTTAGCCCATCCATTAAATTTCCAATTTAATAAAATATTTCGATTTTTTTTATCTTTAATAAATATCGGTCCAGTATCTCTCATCCATACTCTATCAGTTTTACAAATTATGAATTTTACATTACGTATTTTTGCATTATTTTTTTCAAGTAATTTTTTAATTGTATTTTTAGATTTAGAGTTTTTTATTAAAAGATTTACCTTCTGAGACTCAGTAATTTTGGAAACTATTTGAGCAAATACCATAGGAATATTTTTAAATTTGCCTGGCCAATCGTTTTTGTTATAAGGCCATCCTATAAGTGTAGATTTTTGTTTTTCCCACTCAGCTGGCATTCTGAAAAGAGAGTAAATTTTTTTAGGCATCTCTTGGATTTTTAAGCAGTCCTTTGTAACTGTCTATCCTTCTATCCCTAAAAAAAGGCCAATGTTGTCGAGAAGTTTCTACTTTTCTAAAATCAATTTCACAAATTAAAATATTTTCCTTAAAATTGGCTTTTTTCACAACATTACCACTTGGATCAAATATTACACTATTTCCCCAAAACTCTATCTTTTTATTACCCTGCCTTTCGCTTCCAACCCTATTTATTGCTGCAACATAAATACCATTAGCTATCGCGTGAGATCTTTGAATTGAAAGCCATGAGTTGAGTTGTGATTTACCAAATTTTTTTTTTTCTTTTGGATGCCATCCTATAGCAGTTGGATAAAAAATAATCTCTGCCCCTTTAAGAGCAGTCAATCTTGCTGCCTCTGGAAACCACTGATCCCAACAAATTAAAGTTCCTAAATTTCCTTTTGAAGTTTTAAAAGATTTGTAACCCAAATCTCCAGGAGCAAAATAAAACTTCTCGTAAAATTGTGGATCATCAGGAATATGCATCTTTCTATATTTTCCTAAAAGTTTAC
>MDTE01150349.1_pt1 | contig 11240 bp, 9 predicted proteins | sample 811231 | NCBI WGS metagenome assembly MDTE01 (sample SAMN05326651, study PRJNA326480) | marine metagenome | isolation source: seawater | place: Indian Ocean: Red Sea | collected 2010 | reverse complement strand
GATTTATTTGCATATTACACAGCAAAAAAATTTAATTATAAGATTTATAGATTTCCCGTTCAATTCCCAGAAAGAATATATGGTGTCTCTAAATGGAATTTTAGTTTCAGATCTAAAATAAACTTCATAAAAAGAACAATTTCATTTAGTCTCTCATTAAAGAAAAATTTAAATAGATGATCTATATAAAGCATCGCGTAAATACGTTGGAAAAATTAAAAAAAACCGATCCCAAATATGGTTTAGAAATTGACTTAAGAAGCTACAAAAATGATCTTATTTTAAATCATGAACCATTTGAAAATGGAGTTTTATTTGAGAAATGGTTAAACGAGTTCAATCACAAATATCTAATTTTAAATGTCAAGGAAGAAGGATTAGAAGATAAATGTGTTTACCTTATGAAAAAATATAGAATTACAAATTTTTTCTTTCTGGATCAATCATTTCCAATGTTAATTAAAACTGCTTTAGGGGGTAATATTAAAACAGCAGTGAGATTTTCATCTTATGAATCGCTTGATACTGTGCTTAAATTCAAAGATATTGTTGAATGGGTTTGGATTGATTATTATGAAATGTATCCTCTAAATAATCAAATAATAGAAATTTTAAAAATAAATAACTTTAAAATTTGTTTGGTATCGCCAGAGTTACAAGGAAGATCAACAGAAACAATTCTTAGAGCTCAAAGTTCTATAAGTAGTTTTAAAAAAAATATAAGTGCTGTTTGTACAAAAAATATTTCTTTATGGGAATCTTTTTATAAAGCGTACTAGAAAAAATGTTTTCCATAATAAATTTTAAAAAAATAACTGACTTTTATGGAGTTAAAGAACATTTAAGACTAAATAATCTAAGAAAACATCCCCTTTTTTTCTTAGGCCTAGGGATAAGGATCCTTTTTATATTATCAATAAGTCCTTACATACATAATATCTGGTTCTTACCTTTTATTAGAAATTCAATAACGGATTTATCATTAGATCCTTGGACAAGCTTCGTACGAAGTGGTGGAGATCAACTATCTTTCCCATATGGAATAGTAATGTATTTTTCATACAAAATACCTGCTGCAGTTGGTTACTATTTAGATACTTTATGGAACAGCGATATATTTTTAAGATTGAGTTTTGGTGTAAGCTCACTTTTTTTCGATCTTGGAACACTTATTGGAATTGCTTTTATATCAAAGAAATATTCAATTAAGACATTACTTCTATTTTATTGGTGCTCTCCAGTAGTTATTTATATTTTGTATTGGCATGGTCAGTTAGATATAGTTCCAATTTTCTTATTAATTATATGCATTGCTTTGATGCATATTGAAAAGCCAATTGGATCTGGAATATTTATGGGATTAGCAATACTTGCTAAATCAAGTATGTTAATTTCTCTCCCATTTCTCATAATTTATTACTTGAGAAATAAAAGAATTACAAGTCAATTACCACTTAATTTAATTCCCTTGGGATTTTTATTATTAATCAATTCTTTTATTTATTTTAAAAGTTATGGTTTCAATGAAATGGTTATTCAATCTCCAGAGAGTAGTAAGCTATTATTTTTAGATATTGGGTATGGAGGTGAATTAAAGTTATTTTTACTTCCTTTAATTTTCATCTTAATACTTTATACATTCTGGCGATTAGAAAGAATAACTCTTGATTTATTATGTATATCTATAGGAATAGGATTTTTCTCGATTTTGATATTACTTCCTCCATCACCTGGATGGTTTCTTTGGATAGTCCCTTTCCTTACACTTTATCAAATAAGAACTGAAGAAAATTATAGTTTTAGTTCTTTACCTTTTTATATTTTCTTCATTGCTTACTACATTCTTTATGCTTCAGGAGCAAGTATAAATTATCTTGATATTGACTTAAATCAACCAAATTTCAAATACTTTTCTTTCCAAAAAGATATTTTTAAATCTCTAATTTTTACAGGTCTCCAAACTTCAAGCTTATTACTAAGTCTTAAAATGTACCAGTTTGGAATATGGAGAAATAATTATTACGCTGGAATAAGAGGTAAATTAGCTATAGGATTTGTTGGGAATAAGAATCAAATTATCCAGGATATTATTAACTCATTAAAAAAAATATTAGTAAATGAATGGATAGTTAATCTTTCTACAGAAAATTATAGGAAATTTAATTCTCAAGATCCTATGAATAAAATTCTAAAAATTAATGATCAAAAGATATTTAACCTAATTAATTTTTCTAAAGATTTTTTCAATATAATCAACAAAAGAAATATTGAAAACGCATCAAATAATTTTAATGATATCAATATTCTTAATGGAAGATACTTAGAAAATAATAATATTGTTTTCGTTAGCGGATTTAATAGCTTAGATATAAAAAGAATAAGAGATAGATTAAATTTAAAAATTTCATTAGAGTTAATTAATCCAAGTCAAAATTCGAGAATACTTCTTAATCAAAAACTAAAAGATTTAAGTCTTCCACATAATAATGAATTTGATCTTTCAATTTTTTACGCAAAAAACAACGGGAGCAAATATATTTCAGATAAAAATTCTTATGAACAACTTTATATATCTATGGCAAATGGATTTTTTCATGAAAAATTAGTTAGAAACTTAATAGCTTTGAGTAGCTTGAGAGTTGATGTTGAGCAGTCTTCTAACCTAGAGAAGGTTCACCTCGTAATAGATGGTGATATTTCTAGTGAAGATATTCTTGTAATCTCAAAAAACATGATAATCAATAGTGAGGATTTAATATTTTTTGGAACAAAATGGTCTGAAGGAATGCAAGGTATAATTGAACTTATAATAACAATCCATATAGCTGATTTAATGCATCAAAGATCTATTTAAATTTAATGTTAAAATTAATAAATCAAAAAAGAAGTTTTATTAAACCATCAGCTGTTTTATTTGATACTGACAATACTCTTTATAATTACGAGCCAGCTAATAAAAAAGCTATAAAAGCTGTTGGAAATAAAATAAATAAACTATTAGGAATCAATCAAAATGAATTTAACCAAAAATATAAACAAGCTAAGTTAGAAATTAAAGCCCAACTAGGAAAAACTGCTAGTAGTCATAGTAGGCTTTTATATTTTCAAAGGTTACTTGAAATTTTAGGGCTAAAAGCACAGTTGTTAATAGCACTAGATTTAGAACAAACCTTTTGGAGAACATTTTTAGATAATGCTCCACTATTTAGTGGAGTAAGAGAAATATTTAGTGAGTTAAAAAAAGAAAATATTCCAATTGGGATAGTTACTGATTTAACATCTCATATACAACTGCGAAAATTAACTTATTTTGGATTAGAAGATGTCTTTGATGCTGTTGTAACATCCGAAGAAGTTGGAGCTGACAAGCCAAATATAAAGGTTTTTAAATTAGCACTAAAAAAATTAAATCTACAACCAAATAATAATATTTGGATGGTTGGAGATAATCCTGATGCAGATATATTGGGCGGCAAAAAAATAAATGCTGTTACAATACAAAAAATTCATCATGGTGTAAAAATAGGATCAAACGAATTAGAGCCTGATATTATTTTTGATAACTTCAATCATTTAATTAAATATTTTCATAAGTGTTGCAGGTAATGAGAAATAACTATTCAGAAGTTAATAATCAATATATATTAATTGCAAAACCCTCTAAATATTTTTTTGTTTTAGCATCCTTAGTTTTAATAATTTGGTTATTTTTAGGTCCTCTTTATTGGAGAAATGTAGATGATTATGGGCCAATAGAACAGTTTTTTGAAAATAAAATTTCTATATTTGAGCTTGTAAAATATTTACCTTTTTGGTATTGGGGATCTTATCCTCCCATTTGGCATTTATGGGCATTTCCTTCCTATATTTTCAAAGATATAAATATTGATTTAACAAGATATGTACTTTTAGCAGAGGGATTTATTTCTGTTATTTTATCTTCTATTTTAATGTCATCATTATGCCAAAAAGCAATCCTATATACAAAAGATTTTGATTCTAAACTCAATAAAAATATTAGATTAATTAGTGATATTTTATCTATCTCAATAATTGGACTTAATCCCCAAATAATGATTCATTCTATGACGTATATGCCTTATCAACTTGGCTTATTAAGTAGTATTTTACCTTTATACTTTATAAACTCTATACTTTTTTATCAAAAAAATAACATCCAAGAAAAATATTTTTTAAAAGTTTCGAAAACTAAATTTTCTTTTTTTTCTTTTTTAAGCTTACTATTTATTTTCCAGACATTCATAATAATTGTTCCTTCTCTTGTTATTTCTGTTTTTCTTATTAATAAAAAAAAAATAATTGATTTATTAAAATCTCTTTTTTATTTTTTAAGGATTAATTTATTTTTTACTAAATATTCATTTCTCATTTATTTAAGCATTTTTGTTTTAATAGCCTTTTTTAGAAAGCTTAAAATTTTATTTTTGAGTAATACTGGCACTGGTTATTGGGCTTACGGAATTGATGAGATTTTTAAATTAAATACAAAAGATCAAAATTTAGTTTTATATTTGAAAAAAGTTTTTTTTAATTCAATTAATATTATTGGACAATCTTTATATCCATATAAAGAAAATCAACTATTAATGGCATATGTTTTTTCATCAATTATTTTTTTTAGTCTAATTTTCTTATTTAATAAAAACAAGAGTTTTAGATTTATATTTAATTTCTTCTTATTTGAATATATATTTGCAATAATTTGCTCAACTTTTACTTCTATAAACTTTTCGCCTACTAGGCATAATATATACTTAATGCCTTTTGCTATATTCACAATTATTTCATTAATTTTAATTATCTACATTTCAAAGATAGAGATTTCAAAAAAACTTACAAAACTTCTTTTTACCATAATAGTAATGACTGCGATATGCTTGCAAATGAATTTTTTTATTAAGTCTCATAATATTATTCAGTATTCAAAAACTAATAGAATAAGGATGATAGAAATGGCAAAAAAAGCAGATTTTTATCTTGATTTAAATCATAATAGGATTAATAATTCGCCAGGAGTTTTTCTTACTCACGGAGAGGATGAAAAAAATGCGCTTTTGAATAAAAACTGTACAAAAGAAAAGCTACAAAATCTACAAAAGAAATCTTTTACTTTTTTCTTCTTTAGCCATCATAATCCTATTGATTTTAATCAGAAGGAAATAAAAGATTATCTAATTAAAAATTCAAGAAATTGTTTAAATTCAAATTCCAAATTTACTATTTTGGAAAAAATCGAAAAGGAAAATCGAGACGGTTATGAGCAAAGCAATTTTATTTATAATATTGGGGCTAATTTATATGCTTATTTGGTAGAAGTTAAATAATAAAATTTTAATTATTTTTAGAAATCTTTTACAGCATCTTCAAAGACATAAGATAAACATTTTTGACCTAATTTAGTGAATGGATGAATATAGTCTGTAAAAAGATATTTTGGATCCTCAGAACAATTATTAAAGTAATCTTGTGTTGAAATAACTCTAATATTATTCTCATAAGCCAATTTTCTTATAAGTTCGTATCCAAATTTAGGTTCACCTGCAATCAATTCTTCACTATCCCAAAACTGAATAAGCGTAATTGGTACTTTCATATTTTTTAAGATATCAAAAAACTCATCTAGATCTTCTAAACCTTTATATTTTGTATATTTTTTTTCCATACAATTTTCCTTTTTAGACATTCTTACTCGATAATTAGATATTTTCTGATAAAAATACCTATAGAAAATCTCAGTTAAGGCAAAGTAAGGTTTTTTTGTTGGAGAACTTAAAGTACAATTCAAGGAATTAAAGTTAGGATTATCTTTATAATCATCCGTATTTAGGACAAGAATAACTTTATCTGCATTAAAATTACCTCTTTCTTTTAAGTGTGCAAGCCAGTTACCTGGCCCCCAACTACCAGCACTGATATTAGCTATTTCATATCTACTATCTTTGTCATTTAATCTTTTATAAAGTAATTGAGTAGCTAAATCTTCCTGATCAACCAATGAACCACCAAATATCACGCTATCTCCATAAATAAGTATTCTAGTTGTATTTGATTTCTTTTTTTTATCTAGCTCATTAGATCTCATACTTTCTGAATTTATGAAAATATCTCTGTGAAACCTTCTCACTTTTTGGGATGGTACCATTTCGTATTCAATTGTTGGATGCATTTTGTATAAAACTGGATCTCCAAAACCAAGTAAATATTTAGAAATTAATTCCAAAGTTCCAAAACTTATTAAAGATATAAGCAGTAATTTTTTTAACGTTTTTATTAAATGCACTTACTATTTATAAATTCAGTTTTACGATAGCATTATTAAGCAAATATATTTCATTGAGTATTTTTAAACAAAGAAATTTTTTCTTAGAAGTTACATTTTGTTTATAGTAAATATTAATTTAAGTTCACTTTTCTGAAAATTTTAACTAGTTTTTAATTTATGAATTGGCTTTTTATATATGAAGATAAAAATAACAAAAAAACATGGAGTACTCCAAAAGGTTTTGGAGAAGCATTAGGAGAGCTAGGTATTAACTTACTCGAATATACTTTCCAAGATTCAAAAAGAGTTAAATTACCACAAAAAAATTTCTTTGATAAAAACCATATAAAAGTAGTATTAATATTTTTTGCTGGAAAATCAATTTCCCTAGAACAAGAACTCAAAAGAATAAAAAAAGAAAATAAAATAATATTAATAAATGAATTAGGAGATGAACCTCAAACTCTTATTCACAATAAAGAAAGAGTATATTTATCAGATTTAACGTTATCTCCAGATTATAGATCTAGTTTATACTGGCAAAACCAAGGGTTTAATTGCAAATGGTTTACACATTGGGCAGATACAAAGATTTTTTATTCATTACAAAATTCCTCAAGAAAACATCAAATAGTTACAACTATGGGAAGGAGAAAATATAACATCTTTTTAAAAATATTTTTAGGAAATGATTATAAAAATAAGAGATGCGATCCCAAAGATAATGCAAATTTTTTTAATACTGGCCAAGTAGTTTTTCAGTATGCTCGATGGGGTGAAATTACCAGAAGGATATTTGAAGCTTCAGCATGTAAATGTTGCGTATTAACCAACAGACTAAAAAACCATACTATGATAGAAACATTATTTGTTCATAACGTATCAATACTTTATTATGATGGTCCATTAAGTCTTATTAAACAGTTAATAAGAATAAAAATAAAGCCAGATTTAGTTAAAAAGATATCCGAAAATGCTTATGAAATTGTTAATAAAAATCACACTCAAATTTCAAGGGCAAAATACTTAATTAAATTAGTTGAAGAGTTAATTTAATTAGTAATTTGAATTTATAAATCATTTTAAATATATCTACATTAGATTTCAAAAAGTAATATTTAAATATTTAAAATATTTTTTAACTAAAAGAATTTTTAGTTGATACTTGATTTAAAAAATTCTTGCGAACCATGAATAAATGCAGGTGGATTTGACCAAGCTACTTTAAAATTATTTTTTAAAAATAAATATTGAAATTGCCAATCTATTGGCATCACAAGAGGCAAAATTCCATCAATTAAATATGAAGCAGCAATTGGATTTATCATGTATCCAGCGGTAGTCCTACTCCTTGGTGTAGAGAGTGATACAAAATCTTTATTATACGATAAAGTTTTATCATTTTTAAAAAATGGCAAATTACATCCTCCACCCAAATCAATGAAATCAAAGTCTTTTCTGCATAATTCGTAAGCCTTATTGATTAGTTTATGTGAATATTTTTTAGAAATCACATCATCTTCCACAACTAATGCAGGATATTTAGACTCTTTTATTTTTTTTAAAACAAAAAAATGCTTGAGAGATAAACTTATTTCTGCAGGATTTAAAATTCTTGATTTCATCCAATTTGGACTAAAAATTTTATGAAAATAAAATAAAATATTATTTTTTTTAAGTTCCTCGAAACTACCCTCTCCCCTAAGATGTGAATTTTTTAATAAAATATTTTTAATTACTTTTAATTGATTATTCCATCTATCTTTATTAAAGATATATGTATTACGAAATTCTTCTAAATTTTCTCTATCGTACTTAACTATAAATTCTGGCTTTAGTTTCATTTTCTCGAAAAGTTTTTCAATATGGATTTTCCTTTCGCAAAGGGGAGTATAGTGAATCACATAAACTTTCATAATTTCTCAACTAGAAGGGAAAAATGTTTTTTGAAAATAATTTTCAATATTCAAATAATAAATTAAAGATTTATAAAACTTATCTGGCTTTACACCAAAAATTAAATTTAGTATTAGAAAAAAAATTATTAGTTTTATTTATTTTTCTCATTACTCAGAACATAGTGCTAGCTCAAAATAGTAAATCACAATTTAAGAATGTAATTAAAAAAAATAATAACCAAAAAGAGGAAATAAATCTAGACTATCAAAAAGCTTCAGAAATAAAATGGGAAAGAATTGATATAGAACGAACAGAAAATATTAGTAAAGAAAAAATTAAATGGCAAAAAATTGAAGACAATTATAAATTTAATAAAATCAAAAAAAGATCCATAAAAAAAAGGGATAAATATACCTTAAGTTCGCTTAATAGATCCATAATATTTGACGATTTCATAAGTGGTCCAGATATTTCATGGCTTGTACCCCCAGGACTTTCTTGGAACGGTATTTATGCTTTTGATGGATCAATAAGAGGATATAGCCGAAGAAAGAATGGAGAAGAATTTCTCGGATTTAATGGGGGAGATGCAGTAGGTCAATTCTATTATCAATTTTTGAGAAGAGATAACTATAGTTTTGGATTAAATCTAGGAATAAGGAGTGTTTACAATAAAGAAAGCAATGGAAGAAGTGGCTCGAGCATAGGAGAAGGTTTATCAAGCGGATTTAGATATGATTATAAATTATCTGAAAACTCTGGTATTGCTTTTGGAGGGGAACAACTTCTTCACTTTGATGGTTTGACTGATACTGGAAGAGATCTTTATGCAACAATATCAAAGGGATGGTGGAAGGATGGAGAATTCCCTCTACATATCGCAACGTTTGGTTTTGCAACAGGAAAGATGGCTGAGGGCAACTTAAAAGGTCTATGCTCTAACTTATTGGGAGGATCAGGAACTGAAATTGCTGCACAAAGATCTTTATGTTGGGCTCCTGTTTTTTCAATTTCCAGAGTTTATAACACAAGACATTCATCATTTTTCGAATACAACAGCAAGTATTTTCTATTAGGCCAATCTTTTGCTCCTTTCGATGAAATTCCCTTAAGAGGCACTGCTGCAATTGTTTTATCAGACCATATCGATAATTATAAACTGCACGATTTTAACGAATTGACATGGATATTTAGAATTAGTCTTGGATTCTAATTATTATTTATTTATATATTTAGAGATTAAATCAAAAGATTGTGTCTACTAGACAATTATATTCATATAAGATCCAAATCAATTCTTTTACAAGCGAATATCTTTTAAGCTGAAATTAAATATTGGTTAAATCTTTTCACTTTTAAAACCATCTCTAAATAATATGAGGATCAATTATTTATATAAAACAAACAAATAACTTTTCCCATCATATATTTAAAAATTGGATAAATAAAAATTTCTCTTTTTGAAATTTAATAATATCCTTTAATTACAAAAGACATGCTAATAGAGCTTGTTGCGCGTGTAATCTATTTTCTGCCTGTTTAAAAACTCTACTTTTCTCACCCTCGATTACTTCATCTGTGATTTCTTTGGTTCTGTAGGCAGGAAGACAATGCAAAACAATAGCCTCATCAACAGCATTTTTTACTAATTCTTTATCAATACAAAATCCCAGAAAGTCTTCATTCTTTTGTTTCATCTTTTTTTCTTCTCCCATTGAGGACCATACATCGGTATAGAGAACGTTGGCTCCAACAACTGCATCGTTAGGATCATGAGTAATCTTCAATTTCTTACTATTTGCTCCATATTGCTTTGCTTTTTTAATTATTAATGGATTAGGCTCATATCCTTTTGGACATGCGATTCTTATTTCGATCCCCAATAGAGCACAACATAAAATCAGAGAATTGGCAACATTATTACCATCACCTATAAATGCTAAAACGATGTTATCCAGATTTTGAAATTCCTCCTTAATAGTTAAAAAGTCAGCAAGGGCCTGACAGGGATGCTCTAAATCAGTAAGCGCATTTATAACAGGTATGCTTGACCAATGAGCATATTCTTCTAAATCAAATTGATTAAATGTTCGTATTGCAATAGCATCACAGTATCCGCTTAGAACTCTTGCTGTATCTTTTATTGGCTCGCCTCTTCCAATTTGCGAAGTGCTTGGATTTAAATCTATTGTAGTTCCACCAAGTCTAGACATTGCTACCTGAAAACTTACTCTAGTTCTAGTTGATGATTTATCGAAAATCATGCCGAGAACTTTGTTTTTAAATTGAATATCAAATTTGCCGTTCTTAATTTTTTGGGATAAGTCGATTAAATAAATTAATTCATCTCTTGTTATATCAGAACTTGATAAGAAGTTCTTTTTAAAAATCTTATTAACTCTGAGCATAAATATTTATTAAATAGTTATCTTAAGTTGGCATTTTTGATTCCGCAAGCAAGTTTTTCAACTCTTCACCTTCAATAACTTCCTCATGAAGAATTTTCTGAGAAATTGATTCAAGTAAAGGAAGATTATTCCTCAGGATCTTAAGGGCTGTTTCATGGGCATCATCAACTAAATCTCTTACTTCTTTATCAATAGCTTGAGCAGTTGCATCGCTTACAGATCTTCTTGGATTATTTCCACCTCCAAGAAACTGCCCTCCCCCTTGCTTATCGTAGGCTAATGGACCTAGGATATCACTCATCCCAAATGTCCCGACCATCTGTTCTGCTATGTCAGTAGCCCTTTGGAGATCATTAGAAGCTCCAGTTGTAATTTTACCAAAAACAATTTCTTCAGCAGATCTTCCTCCTAATAAAGTTGCTATCTGACCTTTCAGTTCATCTTTAGAATTAAGGAATCTCTCTTCAGTAGGTAATTGAAGAGTATACCCTAAAGCACTCATACCTCTTGGAACTATAGATATCTTGGCAACTTTTGAACCTCCAGGCATTAAGTGTCCAACAATGGCATGACCAACTTCGTGATAAGCTACAACTTTCTTTTCATCATCTTGCAAAACACGACTCTTCTTTTCCAAACCAGCAACAACT
>MDTE01135392.1_pt1 | contig 11240 bp, 9 predicted proteins | sample 811231 | NCBI WGS metagenome assembly MDTE01 (sample SAMN05326651, study PRJNA326480) | marine metagenome | isolation source: seawater | place: Indian Ocean: Red Sea | collected 2010 | reverse complement strand
ACACCAGTTCAAAATGCTATCATTAGATATAATGAAAATGTGGATAAACCAAGTGTTCAAAATAAAATTTATAAAGAACATATACAATTTGCTTTTAATAAATTAGCTGAAAATCTAATTCACACTTTTAAGTTTTATTATTTTGATTATCCAATTGAAGAGGTCAAACATGAAGTGGTTGCTTTCTTAGTTATGCAGATGCCTAAATACAAACCAGATAAAGGTCGTGCCTTTTCATATTTTTCTGTTGTTGGTAAAAATTGGTTAATACTTCACAACAATAATAATTATAAAAAGATGAAGATACATGACCAATTAGATGTATTGGATTACAAAAGAAATCTTACCTCTGAAGCTTCTTTAAGTGAGGCTGACGAATTCAATATGGAGTTTGTTGAACAGATGTTAGATTATTGGGATAACAATATTACAAATATCTTTCGTAGACAAAAAGATATACTTGTTGCTGATTCTGTTTTAGAATTATTTCGTAGACGAAGAAATATAGAAAACTTTAATAAGAAGGCTTTGTATATTATGATTCGTGAAATGACTGGTTCTAATACTCAACATATTACACGAGTGGTAAATCAAATGAAAAATTATTATTTCAATATGATGAATGAGTTTTCCACAAATGGTAAAATAGATACTTCTAATACAGGTTCTATTTTTTAAATAATTGAGTGTTCTTTAATGGTACTCGAGCGCCGTCCGCTAGAAAGTGCGGACTCCATATCGAAATTGGGTGTGGGATAAGTTAAAGGCACTCTAATGGGGCTGTAGTTCAGTTGGGAGAACGCCTCCCTTGCACGGAGGAAGTCGCAGGTTCGAGTCCTGTCAGCTCCACAAATAAAAAGGGGAAAATCAATTAAGACTTTCCCCTTTTGTGGTTTAATAGTGTAGGACTATTAAACTATTCCGTACCTACTTACGAAATAAACCCACCAACACCAATAAGGCGACGAGTCCAGCGAAACCAGATTCGCCAAACTTATTTATGATTGATGTCAGGTTACCAATAACGTTGACGCCAAAGATACCACTTCCAAAGATTACTTCAGAAACAGCACCTATTGCTACAAAGGACATGAGTAGATGAGCTAAATCATCAACATATCCTTTTACCATTGTTATTATTTCCTTCATGGTTATCCTCCGTTAGTTAGAAATATGAGAGTAAAAAATACTCTCATTAATAATTATTTATAATAGGAATAATAAATTTTGATATATATTTATATATTATCATTTTTAGGTTGTAAACTATTTATATATGACTAACGTTTAGGTAAATCATGAGTATAGACTACGAAATTTTCGAGGGGAAATCTTTATCATCTCTCTTCGAGGATATTTACAAAAATACAGAATATAACAGAAAACAACTTGATGTATTGACAAAAGAGTTAGTTCAATTCATCAAAGATGGTGACACTGCCGTACAAATAGTTCCGATGATAAAAGAGTATCTTGAAATCAATGTAAAAAATGATGACCAACTTGTAAAGATGGCTGGTATAGTACAAAGGTTGATATCTGCCGAAAGTAAAGCTGGTTCTGAAGATGAGTATGGTTTATCAGAGGAAGAAAAAACACAATTACTCTCTGGTATAGAAGATACCATTAAAGATATTCAAATAGAATCAGATAATATACACAATAAAATTGAAAAGAGTACAAAGGTAAATTAGATGAGTAGGAGAGTGAAGAGAAATGTAGATGTTAACACATCGATACCTTTAGATCGTTTAGCTACACCAACTCAAATTAGTTCTTATATAAAAAGGATTGTAAATGCCTCCCAATATGATTTTTATGAAACTGAGGCTCTCGAAGTTGAAAGTGTTATCTTAAATGAAACTCTAAATCACGGAGCTGTGTTGGGGACTTTCATAGATAATCCTGACCAAGAAATAATGGGTGGTATAGTTTTACCATTAATGCCCAATATAACAAATATACCATTAGTTGGAGAGCACGTTGTCGTGGTGGAGTACAACGAACAACATTATTATACAAGTATAATCAATAGAAAAAATAACGTAAATGAAAATTCTATACCTGGTGTTTCGACTGGTTATGTACAAAATACTAAATACGGTGAGACTTTTAAAAGACAAGACATCAGAAAAGTAAAAGTAAATGAAGGTGATATAGTTTATGAGGGTAGGTTTGGTAACACGATAAAATTTGGTTCTAATGTGAAAAACCAATCACCCAATATTAGAATACGAGCTGGTCAACAAGAACCACCAGAGGATTTTGGAGCTGTCGTAGAAGAAAATATTAACGAAGATAAAAGTTCTATATATTTATCTACAGATGAGACTATAGAACTTGATGGTTTAGGAGCTAGAAATAAGTTCCCAGCCGAGTCTGTAAAAGGAAATAGTATCGTGATGAATTCAGACAAAATATTCTTAAATAGTAAAAATGGAAATTTTAATGTGAGAGCTTCTGAAAATCTAATTTTACAAGGTGATGAAATTTTTATACATGCTAAAAGTGGTAATACCATTAAGATGGGTGATCCGAGGTCACAATTCATACCAACATTAAATAGTGATGTCATAAATAAATTAATGAAAGACATAATGTTGACTCTAAAAGATGGTTTTGGAGCTATAGGTAAGGCAACTAATCCAGCCACTCTCGTGATAGCCGCTAAAGATATAGCTACAATTGTTGCTAAACGAGTACCAAATATAATAGATGTAGTGACCAATGAAAAATATTTAAATAAACAAATAATGATAGCCAATCCAAATTTCAAAATACCAGAATTTTCAACTGGTAGTGGTAAAAAGAAAAAGAAAACATTACAGAGTAGTGCTGAGGATAGTGGAGCTGGTTTATCAACCAAAACATCAGACGGTAAATTCGACGCTGATAATATAGAAAGACCATCAAAAAGAGATGAAAGTGGTGAACGTAATGTTGGGCCAAGAAGATATTAAAAATAGGAGTAATCATGAATAAAAAACAGTTTATGAAAATAATAACAGAAGTAGTACGTAAGGAAGTCAAAAAAGAAGTACAAAAGATATTTATAAAAGAAGAAACTTCTAACCGATTATCTGATATTGTTCCTGAGGTTTCAGAACCTAAAGAAACAGTTCAATACACTAAAAACAAAAGTCTCAATGATGTTCTTAATGAAACAGTTGGACTTTCTAAATCCGATAGACAAGAAGGTGAATATCCGACTTTAGGTGGTGGGGCTTTCGATTCCTCAAGAATGTCTGAATTAATGGGATATGGGAAACCAGAGGAAGCTAAACGAGATATGGTTGCTGTCGATAGTTTACAAAAAGCTGGTGTGAGGGTTGACCAAGTACCAGAACACCTTACAAAGGCTCTAACAAGAGATTATAGTAGTTTAATGAAAGCCATAGATAAGAAAAAGGGGAAATAAAAAATGGCTGAAAGTGCAAGAGAGATAGATTTAAATCCAAGAACTTATGTGGGGTTATCTTTTCCATTGAGAAGTGACAATAACAATGATTTTGCTCTTACAAAAAATTCATTGGAACAATCTAGACATAATTTAAAAAATTTATTATTGACTCATGTTGGTGAGCGAGTAGGTCAACCTGAATTCGGTAGTAACCTACGAGCTCTTTGTTTTGAGCCAAATGATAATAGTCTACCTGAAAAAATAGAGGAAGATGTCAGAATGTCAGTAGAGAAATGGTTACCCTATATTGACATACAAACCGTAGACACGTTGACCGATGAGGCTGAACAAAATAAGGTGTTTGTAAAAATAACTTATACTACTACTTTGAATCCTGAAACTTTAAATTCAATTACACTAGACTCAAGCTATACAGCCACAACTTATTAATAGGAAAATACAATGGCCCGTACAACAGTAAAAAAGAATGTAGTAAAAACAGTAAATTATCTGAACAAAGATTTTAATGATTTCAGAAATAATTTAATCGAGTTTGCTAAACAATATTTTCCAAATACTTATAATGATTTTAATGAAGCTTCACCTGGTATGATGTTTATTGAAATGGCTGCTTACGTTGGTGATGTTCTATCTTATTATATAGATTCCCAATTTAAAGAATCACTATTAGCCTATGCTGAAGAGAAAAGAAATGTGTATAACATAGCTCAGTCATTTGGATATACTCCAAGAGTAACTTCCGCAGCTGATGTAGTTTTGGATGTATTTCAAACAGTACCGGCTTTGAATGATAGTGCAGATTTGAGATATGGTTTGACAATCAAAGCGGGAAGTACTATTGTGGCAACTAGTAATGGGACTACTTTTCGTACTTTAGAGGATGTTAACTTTAAATCAGAGGACATTTCAAATAAAATGGAAGTGTCAATTTTTGAAACTGATAGTGGAGTCCCTACGAAATTTTTATTAAAAAAACAAGTAAAAGCACAAAGTGGAGCTATAGTCACAGAGTATTTTGATTTTGGTTCACCAGAGAAATATTCACAATTAAAATTATCAAATGAAGATGTAATTGAAATTATATCTTGTACAGATAGTGATGGTAATTTGTGGTATGAGGTCGATTCATTAGCTAGGGACACAGTATTTGATGAAATGGAAAATAATACTACAAACGATCCTATATCAGCAATTGATGGTGAAACAGCTCCATATATTTTAAAATTGAAGAAAACAGCTCGTAGATTCACAACCTTTATTGACGAGAATGATAAGGTAGTTCTGAGATTTGGAGCTGGTGTATCTGATAATCCTGATGAAGAGGTGATACCAAACCCAACTAGTGTTGGTTCAAGTCTACCTGGAAGTCCTAGTTATTTAACAACAGCTTTCGATCCTAGTAATTTTCTTAAAACAAGAACATTCGGATTAGCGCCCGCCAACACAACACTCAGTATAAAATATGCTTTTGGTGGTGGTCTTGATGACAACGTACAATCTGAAACAATTACTGATGTATCAAGTATTACTTTTGAAATCAATGACAGTTTATTATCACCCACACTAGTACAGAGTGCTAAAGATTCAGTTGCCTTCACTAATCCAGAACCAGCAAAGGGTGGTTCTGCTGGACAAACAGTCAGAGAGGTTCGAGAGAGTGCATTGGCTCACTTTCAAGCTCAACAACGTAATGTCACCAAAGAAGATTATATTGTGAGAGCATATTCTTTACCTGCCAAGTTCGGAAGTATAGCTAAAGTTCATTTTGTTCAAGATGACCAATTAAATAAATCCGAGGATGTAGCTGATTTAGAAAGGGAAATTACAGAAGAGGATATTGGCACTACAGTAGGTGAATTACAAGCAGGTAGAATACCCAATCCTTTAGCTATGAATATGTACAGTCTAGGATACAATTCTAATAAAAAATTAACAACATTAAGTGATACTGTTAAAAATAATCTCAAAACCTATTTGTCACAATACAGAATGGTAACTGATGCTATAAATATAAAGGATGCTTATATTATTAACATAGCTATAAATTTTGGAATATTAACAAAAGTTGGATTTAACAAACAAGATGTTCTGTTGAGATGTGTTGAAACGGTAAAAGATTTTTTTGATATTGACAGATGGCAAATAGGACAACCCATTACACTATCAGATATAGCTTATGAAATATCTTTAGTCGATGGCGTAGCTACAGTTGTCCCACCATCAAACAGTAATCCAAATAATTTACCCATTGTGGTTGAAAATAAATACAGCATAGCAGAAGGTTACTCAGGTAATTTTTATGACATTACCTCGGCTCTTAAAGAGGGTGTGTTATATCCATCATTAGATCCAAGTATCTTTGAAATTAGATATCCCAATACAGATATTAAAGGAAAAGTACTTGGTGATAATCTAGGTGTAGGGAGTTAATAAATGCATATTTTTACATTTGCCGAAAAAGACACGACACTATATGAAGTTAGTGGTAGTATGAATTCTGGTCTAGATGAAATTCTTGAAATCAGAAAAGACATTAGTGATACTGGTGATTCTATAAATGTTTCTCGTATATTGATAAAATTTGATTTGGGTGAGATATCCCAATCTATTCATAATAATATTATTACCAATCCTAGATTTTTCTTAAATTTATACGATGCCAAACCTACAGCTTTAGCCACGACACAAAGTTTATATGCTTATCCTGTTAGTCAGTCATGGACAATGGGTGGTGGTCGTTCATACGATAATCCAATTGATGATGAGGGTTGTAGTTGGTTTTACACAGATGGTGAAATAGCTGGAACTCTATGGGGTATAACATCTGGCTCATCAAACGACCTAACAGGTTCTTCAACACAAATAAGTTCCTCAGGTGGTTCTTGGGTTACTGGAAGTGGATATGAGGGTAAATTAGATTTTGACCATAAAACTACTGATTTTAGAATGGATGTTACCGATATTGTAAATAAATGGTTAGATGCTGAAAACATTTTGGAAAATCATGGATTTATGGTTAAGAGAAGTGGTAGTGTTGGTAACTTTAACACCGGTAGTGAAGAGGGTAACACAGATAAATTAGGTAACTTTTCATTTTTCTCATCAGATACACACACTAAATATCCACCAACTTTAGAGACTGTTTGGTTTGATTCCAAGTGGGACACAGGATCTTTAGATCCATTAACATCTGCTAACCTTGAGGATATGGTCATTTACATGAAAGGATTAAGACCTGAGTATAAAGAGAATTCAAAAGTAAAGTTTAGAGTTGTTGGTAGAGAAAGATATCCAACCAAAACATACTCAACAACACCTGATAATCTAACAGTAAAATATCTACCGAGTGGTTCATCTTTTTACTCTATAAAAGATGCTGAAACACATGATGTTATTGTTCCATTTAGTACATCATCATTGATAAGTTGTGATAGTAGTGGTAATTATTTTAATCTAGATTTGGATGGATATCAACCCGAAAGATACTACACACTAGAGTATAGAGTACAAAGTGGTAGTGATACACCAGATGAAACAGACCAATTTTTTGATGAGGGATTTACATTCAAGGTTTCCATATAATGCCGTACACACAAGAAGAATTACAAGATGTCGATTTCTATCGTGAGTTTATAGATAAAAATAGAAGTGATTACTTAGAAAGAATAGTAAAGAATGCTTCACCAGAAAATGAGGAATTAAGACCTTTTAGAAGAAGTGATGGTACAATTGTTTCGTTTGAAAGTATTGACAATGGATTAGATTTAGTTGATGCTAATTTAAATGATAATGTCTATAGTGCTTTCACATCAGCTCTCAACAACGGAGCTGGTATTCGTTTATATAATTTTTTAAATGCTGATTTCAATGCATACATGGAGGGGTTATTGGACACACCTGGAGCCGGAGCTGAATCGTTAGGAGAGGCTTACTCATCTGGAGAAATACCAGATCAAGCTACTGTGAGTGATGTAAAACAATACATAAGAGAATTGGTCACAAGTAAACCTTATAACAGACGATATCCTGAATACACCAAAGATAACAAATTAGAAAATATCATAGATAGAAGTATTTCAGAATTATCTATTGATGCCTTTGCTGAAACATTACCGTCAAATATTGTAAATGGTGATGTGATAGTGATTAATGATCCTGAGGATTCTAGAATATGGTTGGTAGAAAACAATCAAAAAAGAATATTTCCAGATATAAATTCTTTTATTGGAACATCATATGGATTTCAACAACAAAAAACTTTAACTTTATCTGAACTTAACTCAATACCAGATGGAGAACCCGTAGAAATATAATGGCTAGATTAAATGAAAAAGATAGAGAACTAACAGCCACTGGACAAACTATAGATTTGTCATCAAATAAGTATGCCTATCTAGGTGGTGAATTTTTAACAAATCCAAATGATTACATAGAACTTTTAATTTACGATTTAAATAATAATTTTTTAGAAAGTGCTGTTGTGAATGAAGAAGATTATTTATATGATTCAGACAAAGGTGTGACATTGAAAACGGGTTCTATACTTAGAAAAATGGGATATGATAGAGGAAAGTTTGTTGTCAAGTATAATTTTTTAAGAAGAGTAGCTGGTTCTTATGAAAATGTTGCCGTTGATGCTAACAATCGTGTGGTTGAAGATTATATAGAAGGTGAGACAAGATTAAAAGAATTCAAATATTTCATACACGAGATATCCCCCTCAAGGTCGGAATTAAGACTTGTACCACAAAATATCAATAATGAACTATACCTGAATGAATTCTATGATATGCAAAGAACTAATAAAAGGATTAACACTGGTAATTCAGTTATTGGTTTTGAACCAGCAACAGACGGTGATAATTTAGGTACAGATACAGATCCGAGTGTATACACAAGTAAAACAATAAAGGTAAAAAATGTTGATAGTGGGACAGATCCCTTGAGTGATGGTTTTTTATTTGATAGAAAAATGGTCAATGCTACACTTACTGTGCCAGGAGCTTTTATCACGGCATACATACCACCACCTGTGGTTTATCGAGATGGTGACCAACCAACTGGCACTACAGAAACCGAAGCAGACGTACTACAACCAAGTTTTTTTATTGAAAGTCAAGAAGGGGTATATCATCAAGGTGGGATGGGTAATGGAGCTCCAGACTTAACACTCACACCATATTTTACTACGTTCAAGTCATTTGATGACGTAGATACAGCATTAGATGGTGAACTTGTGAATCCAAGTTTCAATACAAGTAATGGTAGTTCAGGTGTGCTTTATGTTCCTGATAAACCAAAGACACTAAAAAATATATATGGTCTTAATATCAATTATTTCAAACATTTATTCTACGAGGTACATAATGATAAAACCGCTACCGTTGTTTTCACCAGTAATAGTGCTTTACCAGATGTTCCAACAAAATACACTTGGCAAATAACTGGTTGGGATTATGATACTAGTAATGGTAGTTATGGTGAAGGTTATTGGGAATTAGATGGAAATATTGGTGGAACAGAACCAGAACTTGACGGTGATTTTTACATTATACCACAAACATCTGCCGGAACAAATTATGCTCATTGTGTAGATGAGTTGGCCTCTCCACATATTGCTGAATTTGAATATGATGGTCTAGAAGATACTCCCACAGGTTGTAGTTTGGCTGTCAAGTTTATTGGTGGACATTGTTCATTCGGAATAATGTTAACAATAGAACAAGGCACAGCCAACACCAAAACCATACACTATCCTGCTTTAATTCGTACCACCTGGAAGGATTAATATGGCTGTTCCACTTTTTCCATACAATATTCCAATTCAAGGATTGACTGAAGAGAACTCAGTATATTATGGTTCTTATGTCACACCCATTACATTAAGATTGAGAATGGATGACATAGCCAACTATTATGGTCTAAATTTTGATGAAGCGGAAGGTGGTCGAGTTGATTGGGAAGTGACTGATGTTAGTGGAAACGTGATTTGGACTCTTGAAGCTGAAGGTGGTTATGGAAATAATAATCAACAAGTCACTCTTGATTTTACTACTTATTCAGGTGTGGATTCAACAATACCTAATAGATACTATGTAAGACCAATTATTTCTTTTTATGTTGGAGGTCGTAGCACAGGTGGGCCATTTGCTCTAGATCCATTAACAATCAACATGACAGTAGAATCAGTCAATGACGGTCAAGGTGAACAAGACAGAGGCACTCCAATCTATGGTTCTTATGTCACACAAATTACGGATTTTATATCACCAACAGAGGTAAAGGTCAATCAAACATTTAACGAATTTTTAGAGAAATATGGAAATCAAGAACCAGAAATTGTAATCGATCCATTAAACAATTTCAGAAATGTCAATATCATATATAAAAATAATGATAAAAGAGATTTAAACACTTATGTGCATCTCGGTGATGACAAACTTCAATTAATTACAAATATCAAAAGTGATAATGTAACATTTCCAGATTTACCATATTCAGCTATTTTAAAATTATACGAACCCTTATCAGAAGATGTAACTGAAAAAGATAATGTTTATATTGTTAGAGAAATACTACCACAATTTACCGAGACAATCGAGTTAATACCATATGATGAACCTGAAGAATTATTAGTGTTGAAAATACCTGATACACCTGCTGAAGATTCACCAATAACTAAAAGAGAAGTTTCCTTAAAGAATTTCGATGATTTAGTCACAACAGATGCTAAACTAAAAGATAATATTATTGACAAATATATAAGTGGTAGTGAAAAACCAGTTGAATTAAGTGTAGATTATTCACAATACGAAAATTATGTAAATTTTTCTTCAGCTCAAAAAAGGTTAGAAAATTTTAAATACAAAATAGAACAAATCGAGGAAAATACAGCCTTGAGTGCTTCTTTTGTTGGAGTGGTAAGTGGTAGTGATGAAAGCCTAAAATATGCAAAAATAATAAGAAACATAAAAAATAATTTTGATGGATATGAAAACTATCTATATAATACTGTGTCCACTTATACCACTAGTTCGATGGGTGAATTCTTTGATGCTTCTTGGCCAAAAACTGGTAGTGGAACTTACAATGATCCTTTTGTACCAGTCAGTTCATCAAATTCTGATTTCATATCTTGGTATGGTTCTATACCAAGTAAAACAGGTCAGATTTATAGTGCTTCTTTATACGATATAGAAAATCCAAATAGATTAGTCAATTTATTACCACAACACATCGGTAATGATGTGGAGAACTCTCAATTCATAGATTTTACAGATATGATTGGTCAACAATTTGATGAGTTGTGGTCTTATATAAAATCACTTACCGACATAACAGATAGAAGATTAGATTTATCCGAGGGATTTTCAAAAGATTTAATTTACAATTTAGCTAAATCTTTAGGATGGAGTGCCCAAGATGGTAAAGATTTATTAGATTTGAGTCAAGCTGGATTTGGTCAAAAGTTAGAGGGAGCTGGGTATTCACTATATACATCTGGTTCTTTAGACTCACCAGTTGAAAGTGATGTGTCCAAAGAGATTACCAAAAGACTTATAGCTAGTATGCCTTATCTTCTAAAGGCCAAGGGTACTGTTGGTTCAATTAAAGGTTTATTGAATTGTTATGGTATTCCATCCACTATATTAAGAGTTAGAGAATATGGTGGACTACAAGAACCAAAACAAAGAGATGCATTTGAAATATCGAGAAGGTTTACTAAAGCATTAGGTTTTAGAGGTTCACAATACGTATCGAGTAGTTGGGCTAATGATACTACTTCAAATAGAAAACCAGACACCGTAGAATTACGATT
>MDTE01097392.1_pt1 | contig 11240 bp, 10 predicted proteins | sample 811231 | NCBI WGS metagenome assembly MDTE01 (sample SAMN05326651, study PRJNA326480) | marine metagenome | isolation source: seawater | place: Indian Ocean: Red Sea | collected 2010 | reverse complement strand
TTTTCAAGAAACAATGTCACTTTTTGGTTATATATGGTTTTTTTAAAGTCGATAACATGTGCTTCCAGGTGTATTTCGGTTTCCTTGAATGTCTTCCTGGTACCATAATTCACTGCAGCCCTGTAGGTTTCCCTGTTTATCATCACCTCTGCAGAATAGACCCCGGATGCAGGCATTTGCTTGAATTTTCCAGCTTCCCCCAAACTGATGTTTGCTGTCGGGAACCCGATGCCCTCTCCGCGCCCGGAACCCTTTACGACATTCCCGGAAATGGAATACTTCCTGCCCAGCAGGCGATTTGCCTCCTCCATTTCGCCATTTGCAATCTTCTCTCTCACCAGGCTGCTGCTCACCTTCTGCCCCATTTCCTCAATGTCGTCAAAGACATGGAGTGATGCCCCAGAGCCTTTCGCCCATTTCTCCAAATCGGGGATACCGCCCTTTCTTCCTTTCCCAAAACGAAAATCCCTTCCCACTGAAACGCTTGATGCATTGATTTGCCCCAATAGCATTGTCAGGAATTCCTCTGGCTCCAATGATGCAAGGCTGTCGTCAAATCTCAAGATCCACAGGTCTGTCAAATCGGTACCATTCAGTATTTCCAGCTTTTCCATCAGGGATGTCAGTTCCCTGAAGCCATCTTTGTTGAAATGTTGGTTCGGGTGCGGGGAAAAGGTGATCAAGAGGGATTTTTCAGCCTTCTTGGAGGTTTCCCTGATTATTTCCTGGTGTCCCTTGTGAACACCGTCATAAGACCCTATTGCGACAGCATAGGGGCCCTCATTTGGCGCTTCCTTGTTGTTCCAGATTCTCATCATGATTTATTCTACGAAAACTTCTTCTGCCCTGATAGGTACACTGATAGAATTCCGACAAGCATGGAATGGCCGCCAAAAAGAGATGATCTTGAAAAGACCCTGGTTGAATGGGTTCCCTCTTTTGGCTTGAGGAGGCACATGTATTCGGTTGAGGCTGCCGTTCGTGGTTACGCCGAAAGGCACAATGAGGATCCCGACAGCTGGGGTGCTGTTGCCCTCTTCCATGACCTGGATTACGAAAAACACCCCACGGAAGACGACCACCCCTATAGGGCGGTCGACTACCTGAAAGAGCAGGGCTGGCCGGACTGGGCCACAAGGGCGATACTCTCACACGCGGATTACACAGGTATCAAGAGGGAAAGCATCCTTGAAAAGGTCTTGTATGCCTGCGATGAGATTACGGGATTGGTTGTCGCAACAGCATTGGTCAGGCCAGACAAGGACATCAAGAGTGTTAAGGTGAAAAGCGTCAAGAAGAAATGGAAGCAGAAGTCTTTTGCCGCAGGTGTTAACAGGGATGATGTCCTGAAGGGTTGTGAAGACCTTGGAGTTGACCTTTGGGAGCATGTGGGTTTTGTCTTGGAATGCATGCAGTCTGCAGCAGGTCTTTTGGAGTTGAGCGGAAATGAACCTGATAGTTAGGCAACTCTTGGAACTGGCCCTTATTGCCGCAATGATCTTTGTTTCAAGGTCCAGCGGTGTTGCTAATGGTATCCTTGGAATGTCCCTAGGCCTTTTCTTGGGCCTTTCGGTTGCTTCCGGATTGCAAAGCGGCGATTCAAAGATGTTTAAGCTCAAAAAATCTTCCCTGAAGCTTTTTCCCCTGTTTTTCGCATTTTTGGGCTTCTTTTTCGGTTTTTTTTAGATTTCAGAGGTATACAGAGGGAAAAACTCCATTTGCCTCTTGACAAAATATATTTTCTTAGGCACAATACTTATATCTTAAATTACCTCTGGAGGGTTAAACTTATGACATATTCACACGATAACGCTAAAGGAACTTGGTACCTACACGGTAAACAGGTTAATCTTAAAGGCGGACGAACACAGCAGATTTACTGGTTTGCAAAAAGCGAAGGCGCAAATGCATGCGACATGCCAAGCGGCTATGTTGTTACTGAGTCTGCAAGAACAGGACTTCCTCTTCTAAAGAAAGGCTAGTCTCAAATCTATATAATTGCGGTGGCAACCCCACCGCAATAAACTTCTTTTTCACTTTATTTTCGGGATGTAGCGCAGCCTGGTAGCGCGCTGCGCTGGGGGTGCAGAGGTCGGAGGTTCGAATCCTCTCGTCCCGACCATTTTCATCTTAGGATATCCCTACTATGAAAAAAATACTCATCTTTATTTTCTTGCTAACTGCAAGCAGCTCTTACCTAAAAGCCATTTTCGAATCAGCCCCAAGCCTGATTACAAAAAGTTTCACAACATCATTAGGCGATGAAGGTTATTTTTGGGAAGTTTCAGGATTGCCCAAGGATGATTCGAAACCGGTTATTTTCCTGATTGGGGGCTTGCGAGGAGATGAACCCTATTCATGTGATGCTATAGAAAGCTTCTTGGTGAAGCTCAACCAGGATTACATGAATGGTGATGAAGAGGTGGTCAAATTGTTGGAAAGGGTTACTTTCAGGGCTGTGCCGGAATTGAACCCGTCGGGGCTGAGGATCGCTGCAGGTATCCCAGGAATGTTTCCTTGGAACGGTGTCCCATGGGATGATGATGGTGACGGTTTCCAAGACGAAGACCCTCCCGTGGATTTGAATGGAGATGGTGTTATAGGTTCTGTGAGAATCAAAAAACCTTGGGGAGAATGGAAGGAAGCCTCACCGAAAGACGATCTCAAGATAACGAAAATGAAAAAAGCAAACTTCCTGAAAGGAGAAAAAGGAGGATGGATTCTCAGGAATGTTGAAGGCAATGATTCTGACGGAGATGGTCTTTACGGAGAGGATGGCTTGGGCGGAATATCGTTGGATAGAAATTTCCCATACAACTGGCAGTTCCATTACTCCCATAAAGGGGGAGGCCCTTTTTCTGTCAGTGAAAATGAGGTGAAATTTATCGTAGACGAGCTTTTAGCTTCTCCCGAAGTTGCATTCATTGTCAATGTTAGAGACATTGGAGCGGGAATGGCTTATCCGATGAGGGATGAATCTCTGGACAAGACACCGCAAGAAGACAAGAAGATATTCGAAGCAATTGGAGAAAGATTCAAGAAAAAGACACCGTACGAATCTTTTTTCATGGCAAAAGATGGCCCAGACACATGGTCAAAGAAGGGTAATTTTTTGGATTGGGCTTATGCAGGCTTGGGCAGATGGGCCGTATCCGTTGGAATATGGGGCCTATTGGATGAAGATGAAGAGACGGGCAAGATATCTTTTGAAAAGGCATGGCATCAAGTTTCAGAAAAAGAGTGGTTTGAGACTGTTGGATACAAGGATTGGAGCAGTTACAAAGAAGGGGAAGACTCTGCAGGATGGCCTGTTTATGGCAGAACTCGAATCCCAGAAAACGAAACAAGGCTAGACGGAGTGTTGGATTCATGGATAAAGTCTTTAGTCGAAGAGTTGCCAATTCTGAATGTGGCAGTTGAAGAATCTGAAAGGATTAGTTCGGAGACTGTAAAAATCAAATTCAGAGTTTGGAACAGTGGTTTGTTGAGTACAGATTCAGCAATGTCTGAAAGGATAAGAGAATCCTCAAATATATGGGTCAAGTTCCCCGAAGGAGATATGGAGTTGGTTTTAGGGTTGCCGGAAATCAATCTAGGGACTCTTTCTCCAGGGGAAAGCAAATCTTGGGAATGGGTGATAAAGGGCAGAAAGAAAATCGACATATCCCCAATTCACCCAAGGTCCTTTATCAATTCTTTAACCATTTACCTACAGGAGATTAAATAATGAAGTTTTTTTTACATATTTTGATTTTTAGCTTATGTGCTTTTACCCCCCCGAGAACAATTGAACCAAAGGTCAATATTGATTTTTCAACTTACTATGATTATGAAGAGATGGGTGAGGTTTTAGTTGAATTAACAAATGCTTATCCGAATCTTTTAACCCTTGATGTTATGGGTAAAAGTAGAGAAGGCAGGGATATATGGATTGTTACTGTGAATAACCCTTCAACAGGAGAGCACTCTTCAAAACCAGCAATGTATATTGATGCAAATACACATGGAAATGAGATCCAAGGTAGTGAGATTGCAATATTCACTATTTATTATCTTGTAACAAGATTCAATAAAGATGAATGGGTGACTGAGCTGCTGAATGATTATTCTTTCTATATTGCACCGACGGTAAACCCTGACAGCAGGCATAGGTTTTTCCATGAACCAAATAATCCACATAGCCCAAGACAAAACATAAGGCCTTTTGACAACGATCGTGACGGCGTGTTTGACGAAGACGGTCCAGAAGATTTGAATGGGGATGGAGAAATCACTCAAATGCGAAGAAGGAATGTGTATGGAAGCAGGGTGTCTTCAATTGATTCAAGAGCAATGGAAGCGAAAGAGTTTGATGAAGATGGAGAATGGGATGTTTTTTGGACAGAGGGAATTGACAATGATGGAGATGGGTCGATCAATGAAGACGATGTTGGTGGTGTGGATTTGAACAGGCAGTGGCCTTGGGACTGGGCTGCAGATCACAAACAATATGGAGCAGGTCCATATATGCTTTCAGAACCGGAAACAAGAGCCACAGCAGATTTCATTCGTGAACATCCAAACATCGCAGCTGTCCAAAGTTATCACAATGCAGGGAACATGATCCTGCGTCCGCCAGGCACAAAGGAAGCCTCTGAAAGGGGGTTGTCTTCAAAAGACAAAAGAGTTATGGATTTCATGGCAGAAAAAGCAAAAAACTTTCTTCCAGAATATGAGTATCTTGAAGTTTATAGTGGTTTGTATGCCGTAAGTGGCGGTTTTTTTGATTGGACCTATGGGGAGTTGGGAATCTTCTCTTTTACTAACGAGCTTTATTCTTTTAATCCTGACTACGATAATGATGGGGATTCTTCACAAATAGAAAAGCTGAAATGGAATGATGATGTTGCTCATGGGACATGTTTTTCCGATTGGGAACCATACACACATCCAGAGTTGGGGGAAATTGAAATTGGTGGATGGAAATCATTTTGTACAAGGGCACCTTTGCCAGACGATCTTTTTGACATGGCAATGAGAAATACATTATTTACACTTATGCATGCTTCCTTTATGCCCAAGGTGGATTTCGGAGAAATAAACATCACTCAAGTAGACAGAGATTTTTGGAGAATTGATCTTGAGATCAAAAATTCAAAAGGAATGCCGACAGCTTCAGCACAAGGAGTGAAAAGCGGGTATGCCCATTCCGACAAGATTTGTTTTGAAGGGGTTGATCTTTTGCTTGCTGGGGCTAGAGAGTTCAATCGAAGACCTGGAGAAAGTCTTCATCTGATTCAATCTCAATTCGAAACGAGAGATAATTGTGCACACATTGGTCATATCGATCCATATAACCATAAATGGGTAACTCTCTTTGTAAGAGGTAAAAAAAACAAAATAGCAGATATTATTTTTTCTTCACAAAAAACGAAATCTGTTAATGCAGAGATTGTTTTAAAAGATTAGGTTTATTTGTAAAGAGGAAGTTCCCTGTATTTTTCAAATAGGTAATCTTGTCTAGACTGAAGATCGACCCATTCTCCTCCCACCATCAAGGAATCAAGCCTTCCTTTGTATTCAAATGGATGATTTGTCCAAAGAGCTATGTCTGCCCTCATACCTTTTTCAATTCGACCAGAGTAATTGATTAAACCAATTGCAGCAGCAGGATTTTCAGTGATTGCGGCAAAAGAGGCACCTTCAGACAAGCCATTTGCCCAGGCTATTCCTGCCTTGAAACGAATTCTTTGAAGGTTGTGTGAACTGAATGAGGAGAATATAACTTTAACTCCTTTTTCGGTCATTATTTTGCTGTTTTTCAATGTTGCACCCAAAGAATCAAATCCTCCCAGCAAATTTGCTTCACTGTCTACCAGTACGGGATATCCTGTTGCTGCAATTTTTTCGGCAACAACCCACCCTTCTTGGACTCCTTGAAGAATTAGTTTCATTCCCCATTCTTTGCCAAGATTTATTACATCAAGAATAGATTTAGCGTCAGAGACTGAAACAAAAACAGGAATTTCTCCATTAAATGCCTTAAAAAGAATTTCAAGTTCTTCAAAAGGAAGTGACAGTGTATGTAATTCTCCCAAGGAGAAATCTTTGGAGTTTTTCATGTAGAAATCAGCATCTTCTTTCCATTTTCTCCAAAGTTCTTTACCTTTCGAACCTCCTTGCCAAGGAAGAGATATCGATTGTTTTTCACTGCATTGTTCTGCATACCCCGGGATTTCTTTGTTGTCTGAAAGACAAACAATTCCATTTAAACCACTCCCTCTTATTAATGCTAATGCTACACCACCCCTCCTTGCTAGTTTTACATGACTTGAATCAGGTTTGAAGTCGTCAATATTTTTTCTTGCAAAACCTCTTTCTTCCTGTATTCCCGAAACCCCCGAAGCTGTGTTGTTGTGAGAATGCCCGTGACTATGAGTTGATTCAAGGTCCATGATATCAGTACCGCTTATCGAAGGCAATCCTATCGATGTTCCTATATCAAAAAAACCAATGGTTGCAATCAGGCCAGAACCGTCTTTGACAGCATATCCATCTGGGTTAGTTTTTTGCCATCCAACATGATTGTTTTCAGAAATGCTTTCTATAAGGCCGTTTTTAATAACTATTATGGCATTCGGAATTTTTTTGATGCATTTTTCAGAAGGGGCATTAATGCATTGTTCAGTTCCAACCCAGGCTTCAACATTCTGGATAGCAATTTTTTCTTCAAATTCAATTGATGACGAGAGAGCCCATATTAGATTAAAAAAAGAACTAAATAAAAGCATTAAAACACTCATTCCAAACTCCTGTCAAAAGTCCATTGCCCTATTTCAAAGTCACTCCAGCCTGAAATTCCTTTATCTCTATCCCACATTACTTGACCATCTATGATTGTCATTTCAGAAACAGCTCTAATAGAAAAGGGATGATGGCTCCATATAACCAGATCTGCCATTTTCCCAGGTTTCAAACTTCCTGTTTGTTCATGTATCCCTAGACCCCAGGCTGCATTGTATGTAAACCAATCAATGGCTTCTTCCTCTTTTATCTCTAATCCTTTTTCAACAGCTTCATAATATATTTGAGCTGCACGCTGGTTCAATCTTTGTATGTCAATCGCGCTATCACTATGGATGATTACATTGACTCCTTCAACATGAGACAATCCTGGTCCGGCTGTTGTTGCATCGTAAGCTTCATATTTAAAACCCCACCAATCCGCCCATATTCCAACCCCCGTATTGTTTTTTGAGAGGACATCTCTTATCTTGTAAGATTCGATAGCATGATGAAAAACCCTTAAATGCCAACCGAACTCATGCGAAAGGTCTATCATGTGCAGAAGATCATCAGCCCTATAACAATGTACTTGTGCCAAAATATCCCCATCCATCAGATTCATCATTGTTTCCATTGTTAAATCTCTTGACGGTGGCTCTGGTTCTTCTCCTTTCTGTTTCTTGCTCCACTCTTCCCACTCTTTTTCCCATTTTTTCCAACCTCTTGAATATTCAACAGCGTTTATCCATGCCTGTCTGTCTCTGTAAAGGTTCCCCATTCTTGTTTGAGGGCCTCCTCTGTCTCCATAGACTCTTTTTGGATTTTCTCCACAAGCCATTTTCAAACCATCCTTTGCTCCTGGAAACCTCATGTCTTGTGGAGTTAGTCTCGGATGTAGTTTAAGGGTTGCACCATGTCCTCCTATCAGATTTGCAGAACCAGGAAGTACCTGGATTGTTGTTGTCCCACCAGAAACAGCTCTTTCGATAGCTATATCCTGTGGCCAAAAGGCATGGATCGTTTCGATTCCAGCTGTTATTGGATTCACCATTTCGTTACCATCGCTATGGGCTGCAGGCCCAGGATTTGCATAAACTCCCATATGAGAGTGAATATCAATCATTCCTGGTGTAATGTATTTGTCTTCAGCATCAAAAACAATAAAGTTATCTTCAATACTATTTGCATAATCGCCCTCTCCAACAGAGTGAACAAGTCTGTTTTTTAGCAATATCCAACCTTTTTCAATTAACAAACCTTCTCCTTGAAATATTTTTGCATTTTTTATAAGAATGGGCTTTGGAGTATTTTCAAACCTGAGTTCACCCCTTATTTCTTTCCAAGGAGGATCAACATTTACGATTTCCTGTTTTTCTTTTGAGAAAAGATTTCCCACCCCAAGAAGAAATATTAAAAGGATTCCCATTTCGTATTGATTCTATTTACAATCAAAGAAAAATTATGACTCTTCTTTTGTTTGATATTGATGGAACTTTGTTATTAACAGGTTTTGCTGGAGTTGACGCTTTTGAGGATTCAGTAAAGAAAATGTACAACAAATCTCCAGGAAATGTCGATTTTTCTGGAGGTTTGGATTCTGAAAATGCAAGAGCTTGGATTTCTGGTACGGGAGAAATCCCAACTGAAGAAAATCTAAAAATTTTTAAATCCCATGTTGAAAAAAGAATGCCCACATCTTTAGAAAAATGTAAAGGGCGTGTAATGCCAGGAGTTTTTTCATTATTGAGAAAATTAGATGAAATGAAAATTTCTTATGGCTTGTTAACAGGTAACTGGGAAAAAACGGGAAGGATGAAATTAGATTTTTACAATTTAAATGAATGTTTTAAATGGGGGGCATGGGCTGATGATGCATCCACTCGTGAAGCTTTGGTTCCTATAGCCTTGGAAAGAGCAAAAAAACATGGATGGGAAGAAAATGAAAATGTTTGGATTGTTGGAGATACACATAGGGATGTCGAAACAGCACATGCAAATAATGTTAAATGCCTTGCAGTGATGACAGGTTGTCACAGCAAGAAGATAAAAGAAAGGCTCATTAATTCGAAACCAGATGTGCTGGTGAAAGATCTTTCTGATGTTGAGAAGATAATTCAAACGATTATTTGAATTAGAATTTATTTTTCAAATTTTTTTGACAAGAAGGGAGGCTCAATGAACAATAATCGTCACAACGAAATACATACGGAGAAATTTTTTGCTGGGAGAAGAACCTACTATGTTGATGTTAAGAAAACATCAACAGGTGACAAGTATTTAAAAATTACCGAAAAAAGAAAAGAAGAAGGCAGGGTTGATCGTTTTTCAGTTTTTGTTTACGAAGAGGATATGAGTAAATTTTTAAATGCTTTGGATGGATGTAAAAATCATTTTGATTTGAGTAAAAGCTTTGTTCCAGAATCAGAAGATACTGGAGAGTCATTCGAAGATTAGATTTTTAAAAGGATATACTTTTTAAATAATTGTGGGATAATTCTCATATCAGGAGGGTTGGCCGAGTGGACGAAGGCGGCGGTCTTGAAAACCGTTAGGCGGGTAACCCCTGTCTCGGGGGTTCGAATCCCTCACCCTCCGGTGAAGTGAAAAATATGATTGCTTTTCTTGTTCTTTTTTTTGGTTTTTTTAACCCTATAGATTCTTTTTTGGCTAAAGATAAAAGTGCGGATATCGATATGGTTTCTTTTTTAGAGATTTATGAAACTGACAAGAATGATTTAAATCGTTTCCACAGTCTTGTATTAAGTGATTTTTATCTTGAAAGATTTGCGGAATTTCAAGAACAATGGCAAGATCGAATGAATTTGATTGATTTCAAGTCTCTTGAAAAGCCTGAAAAAATTGATTTCATCCTTTTAAAAAATTATATTTCCCATGAGTTGGATGTTGTAAATTTCAAAAAAGAAGAAAATAGAAAAATAAAAGAAACATTTCCTTTTGTCGAGAAGATCCTTTTTCTTGAAGAGGAGAGAAGGGCCTTAAGGCAAGTAGATCCAAAGGAAGCGGCTGAAATATTGATGCAAGTAGAAAATGCTATCCATGCTAAGAAAGAGGAGATGGTTGCTTCAAAAGAGAAGCTGGATCCAGTTTTTGCAAACAATTCTTCAAAGAAATTAAATCAATTGAAAAACAACCTTTCAAGCTGGTTCAACTACTATCATGGTTTTGAACCTGAGTTTGATTGGTGGGTTGAAGAACAGTATAAAAAAACAAATCAAGCATTATCAGATTTTTCCTCATATTTGAAAAGGGAGATTGCAAAACAAAGAGGGGAAGAAGACGATCCGATAATAGGGACACCAATCGGAAGAGAGAAGCTTTTATCAGAGTTGAATTATGAAATGATCGCTTATTCACCAGAAGAGATTTTAGAAATTGCAAATAACGAGTTTAAGTGGTGTGAAGAGGAGATGGACAAAGTGGCACATGATCTGGGTTTTGAAGACAGGCATGATGCTCTTGAGTATGTAAAAAACATCTATGTTGAACCAGGTAAACAAGATGACTTGGTTGCAGATCAGATGCGAGAATCGCTTCAGTTCTTGAAAGATCAGGATTTAGTTACAATTCCCAAACTTGCCGAAGAGTTCTGGAGACTTGAAATGATCAATGCAAATTCTCAGAAATATTTTCCTTTTGCTTATTACAGCGGACAGTCAATGGGAGTGGCATTTTCAACATCTGAAATGGACCATAATACAAAACTTCAAAGCATGAGAGGAAACAATATGCATTTTTCTCGTAATGTAACTCCTCACGAGTTGATCCCCGGGCATCATCTTCAAAGTTTCATAGCAGCAAGAAAAAATTCTCACAGAAGAATGTTTTATACCCCTTTTTATGTGGAAGGCTGGGCACTATATTGGGAATTCAGGTATTTTGACTTAGGTTGGGCAAACAGTCCAGAAGACAAGATGGGAATGTTGTTTTGGAGAATGCATCGTGCCGCTAGGATCATAGTCACAATTAAGTATCATCTTAATCAAATGAACCCTGAGGAAATGATTGATTTTCTTGTGAGGGAGGTTGGACATGAAAGGAATAATGCTGTAAGCGAAGTCAGAAGATATATTGATGGCAGTTACGGGCCTTTGTATCAGTGCGGCTACATGTTAGGAGGCATTCAAATTAGAGGGTTGCACAACTCTCTTGTTGTTGAAGGAGGGATGAGCGAGAGGGATTTTCATGACTCTGTCCTCTCGCAGAATTCCATACCAATCGAGATGGTAAGAGCTTCACTTTCAGAAGTTAACCTTGATAAAGAATATATACCAAAATGGCGATTTTATGAGTAGGAGGAATTATGAAAAATCCAATTGTTAGCTTGTCAATATTTCTATTTGCAATGTGGCTTCATGTTTACGGATATGCACAAATCGAAGAGGGCGGTCCTTGGTGGAATTTCTTTTCAATAGTTGTTGCTTTATGGGCAGCAACATGGCTTTTAGTTTCAAAAG
>MDTE01194680.1_pt1 | contig 11241 bp, 8 predicted proteins | sample 811231 | NCBI WGS metagenome assembly MDTE01 (sample SAMN05326651, study PRJNA326480) | marine metagenome | isolation source: seawater | place: Indian Ocean: Red Sea | collected 2010 | reverse complement strand
TATTGCTGGCCGCACTGGTGCGCCCTCGCGGCGACGATGCGGCTCCAACCCGCTATCGCCGTCCCGCCTTTTATGCGCTGAGCATGCTGGCTTATGCGGCGGCGATGTTTGGGCTGATGAGCCTGTGGGTAGTGTTAAGCGAACAAACCGCTGACTGGCCACACAAAGCCACCCTTGGCGTGTTGTTGTTTGTGGGGCTGCTGGGCGCGTTGTTATTTTCTGCGCATCGTGTGCGCTATGCCGCCGCGCTAGCGATATTATGTGTCAGTTTTATGGTCGCGCAAAGCTGGTTTGGCACACAAAAAAGCACCCTCTATGCCGAGCGTAACTTCTTCGGCCTAAGCCGCGTGCAGGTGGACAGCACCTATAACGCACGGGTCTATAAGCATGGCACCACCTTGCACGGCATCCAAAGCCTGCAGGACGAGCAGCGCCTTGGCATTGCGTCCTATTACCATCCGATAGGCGATATTATCATGCATTTGCCCGGCGATGCCGCCACCGCACCGGTTGCAGTGGGCGGCATGGGTGTCGGCACGATTGCCTGCTGGGGCAAACCGAATCAGCGTATGGATTTCTACGAGATCGATCCGGTTGCTGAACGTATTGCGCTGGATGAAAACATGTTCACCTATCTGTCCGATTGCCCGCCAACCGTGAATGTGATTATTGGCGATGCACGGCTGAAACTGGAACAGGCCGAAGACGCGCAATATGGCCTGATCGTGATGGATGCCTACAGCTCCGACTCGCTGCCCATCCATTTGATCACGCAGGAAGCCGTCGCGATGTATGCCAGCAAATTGCGGGATGACGGCGCGCTTGCATTCAACATCACCAACCGCCATTTGCATCTGGCGCCGATTGTCGCCTCCATCGCCGACTCGCTGGAGCTAAGCGCATGGCACAAACGCGACATCGTGCCCGAAGGCGACAAAAGCAGTCTGCGCTTCAGCTCGCACTGGATTGTGCTGGCCAAAGACCCTGCCACCCTCGCCCCGCTAGAAGAAGCGCCGATGAGCTGGCAACCGTTGCACGGCGATGGCCGCACCCCGTGGAGCGATCATTATTCTAATATACTTGAAGCCTTATAAGAACCGCGCTAGACACAGCGGATGATATCGCCGCATGACATAATCGAATTCTGGTTTGCACCGGGCATGGAAACACGCTGGTTCACCAAAGACGCAGCGCTGGATCACGAGATTAAGGAGCGCTTTTTGCTCACCTACCGTCAGGGGCGCGATGGCGAGCTGGATGGCTGGAAAAGCGAAGCACGTCCCGCACTCGCACTTATTCTGCTGCTTGATCAGTTTCCGCGCAATATATTCCGCGACGACCCGCGTGCGTTTGCTACCGATGCACAGGCACTCGCCGTGGTGCGTTATGGTTTGCAAAATGGCTATGACAACGAATACACGCCCTCGCAATGCCAGTTTTTCTATATGCCGATGATGCATAGCGAGCTGCTGGACGATCAGGAACATTCGGTGGATTTATATCAGCGACTGGGGCTGGAAGAAGCCTATGACTATGCTATTCAGCATCGCAATGTAGTCGCAGAATATGACCGTTTCCCCCACCGCAACGCCATTTTAGGCCGCCCCAATTCACCTGCCGAAGAACGCTATCTGCAATCACCCGACGCCGGATTCTAGACTGTCACATAATTGTAGGATTTTTTTCCTAGATTACCATTTGGTAATGTTATTTACTGCAGCACATAACACCAACCAAAAAAAACTAGGAAACACCATGTTCAAACATACCATGCTAGCAGCATGCGCTGCCGTTACCTTTACATCTGCGCCTGTGATGGCGGCAGAGAAATCCGAAATTGAATTGCTGCGCGAACAAGTAGAGCTGATGCGTCAGGAAATCCAACAGCTCAAACGCCAACAGCAAGACACCACCGCCCGCGCCGTACATGCCCAGCGCGAAGCACATAGCGCTGCCACACAAGCCAATGCAGCCCGCACCGAGTCATACAGTGTTAAGCAAGGCCTGCCCGATCTGGACGGCGTGATCTCGACCAATCATGACTATGCCGACACTATGCTGAACTGGCAAAATGATGTGACCGGCAAAGCCCGCCGCTTGCTGCAATACCGCCAAAGCGGTGCATTGCAAGCCGACCGCGCCTATATCAGCGGTATATTCAAAGGCTCGCTGATGGCCGAATGGTCCGACACCGAAGACAAATTCGGCATTCTCTCACGTTTCCCCGGCCAACATAGCGGCAGCAGCGGCTCGCGCTTTGTGGTTAACAATGCAGCCCTTGGCACCACCGCCACCGTGGGCGACTGGGTCAATGCCTATTTACAGCTGGAATACACCGAAACCGAATATCCGGGGCAGGATGATTTGCAAATGCGCAAAGCGTTTGTGACCGTGGGTAATCTGAATGAATCGCCGCTTTACGCCTATTTTGGTCGTAACACGATCGATTTCGGCGATATGGACAGCTATAACCCGTTCACCCATACGGTGGTGAACCATTATTTCCAGGCAGTCAGCGACGATCCGATTGCAGCACTGGGTTATTATGATGGCAATTGGGACATTGTGGCCACCGCCATCAATGGCGGCCGCCAGATGCGCGTGGCGGATCATCCTGATACCAACCACATTAAAAACTTTGCGCTGAACGCCAACTACACGTTTGACCTCGGTCAGCAACAAGGGCTGCGCTTTGGTGGTAGCTACCTGCACAGCACCATCTATAACTCGCTGACCCCGCACCACACCACAACGCAAGCAAGCGTGCTGACCGACCGCGAGCGCGTGGGCGCAGCAGGCGGTGTGATCGAATACACCTCGCCAAGCTTCGACATGATGGGTGAGTTTGTTACCACCACCGACGAGTGGCAAGCCACCGACCACGCCGTATGGGCGGCCACCGCACAGGCAGAATACCGCTTTGATGCGTGGGAACGTCCGCATGCCGTGTCGCTGGTATATGGCCATGGCGAGCAAGGATCTGACGGCACCGAATGGGAACGCGTGATTCAGGGCGTGCTGGGCTATGAGACAGAGCTATTCCCGCATTTTTATGTGGGCGCGGAATATGTCTACAACCAAGGCTGGGTACCGCTCATCAACATTCAGCAAGTGGCTGACCGCGATGTGCGCAACCACAGTCTTGTAGCCGGTGGCCGCTTCGTCTTTTAGGGCAGGCGCGGCATCCGCATAGTTTCACAAAACTGTCACACACAAAATTTAACGCCGGCCTATACTGCGCCGGCACTGAGGGCGTGGCACCCACGCACTCAGCGGGAATAAGAATATGCATGCGAGGCACTAACGGGCCTACGCATGTGTACGAAGCACCTCCCGTGTAAGCCGGTGCAAACAATGCGGAACTGGGTATGTTCGGCGGCGTTTGCCCGGCTTACCATTCTCCGCACTCACCACCCACTAAACACTTGCGCTCACAGGCCTTTTCGCCTACATACACGCCCATGAAACCAGATGACACACAGCGCATTACTATCAGCGCGTTTTATCACTTCGCCCCGCTGGATGACACACAAAGCCTGCGCGCGCCTTTGCGCGAGTTTATGGAGACGCACGGCATCAAGGGCACGATTATTCTGGCGCCTGAGGGGGTGAATGGCACCGTGTCGGGCAGCGACGAAGCGATTGCCAAACTACGTGAGCGCCTGCGCAGCATTCCCGGCATGGAAGGCCTGCAGGACAAGGTGAGCTATTTCCACCGCCAGCCATTCCAGCGCACCAAGGTGAAGCTGAAAAACTGGCTGATTCCGTTTGAAGAAAAGGTAGACCCGGTCAATGCCTGCGGCACCTATGTGGAGCCGAAAGACTGGAACGATCTGATTAGTGATCCGGATGTGGTAACCATCGACACCCGCAATGACTACGAAGTGCATATTGGTAAATTCAAACATGCAGTAAACCCGGGCACGGACGTGTTTCGCGAAATTATTCCTTTCACCAAAGAGCAGCTCGATCAGGCCAGTAACAAGAAAGTGGCCATGTATTGCACCGGCGGCATTCGCTGCGAGAAATACTCCGCCTATCTCAGGCAACAGGGATTTGAAGAGGTGTATCACCTCAAAGGCGGCATTTTGCAATATCTGCAGGATATGCCCGCAGAGCAAAGCCTGTGGGAGGGCGATTGCTTTGTGTTTGACGAGCGCGTAGCCGTAGGGCACGGCGTGCAACCCAACGAAGAAATCATTATGTGCCTTGGCTGCGGTCACCCACTCACCGCTGCTGACCGCGAGCATGAGGCCTATGAAGAAGGCGAATGCTGTGCCTTCTGCGCTAAATAGATAGGATTTTACCTTTCTTTAACATTGTGCCGCCATACTGGCTGCTATGGCAAAGCACACCGATCCGATAGAATTTGAGCGCATTCGCGACCAGTCCTACACCGAGTCTGCCCATAGTTGGGCAACTGCGGTGCGCAACCGCGCCAAGCAAATGCAACTAAGCCTGAGCGCCATTGAGCAAGCCGCAGACATCGACACGACCACTGCCCAGCACTGGCTGAGCGGTTATGATGTGCCGGCCACCGAAGCCCAACACAACGCCTTGCTGGAGTTGTTGCAACTGCCGGAAACACCAAAATCGGACGTGTTGAAACGTGCCCGCCAGAATGTGATTGGCCAATGGCAAGAAGCGCGCGGCGAACTGGAAAACCGCAAGGCAGCCGGGGATGTGCCCGCCTTTAACGCCAATTTTCTGATGGCGCGCGCCTATGGCCGCGCCCCAAGCGCCGAGTTGGAGCGTGCACGCCAAAGCATGTTCGATAAAATTGGCGATAGTTCGCGCGATGGGTTGCGCGGCTTCATCTGCCAGCCCCCGCAGGACGATATGCGGCTGAGCGAATATTTTATGGCGCTGTGCGAACTGCGCGAAATGGGCCCAGGCGAATTGTCGCACAGTATGGGGTTTGACTCCAGCGTGATGGTAAATTGGGCGAGCGGCAAGAGCCTTCCCCGACGTGAAAATTTTGAACACGCCCAAACCTGGTTGCGCCAGCATTATGGCGATCAGGCGGCCAGCACCTTCACCCATTTATACATTAGCGAGGCAGCCGAAAAATTTGCGCATACGCAGCATTTCCGCAATATGCCGCGCGAATTCTGGGAAGAAAAAACCCTGCTCACCAACAATGCTGAGCATGCGACCGAAGGCAGCGCCCCCACATGGATAGATGCGGTGCGCCCTGCCCAACATCGCGGTGAATATGTGAAGGCATTTCGCCGTGCCATTGGTGTACGCACTCAGGAATTTTGCGACATGCTGGGCATTACGCCAGGGGGTTTATACGCCTATCAGAAAGGCGAGAGCAGCGGTGTACAATTTGAAGCCGAGGCCGTCGATTATTGCCGCATGCTCGACGAAGAACACCAGCAAAGCGGTGCTGCCCCGTTGTGGAATGACGCCACCTTCGAGCAATTGCCACGCTTTAGCCGTGGCGCACCCAAAACCACCGTGACCGGTGAGCGCGAAGTTGAAGGCCAGGCCATTGCCACAGGCGACCGTAAATTATCGCGCCGCCTGAATGACTTTATCAAGTTTATCGGCAAGGAAAACGAAAACCCGCATAGCTACGCCAGCGCGCTGGGGCTGGACACACGCAACATCCCCGCCATGGCCACCATGAGCGATGCGGACATCAACACCATCGCCAACAATGCACGCCGCTATGTGTGGATTGATGAATCAGAGGTGCCAAAGGCGATTGAAAAACTGCAATCGATTCGTGAAGCTGCCGCTGAAGTAGTGGCGCAATCGCAGGATCAGGGTGCAGGACGCGGCTAGCGGCTTGCAATCACGCCATCACATGCCTACAGTAGCGCCATGAGCAAACCCTGCCCCATATGCAACAAACCAGCAACCGCCGCCCACAAACCGTTCTGCTCCAAACGCTGCACGCAGCTGGATTTGGGTAAGTGGCTGAATGGTGCCTATGCGATTCCTAGTGAGGAAGAGCCAGACGAGGTAGAATTGCAGTCGCTGTATAACGAAGAACACGACCAGTACGGCAGCTAATCACCCGCCCTATCGCGACGGAATCGCTTCGCCTAGCGTTCCACCCCTTCCGACGGGCTTTCCATCGCCAGCGACATTTGATGATTCGGGTGCATCACCGCGCCAATATGCGTTACCGCATGCGATATCTGCGTGCGCTTTGCACGCGCGGCGTCTGAATGGTCTTTCACATCCGGTATGGCCTCGGTAAGCAGGCGCGCGGTAATCGGATCGCGGCGGTATGCGGCACGCCCTGACGCTACGGCATGCGGCATGTCCACCGTCAACACCATTTCGCGGTCTACATTCCAGCCCGCCTCTTGCAGCTCGGTAGTCAGCTCGTCCAGATCAAACGGCTTAAACGCCTCTTTATCACGTAAATACTCGATATTGCCGCGCTTCAACTCGGCCGCCAAACGGTCTGGTTGATCACTGTAAAGCGATGTGCCTTCGTCCTGCAGCCCGTCCGGCAGGTATTTGCCTGCCGCGCGCCGCTGGTCGATGATGCCATGCACCTCCGGATCATCCAGCCCGGTCGCTGCCGCCGACAACATCGCCGGCCCATGCACGCGCTGACGCAACATTGCCATCGTGTCGTGGCGGGCATCGTGCGAGGGATTGGTGATGAACAGCCCGTAATGCGCTAGCAACATATCAACATCAGGCAACAAATTATAGGTATGACGCAGCGTGTCTTTGGGGTGCGAATGCAAAAAGTCCACTTGCAGATTGCCATGCTCCAACCGTCCCAGATAATACCCGCGCTCGCCATCTTTAGCCTTGCGCGCCTCTTCTGCCGTTGGGCCGGGTAGTTCTACCTCGTGATCTTCGGTAAAGCCTTTGTCTTTTTCCAGCCTCTGCGCCAGATTAAACAGCCCTTCCACCGAAATATCCTGCACCGTGGCACGCAATTGGTAACCATGCATATGCAGCTTTTCGGCCAGCCGCTCCACAAACGGAAATTCGCGGCCATTGCCAATCCCCATCACCAGCACCTGCATCGGCACGCATTCCGCGGGCGCACGGTTGCCTTGGCGTTCTATCCATGCATCGGCCGCCTCAATCGCCGCCTTATCAATTTCTTCCGCCTCATTCGGCGTTAGATAGCGCTCGGGGTCATTGCCAAACGCGCGCTGATAGTTGCTTCTATTCAGCCGTCCATTCGTGCGGAAGGAATCGTCATAATTCTTCACCGTGGGCGCTAACGGGCGATTCCAATCAATATGTATAGTATCTGATGCAGTACTCATGATCGCCAGTATAGCCTGTATAGATGTCAGTTTCGTGACAAAGAGGGGCAAAAAACGCGATTAAAAATACGATTTATAGGCGACTGTTTGCTGCCACACAGGCATGCAGGCCCGTGCAGCGCAATTGATACTAGACAAGGCGAAATCTATTAGCTATAAGCGCACTTCTCGATACATATGGTCAGGTAGCTCAGTCGGTAGAGCAGAGGATTGAAAATCCTCGTGTCGGGGGTTCGATTCCCTCCCTGACCACCATTTCCTTTCAACACGTATTACGAAACAGTTCTACTCATCTTTCCGGCATTAACCTTTTATTGGGAATTTTCCCATACACTGCAGGATATTGCATGGGATGGAGCTGGATCATGAACCCCGAGTTAGAAGCACGACTGGAAACCGCTTTAGCACGCGAAGACGCCGCCAAATGGATGCGCAGCCGCCTGGAATCGCTGGATGCGCTGGCACTAAGCCCTGCAGAAACGCAATTTGTAGAAGATAACCTCGAAGCCGTCGAGGATATGATCGACTATTGGAATGCGGAAACCTACACCATAATGGATGGTCGCACCCTAAGCCCAGAGCAGATTACTCAGGCCACTGAGCGTGCACGCATGGAAACGCCTCGTTATATTGCTGATCATATTGACCATCTGGAGCTGGAGGCGCGCAACGCCGGACTAACAAACATGACAGAACGTTTCAGCCAATTGGGAGAGTGGGTTCGCGTTAATTGGCGTCAAACTGAAGTAATAGATTTTCAGGAGCATAGCCCACGCCACGAGCCTGAAGTGAGCGAAGACGCGCAAGCACGCGCCGAACGACGCGCGCAAGCCGCACGCAACAATGACATCATTCGCGACATGCCCGATGCACGCACCATCAACGAATTGCATGTGGAAGATGTGATTGTGCGCACAAATGCTTCGATATCGATGGAGCAAAGCATCGAGCGTTTAATGCAAGCAGAAGGCTACAGCGCTGGCAGCGCTGAAGGACGTTTGCTGAGCGATTTTCTGGATTATAACGCGACCGTGAAAAATCAGGGTCTGAATATGCTAAGCGATATGCGCATGGACCTTGGTGAAAACTATATGCAGGATATCGCCCGCAATGCCACGGGGCGCATTCAGCAATCGGTGTTTGAGCAACTGGATATATTGAAAAATACAGCCGCATCGCAAGGGCTGGGTGAGCTGGTGGGCCAGCTGGAGGAATTGCAACGTGCCAGCTTGAGGCGTGGCGGAGTGGATGATCGCCAGCACTACGAACAGCAGCGCCGTGAAGGCGGCCCACCAGGCGAAGAAGAAGTGCGCAACCGCAGAGGGCGCGGCAACGGAGGGGGAGACTTCCCCTCACCAGGTGGCGATGGTGGCGGCACACCACCACGTGGCGGCGGCGGTGGCGGAGGATTACCACCGGGTGCTGGCCGATGGGCGCGGCGTTTTGGAGCAATGCTTCCATTGGCAGGCGGTATATTTGCCTTTGCCGACGGCATCATGGCCTACAACGATTTTCGCGGCATGCAAAGTGCCATCGATGAAATGCGCGAACGGGGCGTGTCGGAACAGCAGCTGGACGAGCTGCGCGAACTGGCCAACCGTTTTCTGGGAACTGCAGGCGCCCAATTGGGCGCTGGGTTTGTGCCTATCCCCGGGCTGGCTGACGGTGCGGAGCTGAGCTTAGGCTTCCTACGTGACCATCTGGCTGAGCGTTTTGATGAGCTGCGCGACCATATCGGCGCCATTCAGGACCGCATTGAAGAAGCGCGCGAGAATCTGGAAGGCGCGATGGAAGAATTGGCACCGTATCTGGATCGTATCGAGCAAGGGCTGGATGTCTATCTGGAGATGATGATCGATCTGGAAAACAACATGAATAACCTGTATGAACTGGAGCAGCATCGCGAACGCAATAGCGGTCCGATGTTGTTTAGCAATCTTGAAAACGTCCAATCGCTGGACGGAACGCTGGGCGAAATGCAAAGCGTGCTTGCCTCCATCGAACATATCGCCGAAAATGGCAGCGAAATGAGTGAAGATGAGTTGCGTAATGGACTGGAAGCCATTGCCAATCAAATGCCACGAAATGAAGGACGTGGGCAGGCCTAACCTGCCCCAAAACAGATATGAAATACACGCCATCACGCGAAATACGGCTGGAAAACGCCCTGGCGCAACAGCAGGCCGATGAATGGATGGCTAACTGGCTGAAGCAAATGCAGAACAACAGCCCCGCCCCACTTACGCGAAATGAGCATGTGTTTGTTGCCTATTACCTAAAGGCATTTGAAGCAGACAAGCTGGAATGCGGCAACACCGTGCGTAAGCTTAGTAAAGGGATGGACCGAACCGAGCTGACCGCTATCGAGCTTCGCGCCAAGGATATTGCGCCGAGCTATATCACCTCGCTGCTGGAAGATTTGGCATGGCTGGGCACAATTAACCACTTCCCCACCCTGACCAAAGCAATGTACGATGCCCGCACCAAAGTGGATATGATGGGGCGCGCGCAGGATCATGCCGATCATGAGGCACTGATTGTGAGTGGCGGGCCGCAAGGTGAGCCAGAAACGGAAGAAAGCCCGGAAGCACGCAGCGAGCGCCGCGCCCGCACATGGCAACGCCGTGAAGTGTTGGGCAGCATGCCCGAAGCGCTCAACGAAACCATCCTGCAGATTGAGCAAAGCATTGTGAAGACCAATAGTTGTTCCCGGCTTCAAAGTCGCCTGAAGAATATGCTGGCCATGGCCGCCAAAGAGCGGCGTTATTTACCCAATAGTCAGGAAGATCGGCTGGTGCAGGGTTTTCTGGGCAAGGTGGAACGTGATTATGGCCGTAATATCGAAAAGCTAAACACACTGCGCGCCCTGCATGGCGAAGCGCTAATGGATGAGGTGGCCTCGTTGGCGGTCAATAATATTGAAATGCATGTGCATCAGCAGCTGGAAGGCTTGCAAGAATCGGCCGCGAGCCGTGGCATGGGCGAGTTGACGGAAGATATTGAACGGCTGATGCAGCAAGGCCTGCATAATGGCCGTATCAATGAACGCTCGCAATACGAGGCCATGAAATCGCAGGGCGGCCCTAAAGACGAAGTAGAAGTGCGGCGCGCACGCGGAGAAGGCGGCGCAGGCCGGGGCTGACGTTAAGCAATAAAACACGCCCAATAAACACGCCCCGTCTGTGCCACTGCACAACGGGGCGCGCCCCCATTCGCAGTAGGGATGGATGGTCGTTACTGCGAAGGATTCATTTATCCGTTATTAGTACGGATACTGGTTGCCATAATCCTTATAGTCGGGGTTGATTGCATCGCGGTCCGTCCACACGGTAGTCGGTTGCGCACGATACATCGTGCCGTCATTGGCGGGGGTGGCATAACTGTAATCATCCATATCGGTGCCACGGTACGGATCATCCGGATTATAACGGAAACTTACATCATCCACCTGAATACCGCGATACGGATCAAGGTCGTAATTCACGTCGATCACGTTAGCGGCTTCAATGTCGGTATAGCCAAAGTCATTATCGATATAGCCTTTGACGGTTACAAAATCACCGCGGTCTAAATCCACATATTCGGCCGCGCGAATTTCCACCTGCGCGGTGCGGTCAGCGATGGTGAAGTCACGGCGGTTTTCTACTTCGGTCACCAGTCCCGACACGGTGACCATTTCGTTATCAGGCAAGTTGCTGAGGTGACTAATGGATACAGCCGCCAGCGCCGAACTGGATGCAAATGCGGTAACAAGTGCTGTAGTGGTTGCGAATGTTTTAACCATGATATGTCTCCATAAAATTGTGAATATTTAAGCATATTCAAACTAGGCATTCACAGCTCAGATGCCTATAGGACGCAGCCCTCAAAGCATAAAAATCAAATCAACAAACAGCCCATTATGCCGCCAGCCTTTATACGGATTTTACACTATTGCCCCTACCCGCCTATCGCGCCTTTTTGCTGCCACGTTCTACACTGCCATTAT
>MDTE01000104.1_pt1 | contig 11241 bp, 12 predicted proteins | sample 811231 | NCBI WGS metagenome assembly MDTE01 (sample SAMN05326651, study PRJNA326480) | marine metagenome | isolation source: seawater | place: Indian Ocean: Red Sea | collected 2010 | reverse complement strand
TTATCTTTATACTTTAAAAAAATTAATAAGTACTGTATTGGTACATCATTCGGAGTGTAGCGCAGCCTGGTAGCGCATCTGGTTTGGGACCAGAGGGTCGCAGGTTCGAATCCTGCCACTCCGACCATTAATATCTATGTTCTATTTTTTTAAAAAAAATAAAAAAGTCAAAGGTAGTAAATTGAAAATTCTTTCTGGATATAGCTTTAATCATCGAAAAGTATCAGAAAAATCTGAAAAAAATATAATAAGATATGCAAATCATTTCAATTTTGACTATGAATTTAAAAAAATTAAAAATAATCAATATTTTGAAAGACATATTTATTGGTTAAAACATAAGATGTTGATTGATAATCTTGAAAATGGCAATCATGAATATTACTGGTGGCTTGATTCTGATATTTTTTTCTGTAGGTATGAAAATATTTTAAATCATATTGACAAATCTAAAGATATATTTGTTCACAATAGTTTTTATAAATCAAGACACAAAACGAAATATAGATACGTAGACTATTTAACATGGGTGCCAAATGCTGGTATGATACTTGTCAGAAACACAAAATGGTCCTTAAACTTTTTAAAAAATGTATGGAATAAAAAGAAATATTTAAATCATTACTGGAATGATAATGCTGCTTTAATAGATGAAATTGGATTAAAGGCAGAAATTGGAAAATTGACAGATAATAAATTGTCAAGTGAAGTTAAAAATAAAGTATCTTTTCTATCTGGTATCTGGAATAGTATGCCAAAAAGAAACTATGAAAATCCAGAAAATAATGAAGTTTCAAATTTTTACTTTGATCCAGTCATAATTCACTTAGCGGGCATCAGAAATAGAGAACGACTAAAATTTCTTAAAAAGTACGATAGATTATTTATTTAATATAAGAATATTTATGAAAAAAGCAAAAATTTATATACCTAATAAAAGTCCGATGCAATCAGGTCTTGCAAAAACTAATAAATGGATATTAGAATTTGATACAAAAGATCCTACCAAAAATCCTTTAATGGGATGGGAAAGCTCATCAGACACATATACCGAATTGAAATTAGAATTTTCATCTAAAGAAAAAGCAATTAATTATGCCAAAAAGAAAAAGATCGATTATGAAATCATCGAACCCAAAAAAAGAAAAATTATAAAGAAATCTTATGCAAATAATTTTTTAAATTAATTTATGTTTAAGTTTTTTACCGAAAAAAAATGGCATTTATGGAGTATTGGTGGAACAATATTGATATTAAGTGCTACGTGGTACCAAGTACAATTAGATGTAAGAATAAACGAATGGTTTGGTGAGTTTTATGACACACTTCAAAAAGCTCTTTCTGAACCAAATTCGGTTACAGAAAAAGATTTCATAGCATATTTATTTACTTTTGCAAAAATAGCTGCAGTTTATATTATTGTTGTAATTTGTAGTGATTATTTTACAAGTCACTGGACATTCAGATGGAGAACTGCAATGGCAGATTTCTATCATGATAAATGGAATGATGCTTCTTCTATAGAAGGTGCTTCTCAACGTGTTCAAGAAGATACTTTAAAGTTTGCTCGAATAATGGAAGGTCTTGGTGCGGAATTACTAAGGAGTTTAATGACACTAATAGCATTTACTCCGATATTGTGGGGTTTATCTAAAAGTATTACTGTTCTTCCGTGGATAGGTGAAGTTGAACATGCTCTAGTTTGGGTGGCTATTCTTTCAGCATTAGGTGGTACAATAATTTTAGCAAGCGTTGGTATTAAACTCCCAGGAATCGAGTATGACATTCAAAAAGAAGAAGCTGCATACAGAAAGGAATTAGTATTAGGAGAGGATTTTAAAGAAAGTGCCAAACCTAAAAAAATTACAGATCTTTATGGAGGTGTAAGAAAAATTCATTATAAAATGTATTTTCATTATCTTTATTTTAATGCAGTTAAATGGAGTTATTTACAAGGTATGGTAATAGTTCCATATCTTGCATTGGCCCCAACTATTGTAACTGGTGCTATCACCTTAGGATTTGTTCAACAAATAATTAGAGCTTTTGGTAGAGTTGAAACTTCTTTACAATATCTAGTAAGAAGTTGGCCAATAATCGTTGAGCTAATATCTGTATGGAAAAGATTGAGTGAATTTGAAGAAAGATTAGAAAAAAATATTTCTATAGATACAATTAAATAATGTCACTAGATAAAAAATTTGAAAAATTAATTTTAAATGTTTCTAGCAAAGCAGCATTATCCTCATATTATTTCGTTGGAAAAAAAGACAAAATATTAGCAGATAAAGCTGCTGTAGATACAATGCGTACGGAATTGAATAAAATTCATATGAAAGGACAAATTGTGATAGGAGAAGGCGAACTTGATGATGCTCCGATGCTTTATATAGGAGAAAAAGTAGGTACAAGCAATGGACCAGAAATAGACATAGCTGTAGACCCTTTGGAAGGTACCAATTTTGCCGCTAATAATTTACCAGGTGCTTTATCAGTTATTGCAATTTCTGAAAAATCTAATTTATTTAATGCACCTGAAACGTATATGAATAAAATTTCAGCTAATGTAAAAGAAAAAAATGTAATTGATTTAGATTTTTCTGTTAAAAAAAATATTGATAATTTGGCACAATATAAAAACAAAAAACCTGATCAATTAACTGCTTGTATTTTAGATAGACCCAGACATAAAAAAATTATCGAAGATTTAAAAAGTTTAAAAGTAAATATTAAATTAATTGCTGATGGAGATATTTCTGGAGCTCTTTTAGTAACAAACGAAAAATATAATGTAGACTTATTTTTAGGTATAGGAGGAGGGCCTGAGGGAGTATTAGCAGCATCAGCCTTAGATGCCTATGATTGTCATTTTCAAGGAAAATTTATTTTTGATAATGAAAAAGATAAACGAAGAGCAAATCAAATGGGTATAAAAGATTATAATAAAAAATATGATTTGAAAGAAATAGTTTCAGGGGACTCGATTTTTTGTGCCACAGGTATAACATCTGGAGATCTTATATCAGGCATCAAAATTGAAGATGATGAGTTTGTCTCTGAGACACTAATAACGCACAAATCAACTGGTTTAAAAAAGAATATTCAATTAAAACAAAAAATTAAATAGAACTTGATTAATAATTATTTATACAATAAAAAACAAACTTTTGGTCCCTTCGTCTATCGGTTAGGACACGTGGTTTTCATCCTCGAAAGAGGGGTTCGATTCCCCTAGGGACCGCCATATAATGAAGTATTTTGTTTATTTAATTCAAACAAAAAGTAACAATTTCAAGAAAACATACGTAGGATATACTAATAATTTGAGTGAAAGACTCAAACTTCATAATAGTGGAAAAGGTGCTAAATCGACCAGGGGTTATAAATGGAAAATAATATTTAAGAAGGCGTTTCATGTAAAATCAAAAGCAATGTCATATGAGTATTATTTAAAAAATAATAGAAGACTTCGAAAAGATATTTGTTTAAAAGTAAATAAATGAAAAAAATTGCAATTTTACTACCTTATAAAGAAATTTATAATAATAATTTAGCTGGAGCTGCATCAATTTGGGTTAAAGATTATTTATCTTTAAGTAAATTAAATTATATAACAGATGTTTATGGTTCATTAAAAAAAAATTTAAAACCACTTACAAAAAATTTTAAAAATATTAATGTAGATAGAACAATATTTTCTAAAACTCAAAAATATATTAATTTCTTTTACAATGAGTATTTAGAAAAAAAATTTTCAATTATAGAAATACATAATAGACCTGAATATCTTAATTTTCTTCTAAAAAAGAACATAGATTCAAAATTAATTTTTATATTTCATAATAACCCTTTATCTATGAGGGGATCAAAAACTGTTAATGAAAGAATGAATATACTAAACAAAACAAATAAGATTCTTTTTGTAAGTAAATGGACAATGAATAAGTTTTTTGAAGGTTTATCAATTAAAAATTCAAATAATTGTGAAATTTTGTACCCTGCAATTAAAAAACCAAAAAAATTAAAAAAAAAAAAAGATATAATTGTTTTTACTGGTAAACTTAATAAATCTAAAGGTTACGATATTTTTTGTGAAGCAGTTAAAAAAATTCTTAATGAATTTAAAAATTGGAGAGTAATTGTTGCAGGCAATGAACACAGAGAAATAATTAAGCTTGATCATCCTAGATCGATAATTAAAGGTTGGATACCTCATCACAAAGTTAATGATTTATATTCAAAATCATCAATCTCAGTTGTTCCTTCACGATGGGAAGAACCTTTTGGTAGAACCGCTATGGAGTCAGCAGCTTTTGGATGTGCAACAATAATTTCAAATAAAGGGGGTTTACCTGAAACATTTAAATCAAGTTTAATATTAAAGAAAATTGATAGTAACAACTTATACCTTTTGTTAAAGAAATTAATTAATAATAAAAAATTTTTAAAAGCTATTCAAAAAAGAAATTTTGATAATCTACTACATAATTTAAGAGACAAAGTTCAATATCTCGACCAAATCAAATTTAATTTTCTTGATAAAAATATAAATGTTATCAAAAATTTAGGTCCAAAAATTTTACATATTGGTAATTTTAATGAAAAAAATAATCATAGGTTATTTAATCTTTCGATTGCCGCTAAAATTTCTTCAGGACTAATAAGAAATAATTGTGATGTAATAAATTTCAGTTATAGGAATCATTCAAAAAAAATATTTAAAGATTTTAACAGTGACATTATTGAAATTTGCAAGAATTATAAGCCAGATTTAATTTTATTGGGACATAATAATATTTTATCAAGAAATTCACTTCTTAAAATTAAAGATAATAAAAGCAAAATTGCTTTATGGTATGAAGATCACATTGCTAACTATGGCCCAAATTGGAAAAGTAATTTAACACTTATCGAAAAAAATTGTGATTTAATTGATAATTATTTTATTACTACACACCCAGACGTAATTAAAAGTAAAATTAATAAGAATAAATTAAATTATTTACCTATTCCCGTAGATCCAAATATAGAGTCACTCGAAATCTATAAAAATAAATTTAGATATAAAGATTTATTTTTTGCATTAAGTCATGGGGTCAATTTTGGGATGCTAAGAAAAAATTCTCATGATGAAAGAGAAAATTTTATAAATTCTTTAATCAAATTAGGACCAGATATAAATTTTCATATACTTGGTATGAATAATTCACAACCTAAATGGAATTACGATTTCTATAAAGAAATAATGATATCTAAAATGGCTCTTAATTTGAGTAGGGGCAAAACATTAAAGTATGCATCAAGTAATAGAATAGCCTCTTATGTGGGAAATGGTATTTTGACTTTTATAAATGAAAAAGTTCAGTTTCAAGATTTTTTTTCAAAAGATGAGATTGTTACTTATAAAGATACAAATGATCTAACATATAAAATAATTGAATTAAAAGATGATATAAAAAAAATTAACAGAATTTCGAAAAAAGGAAAACAGAAGTATTTTAAGATATTTAATAACAAGATTGTTTCAAATTTCATAATAAATAAAACTTTAGATATTGATACAAAGATTAAGTATGCATGGAAATAATAAATTTATTTGTATTGCTGGAAAAAATAGATGTGCAATAGATTTTTTGAAATATACATCATCTAAAATACAAAAGAAATGGATTTTAGTTTTACCTAATAAAAATGACAATGGAAAATCTGGCTGGCAGCCTTCCTTAAAAGAATATGCTTTAAAAAATAGATTTAAAATAACTAATTTAAGAAAAATTTATAATACTAAAAATCTTATTTTTATATCAATTGAATATGAAAATATTATTGATGTAAATAAATTTTCCTCCAAAGAATTATATAATTTTCACTTTAGCTTATTACCGAAATTTCGAGGGTGTCATACGAATTTTTACCAAATTTATTATGGTGAAAAAGAAACAGGTGTTACATTACACAAAATAGATAATGGCATAGATACAGGTGAAATAATATCAAAAATAAAATATAAGATCAAAATAAACGATAATGCTCTAACAAATTATAAAAAATTAATGAAATATTCTTTTTTACTATTTAAAAAAAATTTTAGAAATATCCTAAATAAAGATTATACAGCTAAAAAACAAAATTATAAAAAATCATCTTATTTTTCTAGAAAATCAATAAATTATAAAAAAATGAAATATTTTAAAATAAAAAAGATGAATTTAAAATTTTTCAACCAAATTAAAGCTTTTATATTTCCACCTTTTCAATTACCCATTGTAAATAATAGAATAGTAAAAGATATTAAATACAACAATAAAAAGTTTATTTTTTCTTATGATTAAATTTTTAAATTTATACAAACAAGATAAGACGATCTTGCCATCATTTTTCAAAGAATTGCGTATACTTTTAAAAAAAAATGATTTTATTTTAGGGAATAAGGTTATCGAGTTTGAAAAAAATTTTTCAAAATTCTGTAATACTAAATTTGCCATTGGAGTAGCTAATGGAACAGATGCTTTAACTATTGCTCTAAACTCATTAAATTTAAAAAAAGGTTCTGAAGTTATAATACCTGCTATGACTTATTGTTCTACTGCTTTTGCGGTTATAAATGCAAACCTAAAACCTGTATTAGTTGATATTGAGAAAGACTCTCCTACGATAGATATAACTAGTTTAAAAAAAAAGATTAATTCTAAAACAAAAGTAATTATGCCAGTTCACCTTTATGGATCTGTAGCTAAAATGAATGAAATAAATAGATTAATTAAAGGTAAAAATATCTTTTTGATAGATGATTGTTCTCAAGCTCATGGCGCTGCTATTACAGCAAATAAAAACAAAAAAAAAATGATCGGTTCAATAGGTGATATATCTTGTTTTAGCTTGTATCCTGGTAAAAATCTTGGTGCTTATGGTGATGCAGGTATAATTACTACAAACAACAAAAAAATTTATAATATAATCAAAAACCTTAGAAACCTTGGATCTGATAAAAAGTTTATTCATACTAGGGTAGGGGTAAATAGCAGACTTGATACCATGCAGGCTATAATATTAGATTTAAAACTAAAAGAATTGAAAAAAAATAATGATAAAAGAAGAAAAATTGCAAAAATATATTCAGATCAAATAAATAATAGATTTGTTAAAAAATTAATTTATTCAAAAAATGCTGTATATCATCAATATGTTATCAGAACCTCTAAAAGAAAAGAATTAATTAAGTTATTTAATTCTAATAACATTCAATATGGATTTCATTATCCAAAATCAATAAATCAATTAGATGTTTTTAGACTTAGATTTCGAAATGAAAGATTTATTAATTCAGAAAAATTAGCCAAAGAAGGTATTAGCCTGCCAATTGATACAAATTTAAAAAAAAATGAAATATCAAAAATAGTAAAATTAATTAATTCTCTTTAAAAAATTAAGTATTTTAAAAGCAAAGTTTTTATCTGTAATTGGTTTAAGATTACTATTTGAAAATTTAAAAAAATGTACAAGTTCATTTTTTAATGGAGGGTTACTTTTTATTTTAAGAATATTAGAATTTCCAAGATATATTTGTGCTTTAGAATTAATAAATTTTTTATCAAATTGAGTCATATCAGGATATTTGGCATATTTATTAAAAATCTTTAATGGTTCATTTAAATTTAATTCATCAAAAAATAACATTTTTTTTTCACCAACTATTGTTATTGTTCTTACTTTGTTAGGATTTAGCCAACTAGTATCAATATCTATAAAAATATTATTCAATTTCATATGTAAATTAGAAATATCTGAAATTTTTTTTTTCAATATTGGGTAATGTATATGTTTAATTAACTTTGGAAGTTTACCAAAAATATATAAAATGATACTTAAATCATGTGATGATAAATCATAACTAGAATTAACATCTGATCTTATTGGTCCTAAATTTTGTCTTTGAAAACGAATGTATAAAATTTTTCCTAGTTTTTTATCTTTTAAAATTTTTTTTATATAAGAAATATAATCATGATAGCAATAAACATATCCGAACATTAAAAAAACATTATTTTTATTTGATAATTTAATTATTTTTTTAAACTCATTAATTTTTTTAAAACCAGGTTTTTCTATAAATATCTTTTTATTAAAAAGAATTGCTTCTTTAATTATTGAGTAATTAATTGAAGGAGGTGTGGCGAAAAAAAAATATTCAATAGAATCATCATGTAAAAGATTTTTGTAATTTTTTGAAATCGACAGAGTTTTAAACTTTTTTTTTAATATCATTGAATTTTTAATATTTGAGTCAAAAATAAATATATTTTTAAAACCAATGTTAATTAAATTATTTGTTATTATTGATCCCCAGTAGCCACATCCAATTATAGCTATTTTTTTTTTTGTATTTATTAATTTGACCATATTCAAAATTTATATAAGTTTATTTCAGTATAAGAAATAAATTTTTTATATCCTATAATTAATGAACATTTTAATATTTAAAAATGATAGAGTAGGTGATTTATTGCACCATTCTTCGATTATAAATAATATAAAACAAAACTTTAAATCATCAAAAATTACACTTGTTTGTTCTAGATATAATTATTCAATTGCAAAAAATTACAAATTTATCGATGAGTTAATTGTTTCCGATGGTCAAAATACTATATCATTTTATTTTAAAAATTTAAAAACTTTTCAAAAAAAATTTGAATATGTTTTTATACTAGATGGTAAAAAATCATCTATACTTTCAAGTTTATTTGTTAAAGCTAATAGACGAGTTACTGTATGTTATAAAAAAACAAAAAATTTTTTCGGTTTTAATTATAATATCTATCGTCCCTCCCAATTAATTTTAAAGGCCTTTTTTAAAGAATTTATATATTCAGATGAAAATTATCAAAATACTGAAATATTATATCAAAAAATATACTTACAGTTATTAGAAAAATGTAATATTAAAATTTTTGACAATAAAAATCTATATTTTCTTCAAAAAGATCAACAAAAAAATTTTGAAAATCTCAAAGAAAAAATATGTTTAAATAGAAAATATTGTGTGTTTCATTTGGATGAAAAAATGAACCAATTGGACTTTGAAGAGCTAGAAAGTATAAACTCTTTAATTATTAATTTATCAAAAAAATTAAAAATTGTTTTAACAACAGGTATTTTTCCTTTTAAATATGAGGATTATTTTAATGAAAAATTTAAGAATTATAATTATGAAGATTTGCTGAAAAATAATCTAAAAGTTAATGATAATCAAATAATTATAAAAAATATGCCAATAGATCTATTTGCATATTTTTTGAAATACTCAGAAATTAATATCAGTTTTCATGCCGGACCAGTTGTAAATATTTCAGCGGCTTTAGATAAAAGAATTATTGACATAATGCCAATAAATAAATTTAATGAACTTGGAAGATGGATACCAATTAAATCAAATTATAAAAGATATTCTGTTGATAAGATAGATAATATATTGACTGATATTTGATTTGTTGCAAATTTTTTATTTTTTAATAAATAAAAAATTATTATCTTTTGATATATGTTCTTTAATATTGAATAATTTTACTTTATTTTCTTTTAATTGAAAACACTCATAACCTAATTTTTTAATAAAGTTAATTGTTGACTCAATTGGTTTTTTTGTATGTCTTTCTTCAATTTCTACTAAAAGAGTGGGTTTATTTCTTTTAATTAATTCAATAGATCCTCTAATTACTTCGGTTTCATGACCCTCAACATCTATCTTGATAAAACCAATATTATCTTTTTTAACAAGTTCATCTAATTTTTTTGTTTTAACTTGAAAACTTTCATAATTATCAAATACGTTATTTTCATGTATTGTTGCAGCACCAAGTTTATATAATTCTTCGTAGTTTTTATTAAAAAGAGATTTTCCTCTATTTGGAACTTTTAATAGTGTACTACCTGTTTTATCTGACAATGCATAATTATAAATTTCTATATTACTTAATATCTTTGTTAAATATTTATTAAGATATTCATAAAGAAGTGGATTGGGTTCAAAACAAATTACTTTTTCAAATAAACCAGATAATTTATATGTGTAAACTCCCCGATAAACACCCACATCTATTGCAACTTTTGATTTGTCACTATATTCATTTATAATATCTAATTCTTTTTCATAACTTTTATTTATTGATCTGACTAATCTTTTTTTTAAAAGATATTTTTCTGAAAAAAAAATTTTTTTTAATATATATTCTAAATCTTTAATCATATTTTAATTTTGTTTAATGCATTATTCTTAAATAAATTTGCTTCCTGAATGTATCTTCTAACCATTTGTGTTGTCTTATGGCCTGTCATAGCCATAATGTTTCTCTCTTCAGCTCCAAATTCTGCTGCTGTAGTGGCAAAACCTGATCTTAAACTATGTCCAGCGTATCTCGATGCATCTAATCCTGCTTTATTAGCATATCTTTTAATTATTAATGCCACTGATTTATCTGAAATTTCAAATATTTTTCCATTCATTGTATTCAAATTTTTTTTATGTTCGATATAATCTTTTAAAGCTAATACTGGGCAAAATTCTAGATTATTGAAGTAGGGGATTGCTTTGACTATTCCTTCACCTGACTGATCTGTTTTAGATCTTTTTATGAGAATTTTTACTCCCTCACTAACAAATTCTACATCTTCATAATCAATATTTACTAACTCAGATCTTCTAAAGCCACCAGCAAAACCTATTAAAATCAAAGCTTTATCTCTAATTTTTTCTTTATTTATTGCTTTAATTATTAATTTTAAATCATTGATTAATATAGGTTTTTTAGCTTTCTGCCTTGAACCTAATGTTCTTTTAATTCCATGCAAATTCTCCATAATAATTGGATGTTTAGTATCCAAATAATGCCCTTTTAACTTATGAATAACACTTATAGAGGCAATTCTTCTTTTTAGGGTGCTGAATTTTGAGGATTTAGATAAATGGGTTAAGTAAAGCGCAATAATTTTAGGCTGAGTTGGAATTGATGAAAAACCATTTTTTGCACAAAAACTTGAAAAATCTTTAAAATCAGACTGATAAGCTCTTAAAGTATTGTTAGCTTTTGAATTTTTTAAATTTTTTAATGTTTCTATTTCTAAGCTTTTTATATCTGTTATTAACTCATTCATAATAATTACCGATAACCATTAATTATCGGAAATTATATAATAGGTGATTTTTAATGTCAATAGTTTAAATTAAAAAATTATGGGTTCAAT
>MDTE01176426.1_pt1 | contig 11242 bp, 19 predicted proteins | sample 811231 | NCBI WGS metagenome assembly MDTE01 (sample SAMN05326651, study PRJNA326480) | marine metagenome | isolation source: seawater | place: Indian Ocean: Red Sea | collected 2010 | reverse complement strand
TTTCCCGTCCCCTATAGTGGCGGGCAATGCTCCCACCGGGCCGGTCTCTGGCACCGGCTTGTGACTGCTCTCTACCGTTGTTCCCGAAGGCGGTATTGCCTGTCTCCGAATTACGCCGCTACGCGTGTACCCAAAGCGCGGTACCCGGCTGCGATGACGGCGCGAGAGGGAGTACCCATACGATAAAAGTTACGGGTTTCACCTTTGCTGTTGGTACGAGCATTGCTGTAGATCGCAAAGCCGCCCGACTTGCGAAGAGAGTCAACCAAAGCCGTGGGATTGGCAACTCCAAAACGTGAACGGATCTGCTTAACCGTAAGCTGTTCTCCGTTCATAAGTGCGTTAAGAACGCGACTAGATTTCGACATACTCGATGTCTCCTTGTAGTTACAAAAATGAAGTAAGGAGCTTTCCTTTATGGTCCGAGATACCACCCCTTACTTCGTCTCGGTATACAGATCGAATAATCCCGATCATGTTATTATTCTAACAAACAGTTGCTTAAGTGTCAACAAGTTTTCCAAACTTTTCAAGATATTGTTGCATCACTTTATCACCCTGATCGATAAATGCATCACACGCACAGTATGCACAGTTCTTTCCAGTCAAGAGATAGTTCTTTACCAGATGTCTGTAGTTCTCTGAGTGTGAAACATTACTAAGGAGCATTGCGTTGATATCAACATACTCCTTCGTCATCCATAGAGCATTCATCACAAACCACGTATTATCATGGTGGTGTAATCCTATATGATCCATGAATTCTTGAAACTTAGATGAGCTCTTTTCAGCTAGGCTGTACAGAACAGCGTATACCGTACCGAGCTTGTGTTTGTTTTCTTCTGAATAAAAAAGATCTGCGGGATCAGTTACGAGACCATTGTAGCTGATATCGTTGATTGCTCCCTTATCCCACAGAAAGTTCCAGTTACTCTCAAGCATGTACAAAATAAGATCCATAAGATCTTCAGGGCTACCACCCTCCATGTAGGTACGACGTTTACATTTGTAGTCGACCTCATAGTAGTACTGCTCGTCGTCTCTGTCGATCTCGATGCAGTCATATATCTCGATGGAAGATTTTTCAAATCTCATAGAGTTGAGAAGAACTGTGCCTTCCTTGCCTGCACACGATCCGACATGATCGAGAAAGAACGGTTGATACGGCTCCTTGAAGATACCGTACTTTCCATCCCAGACCTTTCTCTTGACGTGATAACCCAGATAGAAGATATCTGGCTCGCCGAGTTTATCGTATTCGTAGGATGGTTCTTCAAGAATGTAGTGACCGGTATACGGAAGACCGGCTCCCTTATAGTAACACTTGTTACCTTTCGAGACCCGGCCGTCGACATAGGTGAGCTCATCATCAATAGTGATGGTGTTCTCTACCTCTCCAGTCTTTCCGTATACGTTAATGTTTGTCATATAAACTGGTGCCGTCGCACGGACTCGAACCGCGGACCTGAGGTTTACAAAACCCCTGCTCTACCAACTGAGCTACGACGGCTATTCGGTTAAAAGTTGTTGAACCTCAAAGTCGGGATCGTCATTCAGAGCAACCCAACGATGATCTCCGGTCTCACTGAAGACCATTAAGAAGGGACCAGGCACACCGGTGTGTGTCGTAGTTTGAATGCTGTTACGAACCTCTGACACCCAGAAGTCCTCACCAAAATGTTGAATACGGTTCTTACCGTGTTTGGTCTTACCCTTGAGCTTTACTCGTGTTCCAGGTTGCATTATGCCTTCCTCATTGATCTAATCGACAAGCGCCACGACGCAAGCCGCAATCCATACAAAACACATCACTGTGAAGAAGCCGACAGGCGCAATCCAATCGGCTGCAAACCTTGTTATCTTCTGTGTAATTGTTTTCATCCTATCGTATATCCATTATATTTCATCCACACGACCCAACCTATAAAACACAGCACACAAAAAATTACACATAATCTAAACCATAATTTATCTATCAGCATCATCCTCGCCGCATCTTAGCAACTTCCTCAGCCGCTTTCTTACCACGTATAGGTACAGCATTGGATTTATGCATAGTAGCAATACCTATAATTTCTGTACCTGTGTATACGTTTTCTTTCTTCTTTGCCATAGTAGGATGGTATCCTATGCTGGCAGAGGAGGTAGGAATTGAACCCACTCTTTCAGTTTTGGAGACTGACGTGCTACCATTGACACTTCTCCCCTTTCGTAACCCTCGTTGCTCTGGGTGTACACCCATCTTTCGTAGATATTTCTCATGTTCTGCTTCGGCCTTTAGTTGCTTTGCATTTTTCTTTTTTTTCTTTTTCTTTTGACTAGTACGGGTTGTAGATAACCACGGACCGCATAGATGCATACTCATATTAACCCCACTTGAGTTGAAAATAAAATTGATCTTGTTTGTTCCCTAATCTTACACGAACGCCATGAGCAAGTATATCGTTTACATCTAAACTATACGGACCTACTAAAGATTTCTTGCACCAATCCATTACGTTACTATAGTGTTCTATTGCCATAGCGTGATTGTTATCTATTTTAAGAGGGCCATAGATGTCTCTATAAGGTAGGTATGTCTGTGATAGTTTAAAACCGTTTGGATACTTTGCTACTATTATCACGTATTACTTGCCTTTAGGCTTGTTTAACTGACCTAATTTCCTTAGTGTTTCTGCGCCACTACCTTTTTTAATTTTCTCAGCGGCTTGAAAGACTTCGCTAGCACTTAATCCTTTTAGATGAGACGCATCTCCTGTAGATTTAAATTTGTCTATTTTTTGCCCTTTTAATGCGTTTCTGTACCCTTTAGCGTCTTTACTAAGTGGTGCGGTTAGTTTATCTACTAGAGCTTTGACTTCCGGAGGGTCAGGTTTATTAACGTTAGCAGGTTTGCCTGGTTTAATCTTTGTGCCAGGTTTTAATAGTTTTGACCCGATCCTTATCAATGGTCCCCACATTTCACTAACTAACATTAAAATCCTCCTACTGTGGTTGTAGTATTATTTACCTGTAGACTGTTTTAATGTTTTCTTTGCAATCCTATATGCAATACGTGCATCATTACGTAGTGCGGCCCTATATTCAGTTCCTTTGCGTGGGCCTGACTCGCCAGGAGCAGGATACCAACGATTCATAAAGTCTGAGATTTTGTTAAAGTTTTTTTCCATTAGAATTTAATTCCTTCTTCACGTAGTTCAAGTAAAATTTCTCGTATAAGATCTTTAAGCCTAGACTTCTCGTTATTCAGATTGTCCTTGAGATCTTGACAGTTATAAATTGGAGGACTAGTCATAATAACTCTGCCAGGCTGTACAAAGTTACTACATCTCTGTTGGCTTATTATGCTAGGATCCTCTAACAATTCTTCTCCAAAATACTTTGTTATGCTAGGATCCTCTAACAATTCTTGTATATTAGAACCGCATTTATGTTGGTGGAAAATTAGATCTTTCCCTTCCCATTTATTAACACCGCAAAGTGTTTCAACCTTTCGAGTTTCAATCGTCTCGTCAAATGTTTTAAAGTCAGACCCATATGCACCGTTGGCAGAAAGTATCCAACCGGTTATTGCTAGTGCCGCAACAACGTATTTCATAAACTTCTCCTATAATAAATTACTATTATAGTATAGCATATATTTGCTATAGGTCAACCTTAAAATTGTTTCTTTTTCTTCACCTTAACTATAAAACTTCCGCCGTCTCTTCGTAATTTATGTTCTCTAATAAAACTATGATTAAAGCACCATACCGAAAATTCTTCCTTCATTTTCCCTTTTCCTGTTACTACTATCATACTTTTACAATCTTTAAAATAGCAATCACTTACAGCATTTTTAAAAAGTTGCCAACCGTCATGAACTGATTTACCATGTAAGTCTATATACATTAGCCTAGTATCCTATCCAATAAACACTTTCTTACCGCAAGACCATTCTGCATTTGTTCAAAATACTTTGCTCTTGGATCACTATCAAACCACGTAGGTAACTCATCTACACGTGGCAATGGGTGCATTACTATACTAGACGGCGGTAGGTTCTCTGCATCTAGTTTCGTAAATGTATAGTTGCCTTTTGCACCTCTTTCTTTTTGCACTCGTGTCATATATAAGACATCTGTGCCCATTGCAAGATTCTCTGTTAATTCTGTACTTTCTAAATAACTTCCATAAGTTTTTGGTAATCTTAAATCTTTTGGACCTATTAAATTAATGTTTACGTCAAATTTCTTTAATACTTCTATTAAACTGTGTATGGTTCTTCCGTACTTTAAATCGCCCATTAATGTTATTGTTAGACCATCTAACTTTTGCCAATGCTTCCATATCGTATAAACATCTAGTAATGTTTGTGTAGGATGTTCTCCTGTACCGTCTCCAGCATTTACAATAGGGACATCGCTTACCGCCGCGGCTTTTTTAGCAGAGCCTTCCTCAGGATGTCTTAATACAATACAATGTACGTAAGATGCTAGAGTCCGTATAGTATCTTCTAGTGTTTCTCCTTTTGCTACACTACTAAACTTAACTTCGTTAATGCTTAGAACTTCGTGTCCGAGTAGCGTAGCGGCACTAAAGAAACTAGAACTAGTCCTAGTACTAGGTTCATAAAACAAGTTAGCCAGTAACTTCTTTTTGTTTGGTATAAATCGTTTTAAGTTTTGATCATCGTATGACCGAATTAATGATAAGGTGGCAAGAATATCTTCTTTTGTAAAATTTGAAAGGCTAATAAAATTAGAACCTTTTGATAACACCAGTCCATTCCTCTCCAAGATCTGTGCGTTTGCTATATTCTTCAGCACGTTTTTTTATGTCATCATAAAATGTAACTAACTCTCCACCCCAACGATTACGTATATGATCGCACATTTCTGTAACGAAATTCCAATTACGTTTATGGTAGTTTTCTATAATCTTGTTGTGGTTTTTCGTCCAATGCTGAATCTCTGGCATTTCTCCAAGAGGAATAGCACTAGCATCGAGGATGCAATAACTTTGCTTTATTTCTCCTGCTACATCAAACTTATCGAGGTCAAGGACTATATACCTATCACTTATTTCGTTTATATCAATGTTGTCGTCTTCTAATACAATATGCATAACTATAATTATACGTTAATTCTACCGCGAGGTCAATAAATAGATAATGAGTCCAGATACTTTTTTTATATTGTTACTACTTATCAAACACGCTTTCATTGATATTGGTTTACAGAGGGCCTTAGGACCAACTAATAAACATATATACACAAGTAAACGAGCCCATTGGCATTATGGTCACCATGGCGTAGGTACTATGCTAGTAGCGTTTATGTTTCTTGGACCGTTAACTGCGCTAATTGCTGGTGCTATCGACTGGATAGTACACTGGCACATTGATCACACAAAAGCAAAGATAAACGAGAAATTTAATCTTAACTCTAGTCATGCAACATATTGGTGGCTTGTAAGTTTAGATCAAGCCTTACATTACGTAACTTACGTAGCTCTTGTAATGCTACTTTAGTTTTAGACTTACATTTTGGATAGAGGATTGTTTAGTGCTTTTTTGATCTTATCGTCAACCTTGCTATCTAACTCCTTCATTTCTGATTTTAATCTAGTTTCTAACGCATCCATGTCAGTACGCAACTGCTCCCTACGTTTATCAAATCGATCGCTGTTAGTAGTAATCATTTGACGTACTTTAGTATCGTTTGTTTCTATACTTTCTCGCTGTAGCCGGAATGCTTCTTTGCCACGTCTTTCAATATCATCGACTGTTTTTTCTATTGTATTAATGTCTTTCTTAAGATCATTTTTAATATCCCTAGTGTAATCTCTTGCTTGTGTTACAGAGTCTACTACGCCATCCATCTTTTTGTCAAGGATTGATAAACGTTTATCAAATCCGGATAAATCAGGGGCTGTGTAGGATAGGATCTTCTTCTTCATATCCATGTAATCTTTATATACCTCGAACCCTCCGTAAAGGCCACCTATAACGGTAACTATGGCAGTTCCGTACATAAACATCTTGCCAATCTTACCGCCTGCCTTAACCTTTACACCAGCGACGTTAATTTCTTGTTCATCGCTCATTTTTTCTCCAATCTACAAGTCTTTTTTACTTGTATTGCATGTTCACTAAATCATTATGACCTTGTGATGATCCGCCAAATAGAAGATACTGGGCCGCATTGTTAGATGGTATATTTGCATCGGGTAAAGTCGTTGGTTGATAGAATGTTGTCGCATCCGGTAATACAGTCACACCACTAAAGAACTCTTTCGTATTCCCAAGTACCTGCATTACCACTAATGTTTTTAATTGATTTCCTGTTTCGTACTTTCCTTTGTCTCCCATCTTTTTAACAATCTTTTTAGCCGCTTTCTCTTTTGCTTTTTGGCGTTTTTGTTTTTCTGTAACCTTCTTTGGCTCTTTCTTTGAATCAGCCTTTGCTACCTTTTTAGGTTCTTCTTTCTTTTCGGCTGTATTACTCTTTGTTTCTTTTTGTTCATCTTTTTTATCTGCTTTAGCAACAACTGGCTTTTCCTCAGTCTCTTCTTCAGTAGCATCTGACGTTTCGTCTGTTGCCTCTGGTTCTGCTTGTTCTGCTTCAGCAGTAGTTGCTGTCTCTGGTTCAGGCTCTGGTTCTGCTTCGGCAGTAGTTGTTTCTTCTGCAGGTGCTTCCTCTGTAGCATCAGTACTCTCTACAACAGGCTCATTTGTTGGTTCTGGCTCGGTACTTGCTGTTTCTGTTTTGGTTGGCTCTGCCGCTTGTGGTGCAGGTTCATTTGTTGGTTCTGGTAAGTCTGCTTGTATAGATGCTTCAATATCTGTTTGTATTTCTGTTTCTACCGACACTGCAACTGTTTCAACGGTTTGCACTGGTTCAATACTACTTGTATCAACCATTTCTACATTTGCAACCTCTACTGTAGGAGCAAAATCTGCGCTCATAGCAACATCGTTTATTTCTGTTTCAACAGATTCATATGAAGTTTCTGTGCTTGTATCAGTTTCGGGTTGCTGTATATTAATATCTCCAGTAATAGGATCTGAACTAACATTGTTGTTTTCAAATATATCAGTTGCAACATCAATCGTTTCTTGATCAAATGTTCCTAATGCAACAAACTCTTCGATTGTCGTTATCGTTTGTGTTACTATGGTATTGACCACATTATATATCACATTGACTGTAACATCATCAAACAGTGGCCCTATACCAAGGTTGATATCTCTACCAGATACTTCAATCGATAATGAGGTTATTGCCCCACTAAAATTAAAGTTACCTTGAAACAGTGTGTTCGTTATAGCATTTGCACCCGCGGCTGATAAGGTTTGGGTACCTAATAATACTGTTTCTGTACCATCTGTCTTTCGTATTCTAAAATGAATAGAATCACTAGCATCTCTTTTTTCTACTCGTATTGACCAAGGAACTTGACCACCTCTTTCAATGTCAGGGTCAATAGAAGCATGTGTCATATCTATATGCTGTATAAACGTTGACCCAACTCCTGCTTGACCAAGTGTGCTAGTAAATGTACTACCACCTGTTATTTCTGCACATTTATCAGTTCCGAGGCCGCCACATGTACTGCCATTCCGCATACTGGCTGGACCTTGCCCGCCCCAGTCTGAAGTCATATCACCACCAAACTTTTGATTACGACCCATAGCATTTACTTTAGTATCAGTAAGCAAATCTCCAGTTTCTTGGTTAGTTACAGTAGTGGTTGTAGTGTCTGTTGTAGTAGTTGTGGTAGTTGTTGTACCAGTGCCAGTTGTTTCGATAGTTTCTGTTACAGTCTCGGTCGCAGATTCAAACGTGCCAGGAGTGCAAAGTCCTGTTACACCAGTTGGACAATTAGTTATAGAGGAATCAACTTCTGCTTTAGAAGAAGATGGGAACGCCAAACAAAGCGCCAGCGACACCAACAAGAATGCCGAGGCCGTTGACCCACGTAAAGCCCTCGGGTGCCTCACCAACTTCGTACGGGTCCTCTTCGGCATAGTCATCTGTTCCTTTTCCAGCGTAGTCATCAAGTTCTTCGTCGGTATAGTCTATTCCGACGACTCCTGATTCGTCAAGTCCGGATTCGTCTCTGTCTCCGTTAACTTTTTTTTTAGTATAAATTTTGAGCCCGCAGGGGCGTCTTGTGGGTTTTCTTCCCATAGAGCGAGTGCTTCTTGTCCAATCTTACCTCTATAAGGACACGGTGTTCCTGCCATAATCATAGCGTCAAATGCTCTAGCATCTTGACATAAAGTGCTTACTGCGGCGACCTTCATTCCCATAAAATATAAACTTCTAGAAATTTTAAGTCGTTCACAGTTCTCATCGGTTATAGTAATACCCGACGCAAAACCTAAGATTTGCGTTTGTATTGCGGCGCTTGCGGCGCTCTTACATACATCATTGTTGTTAATTACTACCGAGGGAGCAGAGGCAGTAGGTGGTGCTTTGTCTGTTACCACTGTCGATGATACGGTATTTGTATCGGCGGCAAAGGTACTCAACGGCCATGCTGATATCATAAAAACCGTTGTGGCTAAAATTGCCAAATATTTCATATTTATATGCTCCTCGTTACATGAATTTCTATTCATGTTTCATGCTCAGAGCTCACGGCGTGGTGGGCTCTTATTGTATTTAGATATATTTTGTCAAAAAATATAATAGTGCTTTAATCACTTAATAAATGCTTAACAAAAAAAAGGGAGAACAAGTCTCCCTTTTTTACTAAAGTATTAAGTGTAGTCCTAATTTAGATTTGGGCCTAATCCAAGTTTTTCTTCTTTAATACTACCGTCTTTGTTTAGATAACCTAATCGAATTAATTCGTTTCGAGCTCTGCTTTCACCAATACTAACAAGATACTTTGCTATCTTATTGAAAAAACGACTAAAACCACCCTCAATTGGTCTAGATCCTAAAGCCATAGAAAAATTCATGTTCATACCTTTTAGTTCCTTTGTGTATATATGTATATGTGTAATTTTGTGCAATGCAAAAACATTACATAGGTATTTATAATGAGCCATGTGCTGACTGCATTGCATAAATGTAATAATTGGTGTGCTAAATTAGCGCACCTATATTTTTATGATAAATTGCATCGCGTTCTTTATCTGTGCATTGTAAATTGTCTATAATATCTATTGTTGATTTTATATTATGCAATCCGCCATCTAAGCCAAACGGCATATCAGTTGCAAATAAAGATCTCTCTGCTCCCCAAAAATCAAATGCTGTTTGACTAGATGACACAGAACCAAATACTGCGGTGTCACCATAGATTCGTGTTTTAAGTTGTTCAAGTATTGGCTTGTTGATACGCTCCTCCCATGCTTTAATACGACCTTCAAAGAAAGGAAGCATACCTCCCCAATGATGTGCTATAACTTTAATGTTTGGAAACTCATCAAGTAAGCCCGATAGCACTAACCGTGATATACAAGCCGCTGTCTCGTATGGCCAACCTAATCCCCAAAATATATCATACTTAGATTTTTCCTCTGACAAGTAATCCGGATGTGATGGCGGCCTAACAGGATGTATCCAAATTAGTTTATTGTACTCGTTAATCTTCTCAAATATGGGCTTAAAATCTATATGGTCCAATGCTTTATTGTTTACATTAGTGTACAGTTGGAAACCTACTGCACCCATGTTAACAACTCTATCAATCTCTGCTAACGATTCTTTAATCTTATTCATTGGCAGTGATGCAATAAACCATGGCATTCTTTCAGAGTATACTGGATTTGTACATATTGAATGCAACTCAGTGTTTGCTACTTGTGCTAAGTTATGAGAGAACTTTGAATTAATTACTTCAAATGCTGGAGGGGATATAGCAATAATTTGTTTATAGTCATCAAAGTTATCTAATACACGCATCCTAACATCCATGTCGTGTATTGATGTTATGTCAGACCATCTTTTTATAAGTCCGCTTGGGAGAATTTTTTCTATATAAGAGAGGTATTTTTTAGGAAAGACATGATTATATACATCTACTTTCATATCAACACAAAAAATCCTACAAAAATTAACACGACTATAAGAGCCCACTTTTCGGGACCATCTATCCAGGGTTGCTTTTTAGATTCTTCCCAGCCTGCTTTTAAAGCCTTTTTCCAGTCAATTTTCATTTAGTTCCCATTTATCACAAAGCCAATAATTCAATCCATCTCTAGCGTTATGCGGATATGACTTTGATGTAATGTTAATTGGGTGTTCAATTGATTTTACCCAATGTTGTGTAAATGGATTATGCATGTCCATCTCAATTAAATGTACACGGTTACTCTCATCATAAAACCAATAACAAATAAATTCGCCTCTTACGCCATTATGTCTACCGTTGTTTTTACTATGGCTTGCTATTAATGTTAGTGTTAGTTGTTTACTAACTCCTGCATTATTTTTTTCTTTAGAACTAAATTCTCCTACCCTAAATTCATCTTTAATACTATCAATAATTTTATCTTCATCAAACATACGAGGAAGTTTTACTATCATACCTAGTATCTGGCTATCTACTTGCTTATTATCATCACTTTTAAGGTAATGGAGTGTTTTCTTTCTAAACTCGGTTAGGCCGCCCTGTTTAGATGCTAATGCTAGCATTAAAAACTTACCTTTATAAAACGTACGAATTTTTTCTGCTTGACTCTTGTGCTCTTCGGTAACAGTAGGTTTCCAAACACTACCTCTTGCTGATGGGACTATGCTTATGGTACTTGTAGTATCATCTTTAGCACTAGAATAAAATTCTAATAGATATGTGTTACCATCGTTGGGTGTATACTCGTACATGCTAACTGCAAGTGCCAACGGATCTTCTTCAAACAAAACCATTGTTGGCTTTTTTGGATCAGAGTTAATTGTAATACTAGATGGCCAGGACGATGCTACCTGAGAACTCGTTAAATTACTTGTTAATCTAATAGTCATTCATATACCCTATTGTGTGTATCTTGACAACGAATAAATGTGGTGCATTTGGATAAGTCTTTTAGTCTACGAGCTCCTACGTATGTACAAGCACTACGCAAACCTCCCAAAATATCTTGTACTGTATTGCTAACAGGGCCTTTATAAGGCACTAATACCTCTTTACCCTCGGCACTACGATAATCTTTTAGTCCACCAAAGTGTTTTTCGTTTGCTATCTCACTGCTCATGCCGTAGAATTGAACAAACTTCTTTTCTTCAATAATAGGGTCATAGTAATC
>MDTE01058774.1_pt1 | contig 11242 bp, 4 predicted proteins | sample 811231 | NCBI WGS metagenome assembly MDTE01 (sample SAMN05326651, study PRJNA326480) | marine metagenome | isolation source: seawater | place: Indian Ocean: Red Sea | collected 2010 | reverse complement strand
CTGAGTCAACTTCAGTGTCCTCAGCACCGCGAGCACAGACATATTACCTGAGAGCGAACAAAGCCAGGTGTCGGTTCCCGTGCTGGAAGTCTCGGGGTCGTACCGGAATACGGTCGCCTCCACTTGGATCGCCTCGGAGGCCACCAAAGGCATCGAGAAGCCGTCCTCCCCCTCGGCTCCATCTGAGGTGCCACTTGCGTACATCTTGATCTCGTCGACCATTTCCTCGTGGAAGTGACCGGTGCTGTCTACTGCTGCTAGTGCGGGCAGGGCATCGAGAAGCCACTCCGCTGCCGGGGCATCGTAGTCAACATCGCAGTCGAGTCTGTCGATGATTCGAGTCGCCCCGAGTGCCTCGAACTGGCCGTCCCAGTCCTTGCCGGACTGGCAGAAGAACTCGTAGCTAGTGTCGCCAAGAGCAAGTATGCCGAAGTGAACCCCCTCTAGCCTTGATGCGGAGTCAGATATTGAGAACTGCCAGAGATCCTCGGCATTGTCGGGCATCTCGCCCTCCCCCCAAGTCGAGCAGACGATTAGGACTCGCCTCTTGCTGGAAAGGGAGTTGAAGTCGAAGCCGTCCATGTCGTGAACTTCGCCCTCTAGGCCGTAGGCCTTAGCGTCCTTGGCGATCTTTGCGGCTAGCCCCTCAGAATTTCCTGACTGGGACCCGAACAGGAGGATCAGGGAACGGTCCCCGGAGGATAGTAGGTCTTCCAATCCATCCGTGGATGCCTCGCCCTCTACTGCTGGGGGAGATTCGTCCTGAGCATCGGCCTCGGTTTCTGGTTGTGCCGGGGAAACCCCTCCCATTGACGCGAATATCGAAAGTGCATTGGAAGTGAACTCGGCTGCTGGATCATCGTATTCTACGTCGCAGTCCACACGATCCAGAACCCTAGTCGCTCCCTGCTTCTCGAACCAGCCGTCCCAGTCCTTGCCGGACTGGCAGAAGAACTCGTAGCTCGTATCGCCAAGCGCGCATACTGCGAAGTTGCAGCCTTCCATGTTGGGCGGCGAGTCGCCGTTAGCGGCTTCCCATAGGTCTACCGCGTTGTCAGGCATGTCCCCCTCCCCCCACGTGCTGCAGTAGATCAGGGCATTCTTTGTCCCAGCTAGGTCCCCGATTGCAATTTCGTCCATGCCCTTGACGGTCGGCGATAGTCCCAGGGACTTTGCCTGCTTCTCAGCTATGGTTGCGAGGTCCTCAGCGTTGCCCGACTCGGATCCGAACAGTATGAGTATAGAGGAATCAGACAAGGCGTCACCTCCCAGCCGTAGGCTGGGCGTTCAACTCGACAATAATCCGATTATTGAATATGCTCATCTGGAGAGGTGCAGTTTATGGTGGATCTGAGCGTCTCACATGTCCATGCCTTCGAAGTCCTCGGGCATAGGACCTGCTCCCTTGCTGGAAATAACGTCATCAATTCGAAGGATCATTACGGCAGTCTCTGAGGCGCTCTGAATTGCCTGCTCGACCACTCGGCTTGGCTCGTAGACCTTGGCCTTGGCCATGTCGACGACCCCGCCCTTGTACACATTGACCCCGTGGTTCGACTTGCCCTCGGAGTGTGCCTTCCTCAGATCTATGATGGTGTTAACTGGGTCCAGTCCTGCGTTCTCTGCCAGAGTCCTAGGGATAACCTCGAGCGCGCTGGAGAATGCCTCTATGGCCATCTGCTCTCTTCCGCCAATCCCCTCGGCGTAGGATCGCAGGTCTCTGCTAAGTGCGGCTACGACAGACCCTCCCCCAGTGAGTACGGAGCCGTCCTCGTGAGCTACTGCCACTACCCCTATTGCATCCTCGAAGGCTCGCTTGACCTCGTCAACCACGTGCTCGGTTCCGCCTCTGAGTAGGACGGATACGCTCTTTGCCTGTGGGCACCCCTCAACGAAAACCATGTCCGAGTCCCCGATCTTTCTTTCTTCGACTCTAGAAGCGGTCCCGAGGTCGGATGATGAGAGATCGTCGAGATTGGTAACTATCCTTCCCCCTGTTGCTTTTGATAGGGCTTCCATGTCACTCTTTTTGGCCCTTCGAATTGCGAAAATTCCGGCCTTCGACATGTGATGCTGGGCCAGGTCATCTATCCCCTTCTGACAAATTACCGCGTTGGCCCCGCTGTCATGGATTTTTTCGACAAGGGATTTCAAGAATTGTTCTTCCTCGTCCAAAAATTGGGAAAGCATGCTCGGATCTGTAATCTGAATCTTTGCATCCACCTCTGTCTTTTTTACCTCGATTGCCGAGTTTATCAGGGCTATCTTTGCATTGGAAACTGACCTGGGCATTCCACTGTGGACCCTTTCTTTGTCGAGGATTATCCCATCAACAAGCGTGCTGTCCCTGATAGAGCCACCTTGTTTCTTCTGGACCTTGATATCATCCAAGTCGACCAACACGCCATCATCATCTTCCTGGGCCACTGAGAGTACAGCCTTCACACTTATATCCGACAAGAACTCCTTCACGGCACCAGTGCTCTTGCCGGTTAGTGCGGTCTTTGCAACCTCGGAGAGCATCTTCTGATCGACCCCCATCCCATGGCCATCTATTAGTTCCACAGCCTTGTCGGATGCAAGACGGAAGCCCTCGCAAATTACCGTGGGATGAACATTCTGCTCCACCAGATCCTCGCTTCTCTTCAGCAGCTCGCCTGCGATGACTACTGCACTAGTGGTGCCATCGAAGCAATGCTGTTCCTGAGTCTTCGCGATTTCAATTATCATTTTGGCGGCCGGGTGTTCAATTTCCATCTCCTTCAGAATGGTCGCCCCATCATTCGTAATTACTACATCGCCCATCGAGTCGACTAGCATCTTGTCCATTCCCTTAGGACCTAGGGTCGATCTTACCGCGTCTGCTACAGCTTTTGCAGCAGCAATATTGTTGCTCTGGGCCCCCTTGCCACTGGTTCTTGTTGTGCCCTCCTTGAGGATGAAAATTGGCTGTTGTCCGTTGTACACTTAATCACCTTCATCAATTGACGACTTGGGCATCGTAGGGGGGGTCATAAGGCCTCCCAATAGGGCCCAATGAAAAATAACTAGGAAATACTACTTCTGAGAGTCTAACCACTGCTGCCCGTAGTATTGCCACTGCTCCATTGTCCATCCCTCTGGGAGGCCCCCTTCTGGAAGAGGTGGTGCGGATGGGACTGATGTAGGTGCCTGAGGCGGTGGCGGGGGGGATTCTTCGCGGGGAGACGGTGGCTGTTCGAACAGTTCCTTCGACCCTCCATACATCGAGTTCGCAATTTCGTCAGCTGATGGGAGTTCCTTTGTGGAAATGCCGTCGCCTGAACCGTCTGACCCAAAGCCCCACGATCCAACGCCCATCCTGTAGTCTTCCAATGAGGAGTGCTCCTCAAGTGGGGCTCTGGCGCTTCTAATTACTCTGAAAGTAGCGAGGAGGACTGCTGCCATTACTGCAACCCCTATTGCTACCAGAGCAAAGTTTGCTGCCATCCAACCAACCTCTTCGACGTCGGGCCCCTCCGGAATCGGATCGGGCTTGTACAGAGTGATCATTGTCGTCTTTTTCGTTGTGTCCAGATCGCTTATAACCACGATTGTCACATTGAAATCAACAATATTTTCAGCGAGATTCTCCAGATTCTCATCCCTAACGTCGAGGTGGATTGTCACGTTCCTGCTCTCGCCTGCGTCCAAAACGAAGTTTCTGTCATCGTCAGAAACTCTAGCGTCGTAAATCGTCCAAAGATTGTCCAATTCCACATCTGCCCTAATTTGTTGCTCTAACTCGGGGTGAGCGCTCCTGATGGTGAAGACAAGGACATAATCATCACCCGACTCAAATATTTCACCTGCATTTGATTGAGATGATGGAGGTAGTACAAGCAGGAAACCTACAGTACCAACCTCGAACCTCGCTTCACCTTCGGAGAACTCCCCAGATTCTAGGCTAGTGGCTCTGATGTTGATTGTCCGGATTCCTTCTACCCCTGCATCGAAAGAATAGCTTACACTGATGTTGTACGAAGAACCCGGGGGGATCGGAGGGGTCTTCCCACCCGACAAACCAGCAGCAGAAGCAAATACATCGGGAGGGAAGTCAAGTTCGATTCTGAAAGAGTCGTCCTCATTGCCCAAATTCCAAATTTCCCATTTCAGGGTTCTTGGATCTGTTCCAGCCGCAAAAACCTCGTTGGAGAGGTCTCTATCTTCAACACCAACCAAAAATGTCTTCGGCACTGTGAGGTAGAAGTTTGACATTGACTGGTAACTTGGGTTTGACAGACTGGTTGCAATAATTGAGACTCTGTATGTGCCGTTTTCCACCCCTTGAGGCATTGGAAGGATCAGAGAGATTGTTACTTGCCCGCCATTGGCTTCCAGAGTAACCTCTTCGGAAATTAAGTCCGCCATTAGTTTCCAATTATCCGTATCGACTCTCAAATCGAAGGTGTCCTCAGTGTTTCCGTAGTTGAAAAGGAAAATCTGCACCGTTTGCTGTTCGCCATTTGCTGGGGCCAACATTGCATTCTTTACGGGGGCGATTGCAAGGTCGTGAAAGACAGGGACCTCAATGTAGATTTTCGACTCGCCTTGGAAATAGTTTGGTTGCCTAGGGTTTGTCTGTAAGGTCAACTCGTAGATCCCTGGTTCCATACCTTCTGGGACGGTGATTTCAGCATTTAGGGAAACCTCCTCGACCGGAGTCATGTTGATGATAGTGATCTCTTCTCCACCGATTTCGTACCACTTCAGGTTGGTGGAAGAAAATTGAGGATTCGAAAAGAATCCACCTAGGTTCCAAGACGAATACTGATTTCCAGTATTCTTCAGCTCCATTGTCACGTTTGCCTTGCCACCCGGCAAAATGGTTGCAGCGGGGTTGGAGAGCGTCTCCTGTTTCAGAGTCATCCTATAAGTGGATGCTACGCTTACAGGAAGTTCTACGAAGTACTTCGTGTCCTGGAAGCCAAGGATTCCATCATTTATCCAAGTTGACCAAGAGAGGTCTTGGACTGGAGCCCCATCGGGTATTGTGAGATTGAACCATGCATTTGTGTAGGTCCTGGCCTTGATTGTATTGGACTTAACCTCGTTATCGTGATCATTGAAGTTGTTTGAGTCTATTCTGAGGGGGAATTGGGCCATCCAGGAACTGTTGGATACCTCGGTGTAGAATCGCAATGTTGTATCGATGTACCCTCTATTGAATATTCGGCAGTGCAGAGAGGGGGGATCTGGATCCGCGGCCTCCACAAGAATCGTGTTACCACCCTCAGATTCGGGATCGAAGATCATTCTACCTCCGAAATTATCAGGGAAGCTGCACTCGGCATCGAGTGTGTACTCCTCCCCACGTTCAATTGCAAAAATTATGAATGAGTCGATGTGAATCCCTTCGTCGGCGAAAGATGAGTCGGATCGGAAAAGGAAGGAGACTGTGAAACCCTCATTCTGGTGTAAGCCAGAAGCGTTCCAAACTAGCCTAGTCCAATCCCCTTCTGTGGAAGAGAGGTTTCTAGAAGAGTAGTTGAGGTACTCAACGTTTCCTGCCGCTCCAGAATCAGTTTCCAACATTATAGAGTCACCCTCCCCCATAACCCCCCACGCGTCAGTTGCAATTTGGATGGAGTATAGCAGGGGGCTGTTTACCTTAACAAGGCACAAATTCGCCCCATGAATTGAAGAGACGATTGGATCGTGTTCACCGTATCCAAGGCCATGACTTGGGTCGTAAACCTGGTCTGAACACCCATCTGCGGAGTTGAATCGCTGCCATGCCCATCTTAGTCTATCAAATCTATTCGATGCGTAATTGTTGTTTTCCCCTGAAACCTTCCAGTGCCACTCCCCTGTTTCGCTGGACTCGTTATCCATCCTCCAAGTTCCAGTGGGGAAGTTGCTACTATCAGGCTGGTATCCATCGGTATATCCTGCGGCGAACCATGTAGGCTCCCCGTAGGGTACTGGGTTATTCGTGCAGAACTTGTTTTCATTTGCTTCGTCGTTACAAAAACCGTTCTCCATTGGATCGAACCAGAGGGCGATTGGGACTTCCCTTTCCAGTTGGTCGTTTGAATCGTCGCCATCGATGCCAATTCCGGCATCGATAAGGCCTCTGAAGACGACTCCTCCAGAAAGCCAACCATCCTCGGATAGGCTACTATGTGCAATAGAAGGAGTCCAAACGAATGGAACTCTAATCGACTGCCCGGCTGCGAGAGTCACATTGAATGACCATTCGGATATCACGACCCCAATTGGATGCCAAATCTCGAGTTTTGCATCTGCAGTTACGGGTGATGGATCGACTCCAATCTGCTGGAATGTAACATTGATCTGAATTGACTCCCCCTTCGTCATATACTCTAGAGTTGTTGAGTCTGGTTGGGTCCATATCCTTGGTAGAACAGAGATGTTCCCCACCTCAATGCCAGTGACTTCGAAGTCTACGGGATTGTTCTTAGTCCCTACTTCTGACTTTTCCACGTCTCTTTCGGAAAAATCTACGGTTGCATGGGAAAGACTGAATGCAACCATCAGCGATGATAGTAGAAGGACCCGAACAGTGCTCATTGACAATGAATTGGGGAATTCTTCTGTGTAAGAAGGTTGGGGAGAGTGGTTCGGACTTTCTGGGCTGGTTTCTGAAAATTTGTCAAATAACGAGGCGAAATGATGCTCCGGGCAATGAAGTGCTTATGTTCCAATGCATTGGCGTGGACATGGAATGGTTGACCGAGGCATGGTTGCAAAGCAGTTGCTTCTAGCCCTCATAGTAGTTGTACAAATTACGATGGCTCCAATTGTCCTCTTCTCGCTAACCTACCTTGTGGAAATTGACTACGAAGCAGCATCGATCGGCATTAGAACGGAATTAATCCATTGGGTTGTAATTGCTGGCCTATACTACGGCGTAGTTTCAATAGCACTAGCCTTGGTGGTGGGGGGTTTTAGGCCATTCTTTGTTGTAAATCAAGGGGGGCTTCTATCTTTCCTTAGGCTTAGTCCGCGGAGGGGCGACCCAGAACTAGTAGATCGGGCCAGGATGCATCTTCAGAGGACCCCATACGGTAAAATGGCAAGGCTAGTTAACGAGAAAACCAGTGAGCAGCAGTTTGATTTGATGGCCATCCATGGCGGTCTGCAATTACTGGCCGTCCCAATGCAAGTGATTCTGATTGCAGTGCCCCTTGGCATAATGGAAGGAGTGCCAGATTCCATAGTTAGGCCAAGTAGGGCGTTTGACTTGGGCATGGCGGGTTACATTATCGCCCTATGGTTAGCAGTTAGGGTTCACCCAATACTTTCCAGGCATTTAGTCGGGATTGCTGCAATGTTCAGAAATGTAGTCTGGAGAGTATCGAGATTATCTTGGATTTTGCCAATTTTCCTTTATTGGCTGGTGGCTAGAATCGTTCTCTTATTTTCTCTAGATATTCTAAACGTGAATTATTCACAGTGGCATGAGATGCAATTGGAGAAAATTATTCTCCAATTTATTGCTCCGGAAGCGGTAATTCCAGAAACTGCAATTCTGGACTTCATAGTGGCGATTTCAGTTCTTCCCATGGCAACTTTCACAACAATCTCGGTCCTTGGGGGTTCGCAGAATATTCCTGAATGGATGTTTGGTCAAGAAGTGGGTTTAGAGTCTCTGAGAGTGAAAGAATTGGAAGAGGAGAATCCGAAGGCAGAGGGTTTCGAAATGACGCCTGAATCAATGGATCCAGAGTATTCTGAAGAAGAAGTAGGAGATGAAGAAGGTGGGCCTTCGAGAATGATAGACTTGCCATTCAGCCTGTTTGAAGAGAACGACTAGTCCAATTCTGACGAGCCTGTCAGACCTGCTAGAACCTTTTCCACCCTGTCCATTCCACGAGAAATGTCATCTCTGCCGATTGTGTATGCAAATCGAAGATGTCCCTCGCCGGCCTCACCGAAAGCGGTTCCTGGAGAACAAAGCACCCCTTCCTCCAGGAGTTTGATTGCTAATTGATCACTACTTAGCCCTGGGGCCTCTACCTTTGGGAAGACATAGAAAGCCCCTGTTGGAACGTGACAAGAGACCCCTGGGATGGAATTCAAACGCTCGCAAATTAGATCCCTCCTTTCCTTGAATTCTTTACACATCTCTTCGGGGTATTCAGGGGCTTTTTCCAAGGCCTCGAGTACTGCGTATTGCATTGCATCGTTGGAACAAGCGGTTACGTAGTACTGCATCTTAGTTAGCTCCCCCATTAGACCATCGTCAGGTGAAAGAAGATACCCAATTCTCCAGCCAGTCATAGCGAATGTCTTGGAAAACGACTGGATCATGACCATCTTGTCATAGCCGGCTCCCAGAAAGGAAACATGTGGGGCATCGTAGACTATTCGATCGTATACTTCATCGGAGATTAGCCATAAATCGTGTGAACGAGCAAACTCGACCAGCTCGTCCCTCTGCTCCTCATTCACATTCCCCCCGGTTGGGTTGCTTGGGAAGTTGTATAGGATTGCAACTGTGTTGTCGTCCACTATTTCTTCTAGATCGGAGATTGTGGGGACGAATCCATTTTCAAATTTGCATGGGTAAAATGATGGCTGCCCCCCACAAATGACGACATCTGGCGGGTAGAGTGGAAAGTATGGCTCCGGGATCATAACTTTGTCACCAGGGTTAACGGTTGCAAGAAAAATGTCCAACAGGGCATTGGTTCCACTCATTGTAATACAGATATTTGATTCATCCAAAGTTGGTACTAGGTGGTGCCACATGCTTGCTATTTTTCTCCTAAGTTCAGGAAGTCCGGCAGTCGTGGTATACTTGTTCCTCCCCTCCCTCATGGCCCTAGTAAAGGCCTCAATTGCGATTTCTGGAGGTTGAAAGTCGGGTTCCCCTAGACCGAACTGAACGGCATCATCCCCTGCCATGTCGAACATCCTCCTAACTCCGGTTGGACGGATGCTGTTCGACCGGTCGGAGAATCTCACCATGACCTCCGGAGAGGAGTTCTAGGATTTTAACAAGGCGGACACGCAAATTGAAAATATGCCTTCAAATTTTTCGCCATTCGGCACTATCTATCGGAATCTTGAATTATTTCAGCGTCGATAACCTGGCTGCTAGTTTTACCCAATTTTTGAAGGATGCCATCGATCTCTTCGTCCGTACGATAGCGAACTAGCACTAGAGAGCACACCCAAGCCAGTGCCACCATAGAAACGAGTCCGATGGCAATGGGGGGTATCGAAGCGGAGTTTTCTGCATTTCCTGTTCCGGTAAAACTAAAGAAAACTGGGAGAGAATGCATGTTTCCTGATACAGCATGTACTTCCACCACATGTTGGCTCGGGGGAAGTTCGTCGGGATTGAGAATTACGTGCCAGAAAAATGGAGTCAGGGCCCCAATTTCAGAAGGATGCGAAGAATATGTGGCCTCCCTCCAATTTCCATCCCCTATTCTGAATTCAATTCTGTCCACCGATCCTAATTGGCCCCACGAGTGTCCTGTAATATTCACTATTCCATCCTCATCAGAGAAATTTAGCCCTCGAATCTGCAATGACGGTTCGATGGATTCCGATTGTCCCGACTCTCTGAGAAATATGGCCAAATCTACAGCAGAAAGGGCATCTACGATACCATAGCCGAACTCCCGATTCCAGTAGGGATCTATGTCTGGATAGCTGGGCTCTCCTCGTTTCTCCGAGGTATGTTTCAGAACCTCCTTTATTTGCAAAGGAGACAAGTTGGAGTTTGCCTCTATAATCAATGCAATTATCCCACTGACTGCTGGTGTAGCGTACGATGTTCCGCTTCCCCTGCCAGTGTATGAATTTTGAGAAGCATCGCCACCGATGAAGTTGTTACATGTTCCGCTGGTTACGCACCCTTCGGCCTGGATAATGTTTGTACCTGGGGCGCTAATCTCAGGAATCAATTCATTCAGCGGATTGCCGTCCCCATTGTCCTTCCTAGGTCCACGAGATGAGTAGCCGGCGATTTCGTCATCTGAGCGATTAACAGTGTTTTGATCATCTGTTGCCGCCACTGTAATGGAGAGAGAAGAAGCACTCATGCCAGAAAGACCGTCATTGTCTTCTCCGTCATTTCCCGCTGCATTGGAGACCACGACTCCTGCTAACATAGCCTCATCCAAGATTCTGCTATGCATATCTGTTCCATCCGAGCCACCTCCCTCATGGCTAGTTATTCCCCAGGACAGAGAGATGATATCTATGCCATGGTTTTCGAATTCTATGCCGGGCCATTGATCGTCTTTGTGATCGATAATCCATTGAAGGCCATTCATTGCGGATTCGTAGAACTCTTGTTCGATCAAGTAGTTTTCAAATGGGCCCGCGCCAACATCGGTCCCTATCCTAACATCCACCAGCCCTGCATCGGGAGCTGAGCCATAGAATTCTGACTGGGAACCATCCGCCTCCAGCCCATTAGAGCTCGCCATCCCCATGCAAGCTGTGCCATGCTGATTCCCATCGTCGGGATCAAAAGAGCCATCATCCTCACGACCTCCAGCTAGTATGCATTGGGGGTCTGAGTGCATATAACAAACAGCATCGTACCCAGCGACGAACTTTCCGAACAACCCCGGGTGTTCATTGTCCACTCCAGTATCGACCATTGCAATGTTGACTCCCTCGCCTGATACTCCTAAATCCCACGCTCCGACGGGGTATTCAGTTGAGTTGCTAGCCTTCACAGCAGGAGTCTGGACATCACCATAGAAGATTAGGGAGCCGTACCTTTCGACCATCACCACTCCATCCTGTTGGGCCAGTATCCAAACCTGAGTTGGATTCACATCGCCTAATAGTAGAGCGTCGACGATGGGTAATTCGAGATTTATTTCGAATCCCAATGACTCTAAATTTTCGTGGTCTAACTGCGTCACCTTTCTAGAAAATGATAGTCCGACATTCACAGGACCTTCTGCTGATTGAAGTGAGTCGTGGATTCCATTTCCGTCTCTGTCTAATGATGAGTTTTGCCACCAATATTGCTCTGTGTCCCACCAAATATCTGACTGCACTGGAATGTTTTCGCTATGGCCGTTTTCGGCCAATTGCACTCCATCGGGATCGATTGGACGGAACTGGGCTGTTGATCCGGGAGCCGCGAGGCAACCGGCTAGGGGCGAAAGTAACATCATCACAAGGGAAAGTGCGATCGAACTACGAGCCATCGACCCTTGGAAACGCAAGATCAACTTCAACCCAACCGATGAAAGGTGTAGATTAACAGAATCTCTGGGGAACG
>MDTE01167204.1_pt1 | contig 11243 bp, 10 predicted proteins | sample 811231 | NCBI WGS metagenome assembly MDTE01 (sample SAMN05326651, study PRJNA326480) | marine metagenome | isolation source: seawater | place: Indian Ocean: Red Sea | collected 2010 | reverse complement strand
GGCCGTCGCCGCATCTTGAGCCTGCAGCAGGTCATAGTAGCCCTGGCGCGTCGCCGGCAGCTGAAGACCGGCGCGCTCCAGGGCGCGGGTCAGATCGCTCTGCGCCAGTTCGAACTGCCGGGCGTCGGATGCAAACCGATCGATAAAGCCTTGCATGGAGGTGATGAATTGCTCGATGCCGCCGGCGGCCTCCATCAGTCGCTCCGAGGCTTCAACCAGGTCCCGGCCCGTCAAGTTGCTGAACTGGAGGCCCAGCCGGTTTACCGCCTCTTCGGTAATCTGTACGTAATTCGCGACACGCACCAGAGTCTCGCCGAGACCCTCACCCGCGACCTGGAACTCTTCAATGAACGGGAACAAGCCTCCGGCCATGTCGTCGAACAGGCTAGAGAAATAGGCCTCGAGCTCAGCCTGCTGCTGCTCCGCGCTGAGCCCCTCCAGGCTGATCCGGGCCGTGCCGATCCGGCCTTGATTGAGTGCATCAGCCACCGCCTGCTCGTCGTAGCCGATGGCCACGCCCGCCTCAAGAACGGTATCGAACAGCGAGGCAAACACTGCGCTGAACTGACGCTCGACGTCGCCACCGATCCGCTGGAAGCGCTCTTTCGTGTCGTAGTCGTCAAAAGCGTGCTTCTTGACACGGAACGTGGCGTAGGCATTGACGACCGTTTCATCGATCAGATCGCTGATGTAGCCGCCGATGATCTGTATGCCTTCATCCCGTTTTTTGGTCTTACCTCCCAACAGGCTGCCGAGATCGAGCAGACCGAATGTCAGGATCTCGCCCATTTCATCGAAGAAGTCGAACGCCGCAGACAGGGTTTCGTCAAATACGGGCAGCACGCCACCGGTGGCACCGCTGAACAGATCCCGCGCGCTCATAACACCAGGGGCCGAAATCGAGATATCCCCAGATCCCCGGGCGATTCGGGTCGTTGCGCCGGAAATGCCCGATTGCAAGTTTTTCAGCGCATTGAGCATGCCCTGGTTGATGCCGACGAGCTGACCGATGCCCGACTCTGAACCCTCAACGGCCCGGCGGATGCTCTCTGATTTGGCGCTGATATCGCCGAGAACGGTACCAGTGCCCTGGGCGGCTTGGCGGGCCGCTGTGGGGTCCCAGTTATCGGAGACGTAGTCATCGATCTCACGCAGTGCCAGCACAATGGCACCGCCGGCGACCGCGCCGATGATCGGGCCCGCAAACGCCGCGCTCAGCTGCTGTGAAAGGCCGCTGTTTGCAGTCACGCCTCGCGCCAGACTTCTCGTGATGCTGTCATCAATGATCGATGAGATGGAGCTGGCCAGGGTGTTACCGATGGCCTCTCCGATGGTGTCCCACTCTCCGGAAACGATTGCGTTCTGAACGGCCTGAGAGACCCGACCGGCGGCGGTTTCGAACGGGTTGACGAACTCTTCGGCCGCACCCGCTCCCGCGTCCGCCATGCCCTCGACCAGATTAGCGATCAACACATCTCGGTAGGCTTCAGAAATGCGCCCCTCGGCGGCCAGCTGAATCAATCGCTGCTGCTTCTCGTAGACCGCCTCAAACTGAGCACCCAGCGGGTCAAGCTCATTGATAAGTCGCTGGCTTTCCAGCCGGTACCGGCGCTGCACCCGTTCCAGCTCTTCTTTCGCTTCGGCCTCTTTCTTCGCAGCGATGGTGTTCCGCTCGTGTGCGTAGATTGCGTCGTAGGCCGCGTCGATGGCCCTGATCTGCTCATCCGTGGCACCCTTGTCAGCGGCGACTTTCAAATCCGCCTGCCGGTTGTACTGGATCATTTCAAGCGTGGTCATGCCCAAGGTGTCCGCCTGCATACGCAGCTTTTCCACCAACTGAGCAATTTCCGCCGCCGCCTCAGGAGCGACATTGCCACCAAGATCGTCAATCACCGACCGAAGAAACTCGGCCCGATCTTCTGCGGTTCGGGCCGCATCAAAGAACTCACCGAGACGGCCCACTAGATTCTGAAGCGGCTCGCTGTCTCGACCGACTCCAGTGGAAACCTCCGCGACGGTTTGCTCCAGCGCGCGGAAATTCTCGATGGCAGGGTTGGCGTCGAGGGAGCGCAGCGCCAGAAAGATCCGGCGTGCAGCTCGCTCACCGTCTTCACCCGTCAGTTTGAGTGAATCCCTCAGATCCTCGATGGCTCCTGCGGTTACACGACCGTACGGAGCACCCTCGAAGAAATCTGAAAGGCTCGAAAAGCCGACGGTATCTGCGATATCGTCGAATGAGTCCCGAATCGCGCGAGCCGACTGACGGGCTGCCTCCTCTGCCGCCGCCATGGCTGAGATAATCCGGGCACGGGCGGCCACCTCACTTTCTTTGGCAAGCTCTCGGATTTCCCGGGTGAGGCTGGGGATGCCGTCGCTTTCTTCGATGGTATCGTCGAGAGACTTCAGCGCAGCATCCAGGGCTTTGGTTGCATCCTCGCCTTCACCAAGAGCGGCGACAAACGATCCCCCGATCACACTGCCAATCGCGAGCACGGCACCGAGTAGCGCGCCACCAGGCCCCAGCAATCCCAGAAGCTGTGAGCCCTGCTGCCCCAGCGCGACGAACGCACTGGTACCCGAACCGACTTGCACAAAGAAGTCCTGGAACTGATACCCGGCTTGCTGAAGCGCGCCTTTCTGCAACCGGAACATCCGGTTCGCTTCCTCGCCGGCGGTGGTCACCCCGGCCATCCCCTGCGCGGTCGACCGGCTTGCCCGGCTCACTGTTCCGAGCGTGCCAGCCAGTCCCTGGACCTCCTTTTTGGTGTTGCGCACCGTGCCCGCCACGTTTCTGTCCGTGGCGGTCAGCCGCAATCTCAATTCCAGGTCTTTGCTCATGTCCGGTCCTGTTGCTCTGCCAGTGCAGCCAGCGCGCCTTGCTCAATCAGCTGAATCTTTTCGAAGGTTTCCCGATGGTTTGTCACGCCCGTGATCCGCATTACCGCTTCGACGGCCGGGTAGTCCAGCCCGGTGCGAACACCGGTCATGCCGGCGTATCGCCACTGCGTCGCGCAGCGCAGAAACAGGGTGACCGCGTCCCAGTTTTCCGGCAGCACCGGGTACTCCGTCTCGGCATCTGCCAGGAACGCGGCGGCATCGGGCCGATCGATGCCAAATGCCGCCAGATCGGAGTCCAATCCCCCTGGGTCGGCCTTCCGGCCTTCGACCCAGAAGCGGCCGGCCCCGATCAGGTTCGCGGACGGTTCTTTTTTGTGATGCTCTCCTGATACGCGTTGATCAGGGCGGTGCTCACTGCCGGATCCGCCTTCAGCGCATCCAACAGCGCATCGCCTTTGAGGGGGTTGCCGTCATCCCCGGGCACTTCGATCCCGTCCACACCCACCAGAACCAGATCAAGCAGGCGCTTGTCCTTGTTCTCCGGGCTCATCAGCTCGGTATTGGGCACCACCCGGAACTCGCCGGTGAAATTGCCAGAGATTTCCTTGTCGCCATCGAATACCGTCACCGCGACCGGGTACGTAAACGTGCGCTTCGGATTCAGTTTGAACATGCTCAGTTCCTTACTTGACGGTGATCACCAGCTCGTCGTTGCCGGCGTCAGGGTTGATGGTGAGCGGCACAGACAGCATCTGTACGCCGTTCAGGTCTTGCTCGGTCGGGCTGCCGGTACCCACTTTGGGGCCTGAGAACTCCACAATGTTTCCGACAGTGGTGCCGTGAGTGAGCGCCAGCCCGCCGAGCGATGCGTCCTTGGCTTTGGTGTAGAGATCCAACGTGGCCAGAGCCGGCTCCTCGATCACGGCTGTACCCGACGGCGCGCGATCAACAATCAGAATGGATGAACCCGCACCGACGACCATGTGCTTGGTCGTCTCAACGGACATGTCCAGGGTGACCTGACTGAACGAGACCTGGACGCCGTGCAGTGTCAGCGGCGAGGTGTTGTTGTTGGTCACCGGCAGCGGCAACTGCCAAGGGCTGTAATCGGCTGTGGTCGGCATCAAGGTATTGCTGATGGTGCCCAGCAAACCCAGGAACCGGAACGTCATGACCGGGATGTTGTTCACATCCAGCCGAAAACTGACCGAGCCTCGACCGCCGGTGAACTTGTGCAGCACGCCGTCGCGATGGATCCAGCAGCTGATCGACTCTTCGTTGCCAGTGATGGGGTTGTAGGTGACATCCGTGCCGGCGTTGACGGTTTCTGCGAACCCGCACGCACGCAGCAGCGGCGCCCAGGCCGGGGCGGTGCCGGCGGCACCGGAACCGGCCAGTTCCACTTCCAGAGTCAGCTCTACGTGTTTCTCACCGGCAACGGATTGGCTATTGCCGTAGTAGGACCGCAGCAGGTTTCGATCAATGTCGTCCCCTGCCATGGGTGTAACGTCGACCGAACGGGTCAGAATCGCGTTGGCGACCGGGGTCGGGCCCGGATCGGTACCGTACGTGCTCTCAATCGCAGCCAGCACAAGGCGGCGGCGCATCTTGAAACCGGCCATGTCTTAGGACTCCTTCTCAGAGGTAGGCCGACCACGCTCATGGGGCGACGTCGGCGTTTTTTTCCGGCGCGGGCGACGATCAGCGCTGCCGATCGGTACCGGATTGCCCGCATCATCTCGAACGAATTGCCCGCCGGTTTGCGGCAGTTTTTGCGTACTCATGGGTTCCACCAGTACTCCGTTTTGAACGCATCCACCCAATACAGTGCGTTGCTTGTGAGGGACAGCAGGCGGCCACCCAGCCAGGCGACCTCGATGTCGGCTCCCACCGGCAGCCAGTTGATCAGCTGCGTCAGGGTTGGCCGGCGCAGATCCGCCAATTCGTCCACCAACTGTTCGCCGAGCGGCTGATTGCCCCGCGCGACGCCGGTCACCACCAATACCTCGGCGGCGACCCGGTGACGGGCTCCTGCTCCCGCGCTCAGCGGCGCGCTGATCACCGTCTCCCGGCCGGGCACCACCACAACGGCGGGCAGGGCCCGGGCCTGCGTGGCGGCATCCACGTCGGCGGCGAGCTGGGGATCAACGGCCGCCGTACGAATTCGCTCAACCCACGTCGCAAGATCCAGCATCAGATAAATCCGTCGCTGTCTGCCCGGCCCCAGATCCGACCGCCGGACTCAATGTCCGCGCCATCGTTAGACGTCGGCTCAGCCCCGGTGTCGCTAACGCCCAGGGACACCCGGCCGATCGACACCTGGCGCAGCAGTTCAACCGCCGCTTTGTACCGGGTCTCGACCGGGTCCGGTATGTGGTCGTCGTGCAGGTGATAGCGCGCGATGTCGGCACACACACGCACCAACACCACCGGCTTGGATGTCAGCGGCAGCTGGTAACGAGACGCCAGATACCCATTCATCTCCGCCGTGGCATCGGCCAGAGCGCGATCGAGCACCGTGGCATCGATCGTGCCTGTGCGGTTCCGGTCAGTGAGCCGGATCAGCTCCTGCTCACCGAACCGCTCCACCATGTCCACCTGGCTGGCGTAGTTCATTTCGTGGTCACCGAAATGTGTGGATCCGACTCAAGGGCCGTGGCCACCGCCTTGGATACGCGCACCGTGCGCGGTTCTTTTGTCACCACGATGCCGGCCCGAATGCGGCGCTCCAGGCGAGTGCTCACCTCAAGCTCGATGTCACCTGTATCGGCGGGGGCCACGCTGGGCGGGTTGTCGACGGTTGCCGGAGGCTGCTTTGCAGCAGCCTTGGCACGCGTTTTACGGGGTGCGGCCATCACTCACCTCCTCAGCTCAACCAGGGCGACACCAGCAGCTCCGCTGTGCCCTGGTAGACGTTGGTGGCGCCGTTGGCATCACGCTCGGCCTTCAGCACTTCCAGGCCCGCCGCTTCCAGCTGGGGAGGAACCACCAGCAAAGTCGGGCGAATGCCCAGCGGGCGACCGCCGTCCGCCTTGAACTGCTGCATGGCGGTGCGCGCAGCGGCGTAGTTGGTCTTGTCCAGCGGCTGCTGACTCTTGAACGCCATCTGCCAGAAGCCAAATCCAACGTTGGACCGCGCCCGCACGCCGTAGCGGTATTCATCGGCGGTGAACACGTGCTCGTCGTCGGATTTGGTCATCTGCTGAAGATCTGGAGCGATGCGCTCCTGATAGATGATCGGTTTGATCGCACGGCTAACGTCGAGCAGGTACCAGGCGGGCCCCGGGCTGGTACCCGGAATATCCTGGTTCGCCACCAGGGTCGGGGAGCCGGTGCCGTCAACGTTCGGGTAGACCGGGTGCTCGTTGTCGAAGAAATTCTGGCCGTCGTAGCACAGCGTGCTACCGCCAGCGGCGAGCAGCGCATAGACCAGCTCGTCGGGATGCATCTGCGCCGCGCGGCCCATCTCCTGGAAGAGCATCGCATAGGCGCCGATGTTGTCGTCTTCGATGTCGGTGCGGGCAACACCCACGGTGCTCTCAAAGAGCTTGTTCGTAATTTCGTAGCCGTGCGCGGCCATGTCTTTAATGACGCGATCGCCAACCCACTCCCGGAATTGCGGGAACTGGCCCAACCAGCCGTAGGTGTTCGACTTGGACGAACTGGACACTTTGGACGCCAGCTTGTTCCAGCTCGGCGTCGCCATGGTCTGACCAGCCTGGTATTCCTTCTTAAAGCTGGTCATCAGCGCAGACAGTACTGCCGGAGTAATGATCATGCCTGGGTCTCCTCAACTTTGACGCCTTTGGCCTTCAGAAACTCTTCAGGCGTCTGATTCATCAGTCGGCACACGGCCAGCTCTTCCTCACTGAGCAGGTGGCTGCCCTTGGGTGGCGTCTTGCCGTCGGTCTGCTGGGTGCGCAGGGCCTCCAGCGGCTGAGCCGATTCCAGATAGGCGCGCAGAGCCGCCACGTCCTTTTTGCCCAGATCCCGCGCCCAGCCTTCCAGCGCGGGCAACAGACGGCCATCGTCCAGGCCATCTTTGATCAGCTGGTCAACGGTGCCAGCGGTCAGCTGTGCCGACAGCGCGGCCACCTGAGTCCGCAACTCATCGACCGCCGCCTTGGGCACAAACTTCTCAGGGTCTGGGTTGTTCACCTGGCTGCGCAGGGCGGCCAGATCGGATTCGGCCTGGTCGGCTTTCTCGGCTTTATCCAGGAGCGCCTGGATGGCCGCGCGGATCTGCTCGTCGGTGGCGCCAGCCTCCAGCCCGAGCATCTTCAGCAGTTCTTCGTCCACGGGTGTTGCCTCCTCGTGTGGGTGGTGCAGGTAACGGGCAGCCGCCACATCGGCGATCCCATCAATGGCCGGGTTGTTGGTGACCGCCGCCATGAGCAGCTCCGTCACCACACCGGTGTTCGGGTCAAATCGGAATACGGGGGAGAGATAGCGGTACTCGTCGCCCTCAATCAGGGCTGCTGCCCGGGCGGTCCACTCCACGTCCGTGGCGTAGAGGCCGTCACCCTCGCGCCATTCGAGGCGCGTGAACCAGGCGGCCGCCGGGGCGGGGTTGCCGGAGGTCTCGGCATAGAGGGTCTGATGCTCGTAGTCGATGACAAACGGCGTGGTCCGCTGCTCGGCCCGGCCGATGACCTGCCGGGCCGCCGCCGCGTCCATCGTCCAGCCCGGGATACCCTCGGGCCGGCCGTCCCGTGCGCGGAAAACGCCGGCTGGGAACAGTTGAACCTCCGAACCGGGTTTGCGGAGACGGGTGGTGCAAGCGGCGATGTGAGTGCGACGAGGTGTTTTCATGCCGCCAGTTTGCGGACTGGCGCGGGGAGCAGGAACGCGAATGGATTCGGGTGTTAGGGGCGGCGCCCGATGGGGAATTCCGGAACCGCTGGCGCGGAAGTACAGGCTTCACTGCCCGTCCGCCTGCGCGGGCGGCGTTAGAGCCGCGTTAGAATCGCCGGCAGCCGGTCGAACTCATTTTACCGGCGTGGTTGGCTAGGGTGACCAGCTTGAGCGCGCCACAAGCGATCTGAGGCGGTCACCCAAAACTGCCGGCCAGGAAGCGTGCAGCGATCGACAGTATATCCTCTTCGTCTTGCGGTCCGATACCCAGAAACGGCCGGGCCGGGATGTCGCCCCAGGGAATCGGGCCGCCCCGGCTTGTGGTGCCGAATTCGCCTTGCTTGGCGCCGAACTGGTGGGTGGGTGCGTAGACCCGGTTAGTGCCGATCTCCGCGTAGTCGCGGCCATAATCGGAGACGATGGAGGCGGCCAGTAGCCCGCTATCCTGAAGTATGGAGCCGCCTCGGCGCTCAGGATTAACAGCCAGCGTCACCGCCGATAGCGGATCCCAGGCAATACCCGTGGCCGGATCAGACTCTGTCCGAAACGCTTCCTCGGTGGCCTCCTCCAGAACACCGGCAATGGCCCGCATGGCCGGGCTGGGATCTTCCACCCGGTTGATCAGCTCATCCAGGGCTCGCTGCACCTGCTGGTCGTTGAACTCGATCGAGATGTCTGTCATTGCGGGCATTCTCCGGTGTTGGCTATACTGGTGGTCTCGGATGGGCGTAAGCCTCAACTGGTAGAGCGGCGGGCGCTTACGGCGTCGGCGTGTTGCGGGTTCGACCCCCGTCGCCCATCCGGACTCCTTCCCTAGATCGTTCCTTCCAGTAGCTCGTACTGCGCCCCCTTCAAGTCAGACGCCCGTATCCGATAGGCGTTGACGACAACATCCAGAGGGGCTGGCTCGCTCTTGGGCAACCGATATGGCGCGTTGACTACGATCTTGACGGCCGAGTCATCGGCCACTCCGGCCACATACACCAGGTTTTGTTTGGCGCGATCCCACAGTACCGCCTGTGGATGGGCCAGCAGCCGAGGCAACGCCTGGTAAACGGCCAACGGTAGCGCAGCACCCGTTTCCTGGTGCTTGCGGCTATCCGCGTGCATCAGCTGTTTCTCCCCGATCACCAGCAGCCGCCCGGGTTGTTTGCCGGTGCGCTGCAGCACCGCCCGGGCCAGACTCTCGCTCAGGAAACCCACCGACGCCAGCCCATGACCCGCCCGGCGGCTGGTCAGCACGCGCTCGACCCATTGGGCGAACTGCTCGTGCCGAAGCTCGGCGTTGTTCAGGCTCTGGATGACCTGGCTGCGCAGCTCGGTGCTGCGGACCTGGCCCAGCTTCTGGGCAATGCCGAGATCCACGCCGAAACTGGCCATGCCGGGGTTGTTGGCCCAGCCCACATCCGGGCTCATGCGTTCCCCGCCGGGGAGGTTCACGACCGCGTGATCCATGGTGACCACCTCGCCGGTCATGACGTCTGTACCGACCTCGCGCTGCACCAGCTCGATGTAGTCCGCGCCGTTCTCCACCGTCAGATCGTCCCGTTTCATCTGACGCTCGGTGAGCGCTCGCACCCTGCAGCGGCAGTTCCAGCCATTGGGCGGGTACAGGTACTGCCAGATTGGGTCATCCCAGCGGAACACGCGGCCATTCATGGCGCGGTGGCTGGGACGGGTTCGGGAGTCCCTCACGGCCACGTACTGCCAGTACGGCCGCTCGTCCACCAGCGCCAGCTGCCGGCGGTACCGGCCCGCCATGTAGCTGCTTTGCAGGTTGTTGCGGTAGATGTTCTTCAGGCGCCATGGGCTGCCCAGCTGGACGGTCCGGTCCTCGCCACGCCCATCGTTCCATGTTTGCCGGCCCCACCAGCCCTTGGCCTTCAGCTTTGGCGCCAGTCGCTTGATGAACTCGCGCTCGGTCAGTCCTTCGGCCAGGGCTTCGTCCACGGCGGCCCGGATGTCCTCCAGAATGTCCATGCGCATGGCCTTGGCCACGGTAAAGGACTTGGCGTGGGCGCCCGGGACCATCTCGTGCCACTGGTCGGTGATCTGATATCCCTTGGCGCGGAAGTAAGCCACCGCGTCCTTCGGTTCCAGGGCCATGGCGGCCCGCAGGTCGACCTTACTGCTGGCCATGGATCTGCCCCCACAGCTCAGCGACGAACAGGGCCCGCGCCAAGCGCTCTTCCAGCGCCCCGGTGTCCATGTCCGGGTAAAGATCCGACAGGATCGCCTGCAGGGCCTCGGGGCCGCCCTGGGCGGCTTCCATGATCGGTGCCAGCACCGGCACCATGGCGTCGTTCAGATCCCCCTCGCTGAGAGCGTCCAGGGCCTCGTCAATTTCGGTCTGGTCCGGGAAGTCGTCCAGGCCGCGGTTGTCCGGCTCAGCTCTCAAGGCCGCCGTTGCCGTTGCCGGGGCCATGGACGGTGCGGGCGCTGCCAGGCGCGGTGTGAAGTCGAGCACTTCCTCGTCCGGCTCGGGCTCCGGGATTCCCAACTTCTGATACGCCCACCGCGCCGGGATCCGCAGCGCGCGGCCCAACTTCGGCAGCGCGTCTGCGTACAGCTTGATGTCCTCCGGCTGCTCGGTCTCGAACACAAACGACGGCAGGCGACGCATGGGGGTGTTCAGACGAACGAGAGGTTCCACCAGGTCCCGGGTGAGCGAGCGCGCGATCTGCCGGGCGTCGCTGACCAGGATGTCGTGGCGCACCTCGTTGTGCACTTGGCCCAGGGCGTAGGCCCCGCCGCCGCTCTCGCTGGTCTGGCTGGTGAGTGTGCCCCCCAGAATGGCCTTGCTCATGCTGGCTTCGGCCCAACGCATCATGGCCATGAACGGATCGGAGCTGCCCTTGGCCGCTTCCTGGAACTCGATCTGCATGCCCTGGGGAATGATGCCAGCGGCGGCGTGACCGATGTTCACCACCGCCTTCATGAGCGTCGATTTCTCGGTGTCGCTGGCGCCGGCCGGGTACTTCCCGAGGCGCAGCGGGAGGCCGTGGATTTCCAGAAACTCGGCGAGATCCCGCGCCGAATAGTTGCGGAACAGATACGGCCAGGCGAGCACGCGGGCCAGCCCACCCCGGGTGAGATAGCCGCTCTTGGCTTTGTGCACATGCACCAGCCAGCCCCACGTACGCAACTGCTCGCCCCGACCATCAAGCGTTCGCAGCACCAGCTGATCGCGGTCGTGCGCCGGCGTCATGAACCAGTCCGGCTGCCGGTAATCCGCCGATTTCAGTCGCCACTGACCCTCGCTGCGCTCCCAGGCGTATTCCAGGCAGGCGTAGCCGTACAGAATGGCAGCACTGGCGTCGTACACGATCTCTTCCCAGTCCAGCGCCCGGATAATCCGCTCAACGCGATTGGTCCACTCTTTCTCCTGGGTGGTGGCGTCCTCCGGTGGCCGCAGATGCCAGCCCAGGCCCAGTAATGCTCGGCGGCGCTTGCTCAGCTCCGAGAACAGGTGGGCGTCCTTCTCCTCCATGTCCTCGGCCAGCCGCGCCTGGTCTTCCAGTCGCCCCTGCTCGCCATCTTCCAGAATCCGG
>MDTE01118609.1_pt1 | contig 11243 bp, 6 predicted proteins | sample 811231 | NCBI WGS metagenome assembly MDTE01 (sample SAMN05326651, study PRJNA326480) | marine metagenome | isolation source: seawater | place: Indian Ocean: Red Sea | collected 2010 | reverse complement strand
GGTGCTACAGTAGCTCCTGGCGATGTGTATGTTGTTTGCCACGGGAGTTCTGATGAATTTATTTTAGCAGAATGCGATCAATTTCATACATATTTAAGTAATGGAGATGATGGCTTTGCTTTAGTAAAAGGTACAGAAGATAATTTTGATGCTATAGATTGGGTTGGTGATTGGAATGGTGACCCAGGATCAGGATGGGATGTGTGTGGTGAAGGAAGTACAAAAGATCATACAATAGTTAGAACATCTGGAGTTCATGCTGGTAGTGATTGGGATGCATCTTCAAATTCTGTAACCTGCGAATGGAATGTTTTTGACCAAAATACTTGGGACTATTTAGGTTCTCATGATTATGATGGTTCTGGCCATGCCGGTGGCGACACTGGTGGTGACACTGGTGGTGATGAATGTGTACAATTTACACTAACTGTTGGTGGTGGTTCATGGGACAGTGAAATATCATGGGACTTATCTTCAGGTGATGCAGGTGATGCAGGCACTTTTGAAATTTGCTTAGCTGCAGGAGACTATGTATTTACTGGCTATGATTCATATGGCGATGGTTGGAATGGAGGATCTGCAACATTTTCTGATGAAAATGGTGTTTTTGCATCATTTGCTGTTGAGGGTTCTTCAGGTTCTTGGACTGTTACTATTGGTGGTGAGCCACCAGTAACTGGTTGTACAGATCCAAATGCTCCAAACTATAATTCAGATGCTGTAGTAGAAGATGGTTCTTGTGAAGCATATTGTGGTGGTACTGATTGTGGTTATTTTTTAGGCAGTGGCTACACATGTGAAGAACTAGTAGGCTACGGCTATGATTGTAGTGTGTGTGAAGCAGATGGTGCATGTCCAGTTGCTGGATGTACAGATGCTACAGCTGATAACTATAATGATGGCGCAACTATAGATGATGGTTCATGTTCATATACATGTACTGATTTAACAGTTAGTTTATGTGATTCATATGGTGATGGTTGGAATGGTAATGTTCTAACTATTGGCGATCAATCATTTGCACCTGCTTCAGGTAGTCCATGTGAGGAAGTTTGTGCTACTGGTGGTAGTGATATTGTTGTTACATGTGATGGTGGCAGCTGGCAGTCTGAGGTTTCATGGAGTATCTCAGATGCAGATGGTAATGTATTATTATCAGGTGGTGCGCCTTATAGTGGTGTTTTAAATCCATCTCCTGAACCTGAACCTGCTGCAAATCTATTTTTCTCAGAATGTGCTGAAGGTTCAAGTAATAATAAATATTTAGAAATATATAATGGTGAAGGATCAGATGTAGACTTAAGTGGTTATTCTCTATCTAGTTGTTCTAATGGCTGTGATGAAGAAGGTACTTGGGATTATGCTGATAATGTAACATTTGAAGCTGGAACAACAGTTGCAGCAGGTGATGTTTATGTAGTTTGCCATGGTAGTTCAGATGCTTTGATTTTAGCAGAATGCGATCAAACTTTTACATATTTAAGTAATGGTGATGATGTATTTGCATTAACTCAAATTGGTAGCGGTGCAGTTCTTGATGTTATTGGTCTTGTTGGTGCTGACCCTGGATCAGGCTGGGAAGTTGCTGGTGTAGCTAATGCGACTAAAGATCATACTCTTGTAAGAAAAGCTGAAGTTACTACTGGAAATCCTTTATGGTTACCTAATATGGAAACAGGCGAAACTGGTTCAGCTGGAACAAATGCTGATGATTCTGAGTGGGTTGTTTTTGACCAAAATACTTGGGATTATTTAGGGTTCCACCCACATGATTTTACAGCTGATGTTCCTGGTTGTACTGATGACACAGCGTGTAATTACAATGCTGAAGCTACTGTAGATGATGGTAGTTGCTATGGTCCTGATGATTGTGGTGTTTGTGATGGTGATGGTTCATCATGTTCTGTTAGTGTAACTTTCTCTGTTGATATGTCTGTTGAAGGTATTGTAGGTGATGTTAAGGTTAGAACATCTACCGTTAATGGCGATTATAATCCTAGTGATTGGTTTGTAATGGATGACTCTGATGGAGATTTAGTATTCACTTATACGATGTCTTTAGCTACTGGTGTTACTTATGGTTATAACTTCAATAACAGTGATGGCAGTGGATACGAATCAGGATCAGGGCTAGGTGATTGTGCAGGCGGTAATTATGGAAATGATCGCTATGTAACTGCTGATGCTGATACAGTTCTTGATACAGTATGTTGGGAATCATGCGATGCTTGTCCAGATGAAATTCCAGGATGTACTGATGAATCAGCTCTAAATTATGATGAAAATGCAACAGTTGATGATGGCTCTTGTATAGAAGATTGGCCAGCAGCAGCAAATCTATTCTTCTCAGAATGTGCTGAAGGTTCAAGTAATAATAAATACTTAGAAATATATAATGCTACTACAGATGCTGTTGATTTGAGCGGTTATTCTTTATCTAGTTGCTCTAATGGTTGTGATGATGGCGTATCTTGGGATTATCCTGATAACGTTACATTTGAGGCAGGTACTATGTTAGCTTCTGGTGATGTTTATGTAGTTTGTCATGGAAGCGCATCAGATGAAATTGCAGCTGAATGTGATCAAACATTCACATATTTAAGTAATGGTGATGATGTTTTTGCATTAACTCAGGTTGGTAGTGGTGTAGTTCTTGATCAAATTGGTGAGGTTGGTGATGATCCTGGTTCTGGTTGGGAAGTTGCTGGTGTTTCAAATGGAACTAAAGACCATACTCTTGTAAGAAAAGCAGATGTTACTGCTGGCAATGGTGGAGCATGGGGCTTTTCAGCAGGTGAGAGTGAAGAAGATTCAGAATGGGTAGTTCTTGATCAAAACACATGGGATTATGTAGGATCACATCCACATGAATTTGATCCATGTGCTGATGGTGGTTGTGATTGCGCAGGTGTTCCTGGTGGTGATGCAGTTGAAGATTGCTCTGGAACCTGTGGCGGTGATGCCTTTACTGATTGTGTTGGAACTTGCGTTAATGGTTGGGTCATAGATTGGATTGGTGATGGCTACTGTGATGATGGTGCATGGGGCGTTGACTTTGTAAGTTGTGGTGATTTTAATTGTGATGATGGTGATTGTGGTACAGTACTTCTTGATGATGGTACATGTGGTACACCATGTGGCACTGGCGATATTAATGGTGATGGAGATGTTAATGTTGCTGATGTTGTAGCTGCAGTTGATGGTATTTTAAATGCAACTTCTGATAGTTGTGAAAGTGACCTTAACGCAGATGGAGTAGTTAATGTTACAGATATCGTTATACTTGTAGGTTGGATCATGGATGGTACAGCAAGAGTTGATATCCAAGATGCAAATGAAGTTGATATTATTTTAACTAATAATTCAATTTCTTTAGAAGCTGAAGGCTATATAGGTGGTGTTCAAATGACCTTAAGTCACGATTATGACTTTACTATTGAGCTTGCAGATGCTTTTGTTGCTGATTATATCACTGAAGGTAATACAACAACATTAATTATGGTATCTGATGGTTTAGCATCATTAACTGAAGTAGCAACAATAAGTGGTTCATGTAAAATAGAATCAGCTGTAGTTGCTAATTCAAGTCAAGAAATTGACAATCAGTCAATTGTTGAACTTAAAGGTGTTGAATTAAATCTTGCAGGTCCAAATCCATTTAATCCTACAACATCATTAAATGTGGTTGTTGATCAAGCAGGTCACGTATCTGTAAAGATTTACAATATAGTAGGTCAGCATATTGCAACACTTGCTGATGGATATATGGAAAGAAATGCTTCTGGATATACATTAAATTGGAATGCTTCACAAATGCCAAGTGGTGTGTATTTAGTTAAAGCTGAAACAGCTTCAAGTGTTTCAACTCAAAAACTTATGTTATTAAAATAAATATAATTTAATAATGTTAATAAAAAAGGGGCTTAATTAGCCCCTTTTTTGTTACTCCTAATTTTTGTGGAGGCGCGCGGAATTGAACCGCGGTCCGAATAAGAACTTCAAATAGAATCTACATGTTTAGATCATGTTTTAATATCATTTTATTTACTTGCAGGATCACAATTAAATAAAACTATCCTGAATATCTACCGAAATAGATATTTTTCATCTGAAAATTATCAGGAAAACTTTCAGCATAGCATGCATTAATGACACCCTATTTAGATCCTGCACGCAAGGTCCTAATAGGATGGCTGTTACTTAATTAAGCAGCAGCAGTATAGCCATAATCGGCATTTATAGTGTGCTCTATAGATTAAAGAGATAGTAGAGCATGCTCCACATGCATCTATAAGATTTCCATTACCCGTCGAAGCCAATCGCCCCCAATTTTTCAAAAAACATGGTTTGTAAAATAAATATAATAATATTAATAAGTTATAATTTTATTTTTAAAGTATAAAATTGTTCCTAAATTTTTAATAGTTTTTTTATATACATTTAGCGCCATTAGCTCAGTTGGTAGAGCAGTAGACTCTTAATCTATTGGTCCGGGGTTCGAGCCCCTGATGGCGTACATGAAATTATAGTGACCCCGTAGCTCAGTCGGTAGAGCAGCACCCTTTTAAGGTGATGGTCGCAGGTTCGATTCCTGCCGGGGTCACAATAAACCTATAACCCCCATTATACTTTATATTTCTTTAAAACTGTTTTAATTTACGCGTGAGTATGTATATTCAATATAAAACATGAAATCTATACTAATAAAAACATCTAATATCTTTAGACCTTGGTTTTTTGTTGATTCTAGAGCACTTGGGATTTATAGAATCCTTTTAGGGATCCTTTGTTTTATAGATATTTATCGAAGGTATGACTTAATAGATGCCTTCTATACTAAGAGTGGTATAATCTCAATCTCTACAAGTTCTGCTGCCTTTACTTTATTAAAAACTTTTACAAAATCATGGGAAGTTCATTTATTCTTTATTGTTGGATTAATTTCTTCAATAATGCTCATCGTAGGTTATAGAACCAAGTTATTTCAAATATTTTCCACGATTATAATTATAAGTATTCATAATAGAGCTATAATGCTTGAAAATGCTGGTGATTTTGTAGTTAACTCACTACTTATTCTATCTCTGTTTTTACCATTAGGAGTTTCATTTAGTATTGATGCACTTAAAAAAAGTTTACAATATAAAGAAAATAATACGGATGATTTAAATAATAAAATTGGGAAAAATATTCCTTCTAATATATTTTCATTAGCATACTTTGCAATCTTATTACAATTAGTATCTATATATTTTTTCACAGCTTTAAATAAATCAGGTTATGATTGGGCAAATGGTTCAGCTGTATATAAAATGTACCAATTAGATACATTTTTGACTCCAATTGGATATTTTTTAAGAGAATATATCACTTATCCAGTATCAAAATTTCTGACATATTCAACCATTTACTTGGAATATTCAGCTGTTTTTCTATTGTTTTTTCCATTATATAGTCACTTGTTAAGAGCTATTTTTATATTTTGTTTTTCCATATTCCATTTATCTATTAGGCTGTCTATCAAAGTCGGACTTTTTTCATTTACAATGATAATAACCTATGTGTTACTTATAGATAAAAAAATATTTGATAAACTAAAGGTCATATTTAAAAGAAAATTTCATAATTCTAAATATTTATTATTTTATGATTCAGATTGTGGCTTTTGTTTTTATACAGTTAGAATTATAAAAAGATTAGATATTTATAATCAAATTACATTTGCCGACTCTAGTTATAATGGAGATACACCCAAAAATTATAAGGAGTTATTGAAACAATCAGCAATATTATTTGATCCTGAAAATAATAATGAGTGGATAAAACATAAAGCCTTTGGTAAAGTACTCCATATTTTACCTTTTGGATTTATATTTTCATGGATATTTTTTATTCCAATCATAGAAAAATTATTTGGATATATATATGATCTGATTGCTTTAAATAGAACACAAATTAGTAAATTTTTTGGGCTTGCTGCATGTAACATTAAAGAAAAGAAAGAAAATATTAAAATTGAAAATACTACACCTATTCAATATCAAAATGTATTAAAATTGGTGTCAACTACTCTAGCTTCAATAATTGTTTTAACTTTAATCATTACAAATATGAGGTATAATCTTGTAGCCAATGAATCTGTTAATGATCATATGGAAGAACTAGGCTATGATAAATTTAGACATGATAGAACCTTAAGACAAATATCAACATATACTAGAATGATTCAAAGATGGAATATGTTTTCTCCTACTGTTTTGGGAACAGATAAGACCGTTATTGTTGAGGCGACACTTGCAAATGGTGATGTGATTAATTTATTTAATGGTAAACAGCCAGTTTTAGATAATTTAGATTATAAATATTTATGGCATGACCATAATCAATTTTGGAGAAAATTTTTTAGTAGAGTAACTAAGAAACAAAATTCAAAGTATATAAGTTCTTTTGAAAAATGGATTAAAAGTTATAATAATAATTATTTTGATCATATTTTAAATGGTAGAAAAATTAAGTCGATTAAGATTTGGTCACTTTCACAAAGAAATAAAAATATTAATAGTACTAAAGAAAATAAAATAAGTAAAAAACTTTTAAATCAAAAAAATACTAAGAGATCTACTCCATCAAAAAGAACACCTTCATCTAAAAAATCTTAATTAATTAATGGGAGTATTCCATTAATAATAAACTGGATTGAAATAACAAGAAGCACTAATCCCATTATTCGTTGAATAATTCTAATGCCAGTTGTCCCTATTACTTTAGATATTTTTTTACCAAGCATGAGAATGATAAATGTTAATAATAGAGTAATTATAATTGTACAATGTAAGATTAATTGATCAATTATATTTGATGTTTGAGAAGAAAGTAGCATTACAGATGTAATAGCACCTGGCCCTGCAATAAGGGGGATGCCTATTGGAGTAATTCCAATTTCTTCTTTTTCTTCAGCTTCTTCAGTTTCTTTTGGTGTGGATGATGATCTTGGAACTTTTGCTTCAATCATATCTATACTACTTCTAAAAAATAGTATTCCTCCAGCTATCATAAATGCATGAATAGTAATACCATAAAATTTGAAAATTAAATCACCCATTAGAGAGAAAATAAATAAAATAATGTATGCGGTTAAAATACCTTTTATTATCACAGATTTATAATCTCTATCTTTATAATCTTCAGTTATAGATAATAATATGGGAGTTATTCCTATAGGATTTAGAAGAGTAAACAAAGAAGAAAAAGTTAAAATAAAAAAAGTATAATTTATATTGTCCATGCTTTACATTTTTTCAGGTTGTGAAATTCCAAGTATTTTTAATCCATTTTGAATAACAATTTGAATTGCACTTATTAGAACGAGCCTTGATTTAGTTAGTTCCAAATTTTCTTGAATTACTCTATTATGTGCATAATACTTATGAAATAATGAAGACAGTTCATGAAGATAATTTGCTAACATTTGAGGCTCATTTGTATCTATTAATTTTTTTACTAAATCTTCAAAATCAATAAGTTTATTTATAATTTTCAACTCATCGTCCGCTTTTAAATTAGAAAGATTAATTTTCTTATCAATGTTTATGTCAATTGCTTTTTTTAAGATATTTGAGATTCTTGCATTCGCATATTGAATATAAAAAACAGGATTTTCTTCTGATTTTTCTTTTGCTAATTTTAAATCAAAGTTTAGATGAGAATTCATATGTCTCATAATAAAAAAGTATCTTAAAACATCTGAGCCAACTTCTTTTGTTAATTCATCTAACGTAATAAAATTGGCAGCCCTTGTAGACATTTTGATTGGCTTTCCATCTTTTAAGATAGAAATGAATTGATGAATTAAGACTTTGATTTTATTTTTATCAAATCCTAATTGATTTACTGCTTCTAGAACATCTGGATATGCATCCATATGATCTGCTCCGAAAACATCAATACATAAATCATAATTTCTTTCATATTTAGTAATGTGGTATGCTATATCTGGGAGTCTGTAAGTTGGCTCTCCTGTACTTTTTATTAATACTCTATCTACATTTCTTCCTACTTTTGTCCCTTTAAACCAAGTAGCATTATCTTTTTTATATATTAATCCTACTTCATCAAGATCTTCTATTGTTTTATATATTTTTTTATTTTCATATAAAGTATTTTCATTAAAAAATGTATCAAATTTTATTCCAATTTTTTCTAGAGTGTTATTGATATTTGAAAATATCTCTTTTTCTGATTCTTTTATAAAAACATCTAAATCATTTTTTTCAACGTATCTATTTGAATATTTTTTTTTGATTTTTAGAGCAATATTTTTAATATAATCTCCCTTATAACCATCTTCAGGAAATTCATTCTTAATATTATTTAAATCTAAATACCTAGAATATACTGATTCGCCTAATTTCCTCATTTGTCTTCCAGCATTATTGTAATAATATTCTCTTTCAACATTAAATCCATTCCAACTGTAAATATTGCTTATTATATCACCAATAATAGCACCTCGGCCATGTCCAACTGTTAAAGGTCCAGTTGGATTGGCACTTACAAATTCAACAAGTACTTTTTTCTTTTTTCCACAATCATTTTTTCCATAATTATGCTTTTCATCAATAATTTTTTTTAGATGTTTTATAATTATATCAGGATTTATTTTTAGATTTATAAAACCTGGCTTTGCAACCTCAATAGAGGAGAATAAATCATCCTCTATATTATTTTTTAAATTTGATGCAATCTCATAAGGATTTTTATCTAATTGTTTAGATAATTTAAATGCAATATTTGTAGCAAAATCTGCTTCAATATCATTTTTAGGTTTTTGAATCTCAACAGGAATTTCAGGATAGTCTAATTTTTTTAATATATTAATTAAACTCTTTTTTACAATATCTTTCATTTTTCAGGATCATCCTTTACAGTTTCAATTTCAGCATCTAGCCATAATCGTTCAATATTATAAAACTTTCTATATTCTTTTTGAAAAATATTAATAGTTACATTAACATAATCCATTAGGACCCACTTAAGACTTTGATACCCCTCAATATTAATGGGTTTAATTTTATATTTTTCTAGTCCCTTTTTAATATTATTTGCAATAGCACGAGATTGCACATCAGAGTCAGAGGTGCAGTTAATAAAAATATCTGTTAGGGTAGTGATTTTTTTCACATGAATGATTTTAATATCATAACCTTTTTTTTCTAACATAAAGTTTGAAATTAATCGTGCTATTTTTTTTGAATTGTTAATTAAGTCTTTTTTCATTAGAATGGTTCATAGTGCATTGCTACTTCACTAAATGAATCTAAATTTTTATAATCTTGTCCAATAATAAGAGTTAAATCATAAAAAATATTTTTAGAATAATTATATTCAAGCTTATCAGGTTTAATACTTAGTATTTCTACTATCTCAAAAATGAAATTTTCATGATTTTTACTGTGTATTTTCAATTTTGTATTGATATGATTAAAGTTTTCGGCATTTCCATAATCAATAACATCATAGCCTTTGTTTCGCAAAAAATTTTTATATAAATCAGCAACACCTTTATCGCCGCACCCATTTAATATTTTAATTTGAATTTTTTCCCCAAATTTTTTTTCGCTTTTACTTTTTTGAATCAATGATGATAAATCTGTTTTTTTTGAATTACTATTATTTGTATAAAATTGTTCAATAAAAAAATATGTTGAAATTAAGAAGATAAATAAAAAAGAAAACTTTAATATCTTTTTAGAAATATATGAAATTTTAGTGTCTTTAATTTTCATTGATTTTTTCTAGCTGTTTAATTGTGTTAATTCCTGATATTTCTTTTTGATCCTTTATTGGAATGATTGAAATTTTTTCATTCTTGATATAGTCGAAAATATCTGTTAAATAATATTCATTTTGATTATTATTGTTTGAAATTAAGTTGATTTTACTAAATAAGGTATTTATATCAAATATATAAATGCCCGAGTTTATTTCTTGAATTTTTTGTTGTTCATTATTTGCATCTTTTTGTTCGACTATTTTTACAAAATTTGATGATTGGTCTCTAATGATTCTACCATATCCAAAGGGGTCATTCATATTTGATGATATAAGTGAACCTTTTGAATTTTTAAGAATATGATAATCTATTAAATTATTTAATGTGGAGCTCTTAATAAGAGGAACATCTCCTGATAAAATTAATACATTCCCATTTATGTTTTTTAAAATGTTTTCGCATTGCTGGACAGCATGAGCTGTCCCTTTTAATTCTTTTTGAATAACAAAATCAATATTATCATCATTTACAGTGCTGATTACCATTTCTTTTTTATAACCAACAATTACTATTATTTTTTGTGGATTTAGTTCTTTGGCTGTTTTAATAACATCAAGAATCATGGGTGTTCCATTGATTTCGTGTATTACCTTTGGAATTGAAGAGTTCATTCTAGAACCTTTTCCAGCAGCTAAAATACATATTATTAAAGGCTTTTTATTCATTTAATTCAATAATACCACCACCAAGTAATTTTTCATCATTGCTAAAAAAAACAATTGATTGCCCTGGAGTTACAGCAAGTTGAGGCTCATCAAAAGTAACTAAAAAATAATTATCTTTTTTGGTTAAAGTTGCCTTTGATACATTCCCATTATATCTAATTTGACTATGAAATGAAAAAGGAAATGCTGGTTCCTCAATTAACCAATTTATATTTGAAACTCTGCAACTATCAGAATAGAGAGATTTTTTTTCTGATACAGTAATTGTATTTTCCTTAGCGTCTATCTTTTTAACATATAAGGGTTCTGAATTTGTTACTCCAATACCTTTTCTTTGACCCACAGTATAATTTATATATCCAGGATTACTACCAATTTTTTCCCCTTCTTCATCTAATGTAACTCCTTCATTATTATTAGTATCACCTGTATACTCATTTATAAAACGTTTGTAATTGTTGTCAGCCACAAAACAAATTTCCATGCTTTCAGGTGTATTTGCATTTTCGAAATTATTTTCTTGAGCTATTTTTCTTACTTCTTTTTTTGTAAAATTTCCAAGAGGTAGAATAGTTCTTGATAATGTATTTTTAGGTATGCCCCAAAGTACATATGCTTGATCTTTTACTTTATCTTTACCTCTTTGAATAGAATAATTATTATCATCATCATTTATAATTGCATAATGACCTGTTGCAATATATTCTGCACCTAATTTATCTGCTTGATCAATAAATGTATCCCAT